>Ga0105044_10002965_pt1 | contig 23225 bp, 21 predicted proteins | sample MAT01_FD_78092 | JGI IMG/M metagenome (GOLD analysis project Ga0105044, IMG submission 78092) | Freshwater microbial communities from Lake Fryxell liftoff mats and glacier meltwater in Antarctica - MAT-01 | ecosystem: Environmental > Aquatic > Freshwater > Ice > Liftoff microbial mat | place...
CCCCGCCCCTCAACCGAACTTCGTACCGGTGAGGTCACCTGGCGGCCGCAGGCGGTACGAAGTTCGGGCGGCGGGGCGGGCATCGTCGGGCTGCGCCAGATGGGTGCGCCAGATGGGTGGCGCCTGGAGGGCCGGTGACGGCGTCGCGGCAAGCTGGCGGAGCTCTCGTGGGCTGACCTGGAGCCCCCCGAACGTCGTTTCGACTGCACGGTCGCGGATCGGCCAGGGGTTGCCATGCCAAGCCACCATGAAGTCCTTCGGCGCCAAGGTGGTGCCATTGCTCGCCGGCAACTGGTCGAGTGCGGCATCGATCACCGGTTCCTTCGGCGAGCGGTGGAGCGGGGCGATTTCGTCGCCGTGCGCCGTCACGTCTTCGTGTCAGCATCGGCGCCGCCTACGTGGGCGCAGCGAGCGTGGGTCGCGCTCCTCGAAGCTCCGCCCGGTGCGCTGTTGAGTCACCGGACTGCGGCCCGGCTGCATCGACTCGGCCGGTTCAACTTCGACGCCATCGATGTGCTCGAAGAAGAAGGTGATCACCACCGACCGGTGCAGGCTTCACGTCGTCGAACGACCGTGGTGCTCGACCACCATCGGACCCAGATCGATGGGCTTCCGGTCACGTCGCTCGCCCGAACCGTCTTCGATCTCTGCGGTTTGGTCTCGGTCGCTAGGCGTCGGCGTGGGCTGTCCACCCTGACGCAGGCGCAGGTCGAGCGGGCGCTCGATGACGCACTGGCGGGGCTGCTGACCGTGCAGGCCGCGCATCGGATCCTCGCCGAACTGGGTCGTCGCGGTCGACCAGGGACGGCGTTGATGCGCTCGCTGATGGACGTGCGAGGTGAGGGGTACGTTGCGACCGAAAGCGAGCTCGAGGATCTGGTGCAATCCGTGCTGATTACCGCCGGGTTACCGCTGCCGCTTCGACAAGCGTCGCTCGGAACTGCCGAGAACCTCATCGGTCGAGTCGACTTCGTGTATCCCGACGCCTTGGTCGTCATCGAGGCCGATGGTCGAAAGCACCACACGGCAAGGCGCGATGCAGACGCTGATCGTTGGCGAGACCTCGAGCTTGCGGCCGCCGGATACATCGTGATCCGGGTGACCTGGCACCAACTGGTCCATGAACCCGAGCGGTTCATCACCGCGCTTCGCTCGGTGCTGGACCGCCGCCGTCCGAATGTTCGCTCGACCTGAACCACCGCAACTTCGTACCGCTAGCGACCGGTTGAGGCGCTCCCCGGTACGAAGTTCGGGGTGGGGGTGGGGGTGGGGGAGAAGCTGCAGGGGAGGACGAGGTCGATGATCTCGGGGACATGGCGGAACTCGACGCGGTCGATGTTGCCCAGGTAGTCGCCATCGATTTGGTAGGGAAACGGGCGACCGCCGACGGCTTCGACCGTGAACTCGACCATGTCGGGGCGATAGTGGACCCACCGGTCGCGCGGCAGGCTGCCGTTGCCCCGGATCGCCTTGCCCATGATCCGCAGGAAGCGCAGGGCACGCATCGAACGGACGGTCACCATCGCCAGGCCGTGATCGAGATCGGCCTCGGGCGCTATGTCGAACGGGCGGTTGCCCACGTACGTGTACGGGTTGGTGTTACAGCACACTGCGAAGTAGCCGTCGAGCACGGTGTCGCCGTCGGGGAAACTGACCGAGAAGTGCGGGCTCTTGCGATCGAAGTGCTTGAAGAAGGTGGTGAGCCCGGCGTACATGAACAGGGGATGGCCGGCCCAGCGCTTGAGCCCTGATCGCTTCTCGACCTGCTCCACCAGCGCGGCGTCGTAGCCCATGCCCACGTGGAAGCAGAAGTACCGGCCGTTCGCCGAACCCAGCCCCACCCGGCGGATCGACCCGGCCTCGAGTGCCTCGAGCAGGTCCGCTGTGGCTTCGATCGGGTCGTTGGGAAGCCCGATGCTGCGAGCAAACACATTGGTGGACCCGCCGGGCAGCACGCCGAGCGCAGTAGAGGACCCTGCGAGCCCGTTTGCCGCCTCGTTCACGGTGCCATCGCCCCCGAGGACGACGACGACGTCGACCCCCTCGGCCGCTGCCCCCTGAGCGAGCCGGGTGGCGTGGTTGCGGCGTGCGGTCTCAACGAGCTCCACGTCGTGGTCGCCCGCCAGTGCCTTGCGGATGACAACGCGCGTGCGTGCGGTCACCGATGAGGAGAACGGGTTGACGAGCAGGAGGACCTTCATGTGGTTGCGACGGTAGGCGCTCGGCCATCCGCGCCCCGTTGAAGTCTGGGTCGAGCGCCGTAAACGGGCGCGCTGCCCGCTCCTCAGCGCGCCGATTTGTGGTGCTGGGCTGGGGCGAACAAACTCCGTTCATGAACGTCGTCGTCTGTGTCAAGCAGATCCCGGATCCCGCCGACCCTGGCGCCCTGAACCCGGATCACACCCTCAAGCGTGATGGCAAGCTCATCCTCGACGAGTCCGACTCGTATGGGGTCGAGATGGCCCTCCAACTGGTCGACAAGGCCGGCGAAGGCGAGGTCACCCTCGTCTCGATGGCCCCCAACGGCGAGGTGTCTGGTCTGCGCACCGCCCTCGCCATGGGGGCAGCCAAGGCCATCTTGGTGAGCGACGATGCACTCAAGGGCGCCGGTGCGCTCGACACGGCCAAGGTCCTTGCCGCCGCCATCAAGCGAGTCGAGGGTGCCGACCTGGTCCTCGCCGCCACGGAGTCTTCCGATGGCTACACCGGCACGGTGCCCGAGCAGATCGCGGCCATCCTCGACCTGCCGTCGATCACCTTCGCCAAGTCGGTGGAGATCGCCGATGGGACCGTCAAGGTCAAGCGCCAGACCGAGGCCGGCTACGACGAGTGCGAGGCGCCGCTGCCGGCCCTCGTGTCGGTCACCGCTGGCGTGGTCGAGCCCCGCTACCCCTCGTTCAAGGGGATCATGGCGGCCAAGTCCAAGCCTGTCGACCAACTCACTGTGGCCGATCTCGGCCTCGACGCCGCCATCGTTGGCTGGGCCGGTGCCGGCCAGGAGATCATCGCCGTCGAGGCTGCGCCCGAGCGCGAAGCCGGCGATGTCATCGAAGACGACGGCGAAGCCCACCTGAAGATCGTCGAGTTCCTCGACGGCCTCAAGGTCCTCTGACCCCATTCCCCCGAAAGGAACGAAGAAATGGCTCTTTCCAAGGTTTGGGTCCACGCCGAACTGACCCCCGAGGGCACCGTGGCGCCGATCTCGCTCGAGATCCTCGCCAAGGCCCGTGAGATTGCAGACGTCGTCGAGGTCTTCACTGGATCCGACGGCTCTGCGGTCGCCGCCGCGGCCGGCTCCAACGGCGCCTCGAAGGTGCTCGCCACCGGCGACCTGAGCGGCAAGATCCAGGGCGTGCACGTGGCCGCCGCACTGGCTGCCGCCATCGAGGGTGGCGATGCTCCGGACCTCATCATGGCCGGCACCACCTACGACGGGCGTGACATTGCTGCTCGCCTGTCGGTGAAGCTCGACAAGCCCGTGCTCACGAACAACACCGACATCGATGTCAGCGACGGCATCGTGGTGTCCACCCAGATCTTCGGTGGCAGCCAGATCGTCAAGACGAAGTTCTCGGCTGGTGGCCCCGCCATTGCACTGTTCAGGCCCAAGTCCTTCGTCGCCGCCGAGGTAGGTCCGGAGGTGATGGCCGAGGTCGTCACCATCGCCGTGCCCGACACCGGCGCCGCTGGTATGGCCAAGATGCTCAACCGCCACGTCGAGGAGACCACCGGTCCCAAGCTCGACGAGGCTGCGGTCGTCGTCGCTGGTGGTCGCGGACTCGGCGAGGCCGCCAAGTTCGACCTCATCGAAGACCTGGCCAAGAGCCTCAAGGGTGCCCCCGGTGCCTCGCGGGCCATCGTCGACGCCGGCTGGGTTCCCTACAGCTACCAGGTCGGCCAGACCGGCAAGGTCGTGAAGCCCACCGTCTACATCGCTGCGGGCATCTCTGGTGCCACCCAGCACATGGTGGGCATGAAGGGTGCCAAGAACATCATCGCGATCAACAAGGACCCGGAGGCCCCGATCTTCGGAGTCGCCGACCTCGGCATCGTGGGCGACGTGCACAAGGTGCTGCCCAAGCTGCTCGAGGCCCTTCAGGGCCGCTGAAAAACGCATCGATGCAAGCGAAGGGGCCCCGGCCAGTGCGCCGGGGCCCGTTCGCGTCCCGGCGCAGCGCAGCGGGCGACCTGGCGGCCGAGCTCAGCCGTGGCGGTGCCGTGGCGGTGCCGTGCCGGCTGCGCCGCACGTCTGCTCGAGGGTGGGGGCCATGGACCACGGCTGAGCTCGCGCTGGGACCCGTTCCCGGTGGAGAAGCCCGCTGGAGCACCGACGATGCGGTGTCGGTTGGGTTCGCGTCGACCAACGAGCGCATCGATCTCCCGTTCACCGACGTGACCCACGTCCACCTTCGATCGGTGCGTTTCCGCACGGAAGCCTTCTGGGGCATGGACGCCGACATCGTGGTGGTGGCTTCGGAACGCGGCACCATCGAGGTGGCAGTTCCACCGGGCGATGCCGAAGCCGTCGCCGCCCGCCTCGAGGACTTGTTGCACCCAGCACTCGACTGCTGACCGGTGCCGGCGCGCGCCGGACGTTCAGACCAGGGGCCAGGGCACCCGTTGCCCGGTTCGGTCGATGGGGAAGCGGCCCTCCCTGACCAGCGCACGCGCCCGGGTGCGCGCGCCATCGCGCTCGAGGGGATCGATCAACGCCGCCAGGCTGTCGGGGAATGGGCGGTCGAGGAAAGCACAGAGGTCGTCGGCTAGCTCGGCCGGGACCGGTTCGCCACCGAACTCCCAGATGACGGTGCGCAGCTTGAACTCGACGTGCAGGCACAGGCCGTTGTCGATGCCCCACAGGTGCTCGTTCGCATCGACGAGCACGTGGCCGCCCTTGCGATCGGTGCTGTTGGCCACGATGTCGAAGGCGCACATGCGACGGAGCTGGTCGTGGTAGCGCTCATCTTCGACCAGCGTGAAGTGGTGCTGTGAGAAATCTGCGTCGATGAACAGTTGCACGGACCCGATGCCGAACGGGCCGTCGCGCTCCACGGTGGGGGGCACCACATCCCACCCGAGCGCCCGTCCGAGTTCATAGGCGGCCACCTCCCGGCGATAGAGGCCATCAGGGAAGTCCCATAGCGGGCGTTCACCCCGGTGCGGCTTGTAGATGGCCTTGCCGAGCGGTTGCCCCGGCTCGGCCTCGTTCGGTGCGGTGTCCTCGATGCCGCCGTCGGGACGGGTGCCCTGCGGCCACAGTTCGCACAAGAACGTGGCATTGGAGCTCCATGGCATGCGCCCCTCGATGACGAGGTCGGCCGTGCGGAGCAGATGGGCGTGCTCTCGCTCGGCCTCAGTTGAGTCGGGGACAGGCATGGCCAGCGGGGTCGATCGGATGCTCGCACAGGCGACAGACCGGTCGGCTGGTGGATACGAGCGCGTCTACCTGAGCGGCGTACGCCTGCACCTGTTGGGCGGTGAGACGCAGGCGCAGCTGCGCGGGGTCGGCGTCGCCTTCGTCGGGGTCGATCAGCTCCTCGAGCATGACCAGCACGCGCTCCTCGGTTCGGTCGACGCCGATGCTGATGGAGCCCACCACCCACGACAGGTCTGCGGGCGGCAGCGCCTCGGCCGGAGCGACCGGCTCGGAGCCGGAGGCGGGCAGGTCGTCGAGCAGCTTGACCAGGTGCTGGGCCAGCGCTTGGGCCTGCTGCTTCTCGCACTTGACCGCAACCTCGGTTCCGTCGGCGAACGTCTGGAAGAAGAAGACCCGCTGACCCGGCTCACCGAGCGCGCCGACCGTGAAGCGCCCCGGCCGGTCGAAGTCGAATGATTCGCTCACGATGTGCTCACGATGGCACCAAGGCCTTGAGGTCGTCGCCGGTCGAGTTGACGGCCAAGACGATCGGGCCGGTGGTGGTGTGCAAGATGGCCGACACCGAGCAGGGTGAAACGACGATGCGTTGGAAGAGATCGAGGTGCGTGCCGAGCGCATGGGCCACCGCTGCCTTGATGGGGTCGGCGTGCGATACCGCCACCACGGCCTTGCCTCGATGGGCGAGTGCCAACCGATCGAGGGTGGACACCATTCGCTGCTGCATCTCGGAAAATGACTCGCCGCCAGGGAAGCGGAAGCCGCTGGGATAGCGCTGGACCGTCTCCCATTCCGGCTTCTTGCGCAGGTCGCTCAGCTTCTGGCCGGTCCATTCGCCAAACTCGCATTCGAGCAGGCCGCGTTCGGTGATGACCTTCTGGCCCAGTGCCGTGGCGATGGGAGCCGCGGTTTCGCGCGTTCGTTCGAGGGGCGACGCGTAGATCGCCTCGATGTTGGTGAGCGTGGCCAGACGAGCGGCGACGGCCCCGGCTTGGATGCGACCGGTGTCGGCGAGGTGCAGCCCCTTGGCCCGGCCGGGGAGGGTGGTCCCGGTGCTGGGGGTCTGGCCGTGGCGAACCAACAACAACAAGGTGCTGCTGGGCGGGGCCGTGGGCTTCTTGGAGCGGGACTTGGCAACCATGGGTCGGCTCACGCTACCGGCCGCCTTCCGGGTCGCGTGTCAACCTGTTGTGGGCAACTCATCGCCCCACCACCACGAGGCCCGTCCTGTACCTGGTGGCCGGTCCGCATCCTGGACGGCGCCACGCCGGGTACCGTCGAGGCATGGACAGCCTCGAGCAGGTGCACCATGACGTGATCACCTGCCGTGCGTGCCCCCGGCTGGTTGCCTGGCGCGAGCAGGTGGGCGCGGACAAGCGCGCTGCCTACCGAGATCACGACTATTGGGCCCGCCCGGTTCCCGGCTTCGGTGATCGCTCGGCTGGCCTGGTGGTGGTCGGCTTGGCACCCGCCGCTCATGGAGCCAACCGCACCGGACGCATGTTCACCGGCGATCGCTCGGGTGACTTCTTGTACGCCGCGCTCTACCGGGCCGGTTTCGCCAGCCAGCCCGACAGCACCTCGCAAGACGATGGGATGGTGCTCACCGGGGCATGGATCACCGCGCCGGTGCGCTGCGCCCCGCCGGCGAACAAGCCCACGATCGACGAACGCGATGCCTGCCGACCCTTCCTCGAGCGCGAGATCCACCTGCTTCCCGAGGCGAGGGTGTTCTTGGTGCTCGGCGGCTTCGCCTACCAGGGCCTCACCTCTTTCTTTGGCATCAGGCCCCGACCCGCCTTCGGCCACGGGGTCGAGGTGCCCGCACCGGAGGGCCGCACCGTCGTGTGCAGCTACCACGTGAGCCAGCAGAACACGTTTACCGGCAAGCTCACCCCGGACATGTTCGACACGGTGCTCGGCCGGGCTCGTGCCTTGATCGACGCTTGAACGCCGTGGGGCCCCAAAGGGTCCGTCGCTAGGGTGAACGGCGTGTCTGCCCCCTACTTCTTGACCACGCCGATCTACTACGTGAACGACGTGCCCCACATCGGACACGCCTACACCACGGTCACCGGCGATGCGCTTGCTCGGTGGCATCGACTACTCGGTGACGACGTGTTCTTCCTCACCGGCACCGATGAGCACGGGCTCAAGATCGCACGGGCGGCCGAGGCCAACGGCATCACGCCGAAGGAGCAAGCCGATCAGACGTCGGCTCGCTTCAAGGAGACCTGGGACCTGCTCGACATCGCCCCCGACCGCTTCATCCGCACCACCGACCCCGATCACTACGAGGCGGTGCAGGCATTCCTCCAGAAGATCCACGACAACGGGCACCTCTACAAGGCCCAGTACGCCGGCTGGTATTGCGTCCCGTGCGAGGCCTACTACGAGGACGAGGACCTGCTGGCGAATCCCGAGGGCGGCAACGGACTCGACCCGGTCCACAAGCGGCCCGTCGAGTGGTTCGAGGAGGAGAACTGGTTCTTCAAGCTGGAGTCGTTCACCCGGCCGCTGCTCGACTGGTACGAGGCCGAGCCCGACGCCGTCTCGCCGGGTGGCAAGCGCAACGAGGCGCTGGGGATCATCAAGCACGGCCTGAAGGACATCTCCATCACGCGGACATCGCTCGACTGGGGCGTGCCCGTGCCCTGGGACCCGGGCCACGTTTTCTACGTCTGGTACGACGCGCTCATCAACTACGCCACGGCCATTGGCTACGGCTCTGATCCCGAGCGGTTCGAGCGGTGGTGGCCGCACGTCCACCATCTGCTGGCCAAGGACATCATCCGGTTCCACACCGTGTACTGGCCCGCCATGCTGATGGCCGCAGGCGAGGCCCCGCCGGCCCACCTCGACATCCACGGCTACCTGACCGTTGGCGGCGAGAAGATGAGCAAGACCAGCCTCAACCAGATCTTCCCCCAAGACCTCGTTGCCGACTTCGGCGTAGATGGCTTCCGCTACCACTTCCTTCGCGACAATTCGTTCGGACCCGACGGCGACTTCAGCTACGAGGCCATGGTCGCTCGCTTCAACGCAGACCTCGCCAACAACTTCGGCAACCTGCTGAGCCGGGTCGCCACCGTCGTGGGCAAGAAATGCGGGGGCATCGGTCCGGCTCCTCGGCCCGACAGCCCACTCGCAACCGTTGCCGCCGAGGTCTATGGCGAGACGGCAGCGGCCTGGGAATCGGTCCAGCCATCGGTTGCGCTCGAGGCCACCTGGCGGCTCATTCGCGAAGCCAACGCCTTACTCGAGGAGGCCGAGCCGTGGAAGGGTGATCCGGGTCCCGAGGTCGATGGCGTGCTGGGCGACGCGCTCGAGGTGCTGCGCCTGGTGTGCATCCTGGCCAGCCCGGCGCTCACGCGTGCCTCAGCCGTGGTCTGGACTCGGATCGGACTCGAGGGCACGCCGAGCGGCCAGCGGCTCCCTGAGGCGGCGGTATGGGGTGGGTACCCGGGTGGGCTCCCGGTCCACAAGGGTGAGCCGCTCTTCCCTCGCATCAAGCCGGTCGGTTGATGCCGCAGGCCGGATCCGGCGACGGAGTGGCCCGCCGGCCACCCCGTCGCGCCGGGATCCGCGTGACCAGGTCGGTTTACCCAGGCCAACGCCGGGTGAAACCTGAATCTTCGCTCGGATCTTGCGGTGTCGGGAGGGCATCGTGAGCGCCGAGCTTCGGTGGACCGACAACCACTGTCACCTGCACTTTCGCGACGCCGACGCGTCCGCCGTGGCCGACACGGTGGCGGCCGGTCGCGAGGCTGGCGTGCAGCGGTTCGTCACCGTGGGTTGCGATGTGGAGGATTCCCGGGCGGCCATCGAGGTGGCTGCCGCCCACGAGGGTGTTTTCGCCACCGCCGGCGTCCATCCCCATGAGGCCAAAGACGGGATCAACGGACTCGAGGCGTTGCTCGCAAGCCCGGAGGTAGTGGCGGTGGGCGAGTGCGGGCTCGACTACCACTACGACCACTCCCCCCGCGCCGAGCAGCGCGAGGTGTTTGCGGCCCAGATCGCTCTGGCTCACGCCCACGACTTGGCGCTCGTGATCCATGCGCGCTCGGCCTGGGAGGACACCTTCGACGTGCTAGCGGCGGAAGGCGTGCCTGAGCGCACCGTGTTCCACTGCTTCACCGGAGGTGCCGACGAGGCTCGCCGCTGCCTCGACCTTGGCGCCCATGTCTCGATCAGCGGCATCGTGACCTTCAAGACGGCCGATGACATCCGGGCCGCCGTTGCCCTGTGCCCGCCCGACCGCCTGCTCGTCGAGACCGATGCGCCCTACCTCGCGCCCGTGCCCCACCGTGGCGAGCGCAACCGCCCGGCCCTGGTACCGCTGGTAGGGGCCGCGGTGGCCGCAGTGCAGGGTCGCGACGTTGCCGACGTGGCCGCCAGCACGTGGGAGGTGGCCACCCGCTTGTACGGCCTTCCTGCCGGCGCGGCGGCAACGTGACCCACACCAGGACCGAGCTCAACGCCCTGCTCGACGCACACGACCTGGGTCCGAGCCGGGCGCTCGGCCAAAACTTCGTGGTCGACCCCAACACCGTTCGGCGCATTGCGCGGCTTGCCGATGTGGGCCCGGGCAGCCAGGTCATCGAGATCGGGGCTGGCCTCGGTTCGTTGACCTTGGCCTTGGCCGAGACGGGCGCCAGCGTGACCGCCGTCGAGATCGATCGTCACCTCCGACCGATCCTCGAGACGGTGGTCGACGGTCTCGACGTGACGGTGGTGGCGGGCGACGCCATGGCACTCGACTGGCCAGCGCTGTTGGCCCGTCACGAGGAATGGGTCCTCGTCGCCAACCTGCCCTACAACGTGGCCACACCCCTCGTCCTCGACCTCTTGCGTGACGCACCGCAGATCAGCCGGATGCTCGTGATGGTGCAGCTCGAGGCGGGGGAGCGGTTGGTGGCCGGCCCCGGCTCGGGCGCTTACGGCATCCCCAGCGTGAAGGTGGCATTGCGGGCCACCTCCCGCCTGGTGGGCAAGGTGGGCCCCGACGTGTTCCACCCCCGACCCCGAGTGGACTCGGCGCTGGTCGAGATCGTGCGCCGTGACCGCCCGGTCACCGACGCCGACCCCGACCAGCTCGTGGCCCTGGTGGAACGGGCGTTCAACCAGCGCCGAAAGATGCTGCGCCGCTCCTTGGCCGGCATCGTCTCGCCCGAGCAGTTCGCGGCGGCGGCCATCAACGCCGAGGATCGACCTGAGCGGCTCTCGGTCGAGGACTGGGGTCGGCTCACGCAGGCCGTGCACCGCTGACCGTCGTCTCGCCCCAGTCCCCTCGGTACCATCGCCCGGTGCAACACGAGCCGGCTCCGCACGACCTGGTCACCCCGGAAGTGGTCCTGGCCCCGGCCAAGCTCACGGTCTCGTTGCGCGTGACCGGCGTCCGAGCCGACGGCCTTCACCTGATCGATGCGGAGATGGTCTCGATCGATCTCTGCGACGAGCTGCGCATCGGCCCCGGCGACGGGCTCGCGGTCGTCGGCGCGACCGGTTTGGCCGTACCGGCCACCGGTGAGAATCTGGTCTGTCGGGCGTTGCGTGTGGCCGGACGCACCGCGCACATTCACCTCACCAAGCGCATCCCGGCGGGCGCGGGGTTGGGCGGTGGATCTTCTGATGCCGCTGCGGTGCTGCGCTGGGCCGGGTTCGACGATCTCGATCGGGCCGCAGACCTGGGGGCCGACGTGCCGTTTTGCATCCGTGGCGGTCGGGCCCGGGTGCAGGGCATCGGCGAGCTGATCGATCAGCTGCCGTTCGTCTCCCGCACCTTCACCCTCCTGACCCCATCGCTGGCGTGCTCCACCCCGGCGGTGTACCGGGCATGGGACGACCTCGGTGGCCCCATTGGCGAGCATGACAACGATCTGGAGCCAGCAGCGTTGGTCGTCGAACCGGCGATGGCCCGGTGGCGTGATCGACTGGGCAACGCCACGGGCGTAGCGCCGGTCTTGGCCGGTTCCGGAAGCACCTGGTTCGTCGAAGGCGAGTTCCCCGACGCTGGCCTGGTGGTGCGAACCCTGCCCGCGCATGGGTGACCTCGTGCTTCGTTGGGTTGGCGACCGGCGGGGGCCGTGACCTAGGTTGGCCCCACCATGGGTTCATTGATCAAGAAGCGCCGTAAGCGCATGCGCAAGAAGAAGCACAAGAAGATGCTGAAGCGGACTCGTTTCCAGCGTCGAGCCGCCGGCAAGTAGCCCGTGGCCGGTTCGCCTCAGCGAACTGGTGCAACACCGTTTTGTGCACGACCGCCCCATAGCGGGCGGTCGTGCCGCGTTTGGCCCCCGGTGATCTGCAACCCGTTGGCGGGTGCCGGGGCCAGCGCGCCTATCGTGGCGTCGCCTTTCGGGGGTAGTTCAGTTGGTAGAACACCGGCCTTTGGAGCCGGCTGTCGCAGGTTCGAGCCCTGCCCCCCGAGCCGTCAGACGCGACAGCGCCCCCGGACCGAGGTCCGAGGGCACTGTCGTTGACCGGTGATCAGCGGGTGATCACTCGATGTTCTCCAGTTCCAGCCACATCAACTCGGTCTGGCTGGCCAAGTTGCCCTTGGCCCACCACAGCACGTCGATGTTGGGATCGTTGCCAGGCACCTCGGCCACGGTGTACACCGCCCCGCCGGACACGGTTCCGGGCGTGTTGGCGTCGGTGGTTGTCCCCCGTCCGAGCTGGCCGCTGAAGTTCCCCCCCCAACACGTGACGGCACCAGAGCTGGTGAGCGCACAGGAGTGCCAGGTGCCGGCCGTAATGGAGCTGACTCCCGATGGCAGGCCGCTGACATCGACCGGCGTAGGCGCCGAGTTGTTGGTGCCGTTGCCAACCTGGCCGTCGGCGTTTCCGCCCCAGCATTTGACGTCCCCAGAGTTGCTGAGGGCACAGGTGTGCTGGCTGCCGGGAGCGATGGAGGCGACGCCGGAGCTCAGCCCGGTGACGTTCACGGGCGTGGTCGCATTGACCGTGGTGCCGTTGCCCACCTGGCCGAAGGCGTTCCAGCCCCAGCACCTCGCAGCTCCGGTGGTGGTCACCGCGCACGTCGTCCGGTCGCCAACGACGATCGAGGCAACGCCCGAGGTCAGCCCGGTGACGTCGGTGGGTGTGGTCGCATCGACCGTGGTGCCGTTGCCCACCTGGCCGGTGGAGTTGAGGCCCCAGCACTTGGCGCCACCGGCGGTGGTGAGGGCACACATGTGCTTGTACCCGCCGCTGATCGCCGTGACACCCGAGGTGAGACCGGTCACGTCCACAGGGGTCAACGAGCCGGCGGTGTTGCCCCGGCCGAGTTGGCCCTCCGCGTTGCGCCCCCAGCACTTCACCCCGCCTGCCGTCGTGAGCGCGCAGGAGGAGCCATTGGTGGTCGCCACCGCAGTGATGCCGCTGGTGAGCGACGGAACGGCGACCGCGGTGGTGCTTGGGGCGGTGGTTCCGTTGCCGAGCTGGCCGGTGGAGTTGAGGCCCCAGCACCTGACGCCGCCGCTCGTGGTCACCGCACACGTGTGGAAGCCCCAAGGCGCGGACGCCACCGTGGCCACGCCCGAGGTGAGACCGGTCACGTCCACTGGCGTCGACGAGGGGCCGGCGGTGCCGTTCCCTAACTGGTTGTCATCGTCGCCGCCCCAGCACTTGACGCCGCCAGCCGTGGTCACTGCACACGAGTGCTCGAAGCCGGAGGTCAGGACACCGGTGGTGGCCCCGCTGGTGGGGGCCTTGAAGTCGAAGTCGCCGACGATCGGGCTGCGGGTGCCGACCTCGCCGCCGCCGAAGCTGCCGGGCGTGAAGCTGGTGTAGGCAAAGGCGCGGTTGAAGCCTTGGAGGCGCCAGATGAAGTCGGCGCCGATCGGGTTGTTCCACAAGATGTCGTCTTGCGCGCTGGCGGTTCGGGCTTCGAGGACGACGGGCTTGTAGCTCTTGCCATTGACGACCTGGGCGATGGAGGTGAACCCCGAGCCGTTGTTCATCCAGACCGCGTCCTTGGCGGTGCCCGGCGCGTACCAGAAGATGTCGGTCATCTCGGGGCCCGTCGTCGAGTCGAACTCGCCGATGATCAGGTTGTACCGGCCGTTGATGGTGACTGCTGAGGGGGTGAAGGCGCCGGTGCCATCACCCGTCCAGATCAGGTCCGTGCCGGTGCCGGGGACGTAGAAGAGAAGGTCCTGATGGACCGCAGCGCCCGCGGTGGTCGGGGTCTGGCGCCAGTTGCCCGGGTGAACCCTGGCATTGGCGGGGGGAGAGATGGTGTAGCTGCGGCTGGTGAAGGTGCGGGTGTGGGTGCCCGACCACAGGGTGCTGCCGGTGCCCGTGGCGGAGTAGAAGAAGATGTCGTCGTTTTGGCCCAGCTCGGGGCCAGCGGTGTCGAAGTTGCCGGCGGTCGGCGTGTAGCGACCGCTGATGGTGATGTTTTTCGAAGCGACCGTGCCGCGCCCGGTGAAGTACCAGATGGAATCCGCGGCGGAGCCAGGGCCGTACCAGAAGATGTCGTCGCGGCTGTCGCCGTCGAAGTCGCCGACGATGGGCGTGTACGTGCCGCTGATGCTCAGCGTGCTGACGTCGAAGCGGTCAGGAGTGGCGACCGGGCTGGCGGTATCGCGGCCTTTGCCGGACCACAAGAAGTCGGTGCCGGAGCCGGGGACGTACCAGAAGATGTCGTCGCGCCCATCTCCGTCGAAGTCGCCGCGCACCGGCTGTGCCGCTGCGGTTGGGGTGAGTTGCTGAGTCGGGGTGAGCGACTGCGTCGCGGGCGGATCAATCGACCCTGCCCCCGCAGAGGTCGATCCAGCGAGCGCGGCGATGGTGGTCGCCAGCGCGAGCGCCGTAGTGGCTACGGACTTGAGCTTCATAGGTCTGCCCCTCACGTTTGATGCGCCCGGTGCGCGCCTTGTAGGGAGTCCTGTCGGCTGAAGAGCCGCATGCCTTGATGGGCCGAACGGCCCCTATCTCACGTTCCGTGATACTTCGTTCACCTGGTGTGAGAACGCGCTGGGTCCGGTGGGCGCGCTCAGTCCGGAGCGCGGGGCAGGTCGACCCCCATCAGCCGTTGCAGCTTCTTCATCGACCATTCGTCGCTGATGTAGCAGATCATCCCGCTGCGTAGGGTCAGCGCGGCATAGGGCGGTTCGGGGACGGCGTTGACGTCGCAGCGTTCGACGTGCTCGCTGGCAACCCAGGACTTGATACCCGGCTTGTTCGAGTCGACCTCGATCCACATGTACACACTCCCGAACGGTCCCCGGCGATGTGCGAAACGTAGTTCACTCGCAACGACCTCCCGGCGGGTTCCGCTCCGCTCCGTCATCCGCTAGACCGGAGCCATGTCCGAACGCACCCTCTCGGCCGTTGTGCTGGCTGCAGGCGCCGGAACGAGGATGAAGTCATCGCGTCCCAAGCCCCTGCACCTACTGGCGGGGCGGACGATGCTCCAGTACATGCTCGACGCGCTGGCGGACTGCCAAACGGGTCCGGTTGTGGTGGTGGTCGGCCACGGCGCCGAGCGCATCACCAAGAAGCTCCAGGCCGCCGAGCCGGACCTCGACTTGACCTTCGTGGAGCAGCACCAGCAGCTCGGCACCGGTGATGCCGCGAGTGTTGGCCTCACCGGCCTGCCCGATGACGACGGCCCTGATGCCGACGACCACGACGTTCTGGTGTTGCCCGGCGACATGCCTCTGCTGCGGCCCGCCACCATCGCCGCGCTGGTCCGAGCGCACCGCGAGTCTGACGCCGCCTGCACCGTGCTGACGGCCCGGGTGGCCGACCCTGGGAGCCTCGGGCGCATCGTGCGCGGCAAGGACGACCAGGTGGTCCGGATCGTCGAGGCCGCCGATGCCACGCTCGAAGAGCGCGAGATCCACGAGATCAACACCGCCGTCTACTGCTTCCGCCGCTCGGTCCTGGCCCCGGCCCTGCGCCGCATCACGCCCGAGAACGCGCAGGGCGAGTACTACCTCACCGATGTGGTGGCCGTGCTCCGAGAGGCCGGGTATCGCGTGGCTGCCCTCGAGGTCGACGACCCCGGAGAGGGCGAAGGCATCAACGACCGGGTGCAGCTGGCGTCAGCCGAGGCTGAGCTGCGACGTCGCACCAACGAACGCTGGCTGCGGGCCGGCGTCACGCTGGTGGACCCGGCGTCGACCTACCTCGATGCCACGGTGCAGCTCGGTCCCGACGTCACGCTGTTCCCCGGCACCATCTTGCAGGGCGACACCGTCATCGGTGCAGGAGCCGAGGTCGGCCCGCACACTCGGTTGGTCGACTGCGTGGTCGGACCGGGCGCGATCGTCGATCAGTCCAGCGGTCGTGATGCGGAGGTCGGTGCTCGCTCGGTGGTCGGCCCCTATGCCGTGTTGGCGCCGGGCGCGCACATCCCGGAGGGGACCACCACGGGGCCGTTCTATGCTGCCAGCGGCCCCGACGACACCTGACGGCGTGGGGGCCTGAGCGAAAGGGCGCCGGGGTGGGTACCAAGAGGTCATTGGAAGCGGTCACCAAGAAGCGGCTGGAGTTGTACTCCGGCGACGCCCACCCGGATCTGGCGGACGAGATCGCCCAGCACCTGGGCGTCGACCTTGGCAACCCCAACCTCCGCCAGTTCGCCAACGGCGAGATGCACTGCCGTTACGGCGAGTCCATTCGTGGCTCCGACGTCTTCATCATCCAGACCCACGCTGGCCCGCAGGTCAGCGACTCGCTGATGCAGCAACTCATCATGATCGATGCGGCCAAGCGGGCGTCGGCCAAGCGCATCACCGCCGTGGCCCCCTACTACGGGTACGCCCGCCAGGATCGCAAGGCCGAAGGGCGCGAGCCCATCACCGCCAAGCTGGTGGCCGACATGCTCACCACCGCTGGTGCAGACCGGGTGGTATCGGTCGATCTGCACAGCGGCCAGATCCAGGGCTTCTTCGACGTGCCCGTAGATCACCTCACCGCCTTGCCGATCCTCATCGAGTGCTGCAAGACGGCTGGCGACGTGGAGGACCTCGTCATCGTGTCGCCCGACGCGGGTGGCGTGAAGGCGGCCAAGCGCTTCGCCAACCACCTGGGCGCAGACCTGGCGTTCGTGAACAAGAGCAGACCCAAGGGCGTGGCCAACGTGGTCGAAGCGGCCAACGTCATCGGCAACGTCGATGGCAAGCGCTGCATCTTGCTCGACGACATGATCGATACGGCCGGCACCATCGTGGCTGCGGCTGACCTCCTCGTGGAGCAAGGCGCCACCGCAGTGTGGGCCATGGCCACCCATGGCGTGCTGTCTGACCCGGCCACCGAGCGGCTGAAGAACTCGGTCATCGAGAAGGTCGTCATCACCAATACCCTGCCGGTCCCGTCGGAGAAGCAGTTCGACAAGCTCGAGGTGCTTTCGATCGCTCCGCTGGTGGCCAACGCCATCTCGGCGGTCTTCGAGGACGAGTCCGTCAGCGAGATCTTCGGCGGCGAGAACCAGAAGTAGTTCGGGAATGGTGGTCCGAAGGGTCTGAACCCTAGGCTGGCAAGCCGTTTCCACAACCGAAAGCGCTCCGGCGCGATCTCTGAAGTAGGAGCCCCGATGGCTGAGATCACCTTGAAGGCAACCACTGGCCGCGAACTGGGCACCGGCCCGGCCAAGCGCCTCCGCGTCGAGGGCAAGATCCCCGGCGTGGTGTACGGCCTCGATGCCGGCCCGATCCCGGTGACCGTCGAATGGCGTCCGCTGCGCGAAGCGCTCACCACCGAGGCTGGCCTCAACGCCCTGATCGACCTCGACGTCGATGGCGATATCTCGCTCACCGTGGTGAAGGAACTCCAGCGCCACCCGATTCGAGGCGACGTGCTCCACATCGACTTCCTGCGGGTCTCGGCTGACGCCGAGATCACCGTCGAGGTACCGATCGTGCTCGAGGGCGAGGCCAAGGCCGTCCTCAGTGAGGGCGGCACCGTCGACCACCTCCTGTTCACGCTGGCCATCAACGCCAAGCCCGCCGACATCCCCAACGAGCTCACGGTCGACATCTCCGCGCTCACCATCGGCTCGGCCATCCACGTGTCCGACATCGCGCTGCCGGAGGGCGTCAGCACCGACGTCGATGGCGACGAGACCGTTGTGTCCGGAACCGAAGCCGCTCGCGATCAAGCGCCCGAACCCGTCGCCGAGGATGGCGAAGCGTCGGCCGCCGGCGATGGCGATGCTGCATCCGATGGCGGCGGCGAGGGCTGACGCCCTCGTCGCGGTGTGACGCCATGGCGTTTCGACGCTCGCCCGACCGGCGAGGAACACCCGCAGATCTTGTGGTGCTCGGCCTCGGCAACCCCGGGGCCGAGTACGCACACACGCGCCACAACGTGGGTGCCGATGTGGTCGACCTCTTGGCCGGGCGCCATGGAGGTCGCCTGAAGTCGGCGAAGGAGCGTGCGCTCGTGGCTGAGGTGCGCATTGGCTCGGGACGCGTGGTGCTGGCCTTTCCTCAGACCTTCTACAACGAGGCGGGCAACGCGGCGCGCCTCCTACTCGAACGCCACGGCATCGACGACCTGCACAAGCTTGTGGTGGTCCACGACGAGATGGACCTTCCCCCCGGCAAGCTCAAGGTCAAGATCGGCGGTGGCCTGGCCGGCAACAACGGCCTCAAGTCCATCAAGGCGCACCTCGGCACCGATGACTTCGTACGGGTGCGCATCGGCATCGGCAAGCCACCAGGGCGCCAGGAGGGCGTCGACCATGTCCTGCGTCGGCCCGGTAAGGCCGAGAAGGCCGAGCTCGATGTGGCCATGGCCGAGGCGGCCGATGCGGTCGAAGCCATCCTCGCCGAAGGCGCCGAGATGGCTCAGACCCGCTTCAACGCCCGCACCTGATTGACCCGCGCCGCCGGTCCGGCCCCGAAGTGGGTCGATCCTGAGCGTGTGGCTGGCATCATCGACCCACTTCGGCGGACCGGGCACCGGCCAGGGCCTGGGCCACGACCCGGCAGATCAACGAGTCGGGCATCGCCGAGGTGAAGCGAAGCACCGACCACCCCATGAGGACGAGCTCGTTCGACCGGATTCGGTCTTGATCGAAGGAGGCGCGGTGCCCATGGAACGCCCATCCGTCGGCTTCGATTGCGATGAGAGGTGCGGGGTAGGCCAGGTCGATGAAGGCCCGTCGACCATCGGGCCGGAGGACCTCGTGCTGGCAGATGGGCCGCGCGATATCGGCTGCGGCCAGCGCAGCAAGGATCCTCGACTCCAACGCCGATCGCCCCGGGTCGTAACCCGAGCAGCGCAACGAGAGTGCGTCCATGAGCGAGCGTGGGGTTGAGGCGCCAGGCCGGGCGACGGCGTCGATGCGCCGTGCGATCAGGTCGACATCAATGCCGCGGTCTCGAATCGCGGTGTCGACGAGCCGCCCCATGGTCTGGGCGTCTTGGTCGGGTGCAAGGTCGATGAGGGTGCGCGGAAGGCTCGTGACCGGGAGTCCGTCGATGACAGCGGCGTCGACGGAATCGAATCGTGTGGTCCGGTGGACCTCGACCCCGGCGAGGCGAACCCGCCGCTGTCCGTCGACGAGTAGTTGCAACCGACCGGAGCGATCGACCAGACCCCAGGCGCGAGCTGCGCTTCGCAGGCAGAGGTATCCGTCGGCTCCTGTCGCGAGCGCGACGGCCATGGCCCGCTGGTGCCAGGTCGGTGGTGCGGCACCGACGACGTAGATGCCCGGCCGAGCGCGCATCCACTGGCCTGTTCCGATGCGATGCTGGATGGAGCCGTTTGAGCCGCCGAAGGCGAGCACCTGCTGGCGCGTCACTACTCCGTGCTGGCGCAGGGCGAGGTCGCGCAGGGCGCGGTCGTCCACAAGAGGTGCCTCCTGGCAGTGGCAGTGCGTGCGGGGAAGGCGGCCCCATGGTGGCGTGGTCGGTGGCCCTCGGCCAACCACTGCGACCGATGGAGGGCAGGAGGGGGCGTTGATGGTCCGGTCCGGCCCCGAAGTGGGTCGATCCTGAGCGTGTGGCTGCCATCATCGACCCACTTCAGGCGGGGAGGGCCAACGGGCGGCGAGAGCGGGCCGGTAGGGTGACGGTCCCCTTGACCCCCGCTGCGCACGCATCGTGGGCCCACTTCGCGCGTTCCCCCTCTCTGGCGAGGACCCTCACCGATGGCGTTGACCGATCTCCCCGTGCTCCTGCGAGACGAGCCGGCCTTGTTGCAAGTGCTGGGCCGATCTACCGCGGTGCTGGCCGTGCCCGAACCGGCTCGTCCGCTCACGTTGGCGGGCATCGCCACCATTGGGAGTCGAAGGCCCATCTTGGTGGCGGTCCCCACCACCGCCGAAGCCGAGCGGCTGGTCAACGACCTCACCACCTTCCTGGGGCCCGGCGCTGCTGAGCTCTTCCCCGCCTGGGAGACACTTCCGTTCGAACGCGTCAGCCCGGGGATCGAGACCATGGGCCGCCGGGTGCGCACCATCTGGCGGCTGCATTCGGACGCCGAGCAGCAGCCGGCCATCGTGGTGGCGCCCGTGCGGGCGTTGGTGCAGCGCCTCGGCCCCCACGTCGACGAGGCCGGACCGCTCGAGGTGCGCACCGGTGAGCGACGCGACCAGGCCGAGCTGGTGTCTTGGCTGGCCGCCCACGGATATCGGCGAGAAGGCCAGGTCGAGCACCGTGGTGAGTTCGCCGTGCGCGGCTCGATCGTCGACGTCTTCGGCTCCACCGATGACGGGCCGGTGCGCATCGACCTCTGGGGCGACGAGGTCGATCGACTCACGTCGTTCTCCGTCGCAGACCAGCGCTCTACCGTCGACCTGACGTTCGTGCAGCTGTTTCCGTGTCGGGAGCTGCTGCCTACCGAAGATGTGCGAGAGCGGGCGGCCGCGCTGGTGGCCACCGAGCCGTGGGGCCGCGAGCAGTGGGAGCGGCTGTCCGAAGGGCAGCTCTTCGATGGCATGGAGAGCTGGCTGCCCTGGCTGGTCGACGACCAACGCACCATCGTCGACCTGCTGCCCGAGGGTGCCCAGGTGGTCTTGGTGGAGCCGCGTCGCTTGCGCGATCGCGCGGCTGACCTGGCCGCAGAGGAAGCCGACCTGGCGTCGTCGTTGGCACGCACCTGGGAGGTGGGCGACGATCGGGTGTTCCCTACGCTCCACGCCACCTTCGGCGACCTTTTCACCGGGTCTGCTCTGCCGGTGTGGACCATGACGGTCACCCCCGATGGACCCGACGTGGCCACGGTGGCGGCGACCGGTTGGAACCCCGTGGTGGGCGACGGTGAGGGGCTGACCGGCCAGCTGCGAAAGTTGCTCGATGACGGCTACCGCATCGTGGTGGCCGCCGACGGCGAGGGCTCGGCGCTGCGGCTGGGGGATCTGCTGCGCGACCGAGGGCTGTCGCTCGATGTGCAGGTGGGAGCGCTCGAGCGTGGCTGCATCCTGACGGGGGCCAAGCTCGCCATCCTGGCCGAGCCTGATGTGACCGGGCGCCGCCGGGCCCACCGGGCGCCTCGACCCCGCAAGCGCGAGACCGCCGGCTTCTTCGATGGCCTGAAGACGGGCGATTACGTGGTGCACCACCAACATGGCGTGGGTCGCTACGAGGGCATGGTCAAGCGGGCCATCGGCGGCGTGGAGCGCGACTACCTGCTGCTCGCGTATCGCGGCGAGGACAAGCTCTACATCCCCAGCGACCAGATCGACGCCATCCGCCACTACTCGGGCGGGGACAGCCCCTCGCTGTCGAAGCTCGGCGGTGGCGACTGGACCCGCACCAGGGCCAAGGTCAAGGCCGAGGTCCAAGCCGTGGCCCAGGAACTGGTCGTGCTCTACCAGACCCGCCTTCACGCACCTGGGCACGCGTTCCCCCAGGACACGCCGTGGCAGCGAGAGCTCGAAGATTCGTTCCCCTACCGAGAGACGCCCGACCAGGCCAAGGCCATCGACGACGTGAAGGCCGACATGGAGCTGGATCGCCCGATGGACCGCCTGGTGTGCGGCGACGTGGGCTTCGGTAAGACCGAGGTAGCGGTGCGTGCTGCCTTCAAGGCCATCCAAGACGGCAAGCAGGTGGCGATCCTGGTGCCCACCACGCTCCTGGCCACGCAGCACTTCCAGACCTTCAGTGACCGCTTCTCGGGCTTTCCCGTTCGGGTCGAGGTGCTGTCGCGGTTCCTCACAACGGGGCAGGCCAAGACGGTGGCGGCAGGGGTCCGGTCGGGCGAGGTCGATTGCGTCATCGGGACCCACCGCTTGCTCTCCGACGACATCGAGTACAAGAACCTCGGTCTGCTCGTGGTGGACGAGGAGCAGCGTTTCGGGGTCACGCACAAGGAACAGATCAAGCAGTTCACCAACAACGTCGACGTGCTCACGCTGTCGGCCACGCCCATCCCGCGCACCCTCGAGCTCTCACTCACGGGCATCCGGGACCTGACGCTGCTCAACACGCCCCCTGCTGAGCGCCAGCCGATCCTCACCTACGTTGGCGAGTACGACGATCGAGCCGTGGCCGAGGCCATCCGCCGTGAGCTCCTGCGCGAGGGCCAGGTGTTCTTCGTGCACAACCGGGTGCGAGACATCGAAGACTGCGCCCGTGGCATCCGAGAGCTCGTTCCCGAGGCCCGGGTTGCGGTGGCTCACGGCCAGATGGACGAGGGCACGCTCGAGAAGGTGGTGCTCGACTTCTGGGAGGGTGAGTTCGACGTGCTGGTGTGCACCACGATCATCGAGAGCGGCATCGACATGCCGACGGTGAACACCCTGGTGGTCGACCGGGCGGACCGCCTCGGGCTCGGCCAGCTGCACCAGCTCCGAGGCCGGGTGGGGCGCTCTGGCCAACGGGCCTACGCCTACCTCTTCCACCCCCAAGACGTGTCGCTCAGCGAAGATGCCTACGAGCGGTTGAAGACCATTGGCGAGGCCACCGAACTGGGTTCGGGGTTCCGCATCGCCATGCGAGATCTCGAGATCCGCGGCGCCGGCACCTTGCTGGGAACCGGCCAGAGCGGCCACATCGCAGCAGTGGGTTACGACCTGTATGTGCAGATGGTCCACGAGGCCGTGCAAGAACTGAAGGGCGAGCCGGTCCGTGAGCCCGCCGAGATCAAGCTCGACCTGCCGCTCGATGCCAACCTCTCGCCCGACTACGTGCCCAAGGAGGAACTGCGGCTCGAGGCGTATCGGCGCCTGGCCGAGGTCACCACCGATGCCGAGGTGACCGACATCCGTGCCGAGTGGGAGGACCGCTTTGGCCCCGTGCCCGATGCGGCCGAGCGGCTCCTCGATGTTGCCCGCCTTCGCGCCGAAGCGCACCGCTTGGGCGTCCGAGAGATCAACGTCACCAAGGGCCCGGCATTCGGTGGTCCGGCATGGACCGCGCGGGTGTCGCCGCTGGCCCTCAAGACCAGTCAGCAGATCCGTCTGACCCGCCTGTTCCGTGGCGCCGTCTACAAGGAAGCCGCGGAGCAGCTCATGCTCCCCATCCCCAAGACCCCCGACCTGGCCGGAACCCTGGTGGACCTGTTGCGCACCCTGGTCCCTCCGGCCGAGTAGCTCCACGCCCAGCCTTCTCCGCTACGCGACGCGCGATGCTTCGCCGCCGGGTCCGGTAGCCGTCAGGGTCCAACCTCCACGAGGCTTCCCCGGCGTCGGCCGACACACCACCCGAGAACCGTCGGGGGCCAGCCCCGTGATGGGTGTCACCGTCGCGGCGCTCAGACTTGCCGACGTGGCGTTCGTGGTGGTCCATCTGAGGGTGGTGGCCCATTGGCCAGCTCCGCAGGCTCCGCCGGGGGCAGCTGCGGGCCTTGCACCGAAGCTGTCGATCCGTAGGGCGGCCGGCTGGGTCGTGGTGGTGGTTGCCGGTCGGGTGGTGGTGGCCGGGTTGGGCGCCACTGATCCGCCCGG
>Ga0105044_10002966_pt1 | contig 23225 bp, 14 predicted proteins | sample MAT01_FD_78092 | JGI IMG/M metagenome (GOLD analysis project Ga0105044, IMG submission 78092) | Freshwater microbial communities from Lake Fryxell liftoff mats and glacier meltwater in Antarctica - MAT-01 | ecosystem: Environmental > Aquatic > Freshwater > Ice > Liftoff microbial mat | place...
GCGATTGAGCCGTCGAAGTTCTCGTGGAAATCGGGCCGGGCGGCCCAGTCTTCCATGGAGTGGCGGTACATGTCGGCGAGGCGATCGTCGCCGAAGCGGGATTCGAGGACTTCGAGGAACTGCTCGCAGATGGGGAAGTTGGCGGCGGTGTAGGCGTCGAACATCTGCTGGGTGAGTTTGGCCCATTCGTTTGTGGAGTCGCCGTGCCAGGCGAGGTCGCCGATGAGCTCGTGGACGACCTCGGACTCCTTTTTGCCTTTGACGACGAGGCGTGCGACGGGCCGCCAGAGGAGGTTGGGTGTGAGATCGCGGACGCGGCCGTTGGTGAGAACGCGGGTGCCGAAGAACTTGTTGGCGCCTTCGAGGCGTGCGGAGAGGTTGGCGGTGTCGCCCAGGACGGTGTAGGAGGAGTTGCGTGGGGGGTTGCCGAAGTCGCCGACCATGAGTTCGCCGGCGGTGATGCCGATGCGCATGGCGAGCGAGCCGGCCTCGCCGAAGGCCCCGGTGTCGTTGAGGCGATTGAGTTCCTTGATCATGAGGATGGCGGTCTGGCAGCCGTGGAGGGCGTGGTCGGGGTCGTCGAGGGGGGCGTTCCAGAAGCACATGATGCCGTCGCCGAGGTACTTGTCGCGGGTGCCGCGGTTGCCCTGGAGGATCTTGGTCATGGCACCGAGGTAGATGTCGAGGGTTTTGGCGAGCTTGACGGGCCCTAGGCGTTCCGACATGGTGGTGAAGTCGGCGACGTCGGTGAACATGACCGTCATCTCGCGCTTGACGGGGGTCATGGAGCGGAGCTCGGGGTTCTCGACGAGGATGGCGACGAGCTCGGGCGAGACGTAGCTTTTGAAGCGTTCCTCAGTGGAGGCGCGGTCTTTGCGTTCGATGAGCAGGCGGTGCAGGAGCACGGCGGCGCACGAGGCGATGGACGCCGTGGCGGGACCGGCGACCGAGACCAGGATGTGGTTGAGGTCAAAGAGCACCACGCCGGCGACGAGGAACCAGCCGATGACGATGGCGGCCACGGCGATCGGGGCGCCCAGCACGCCGGTGCGGATGCCGGCCCAGGCCCCGGAGAGCCCCAGTACGATGATCATGATCCAATCGGTGGAGGGCCACTGGGTCTGCAGGTGGCCCGTGAGGATGGCGCTGGCGACGGCGGCGTGGACGTGGACGCCGGGAGTGCGCGGGTGGATGGCGGTGGAGACAAAGTCGGCAACGACACCCGTGGCCGTCCACCCGACGAAGACGATCTTGCCATCCAGGCGGTTGCGTAGCTCGCGCCGGACCTGATCGATGTTATTGAGTGCGGCCTCAACCTCGAAGAGGGCCAGCGGGGCGCTCTCGATGAAGGTGCGGGCGTTGTCGATTTTGTACTGGAGATCGGGCGGGTGATCGGTTACTTGGAGGTTGCCTTCGGGGGCGATCCCGAACTCGCCGTAAAGCCATTCGAAGACGTCGGCGAAGGCGGCGTCGAAGGCTTGTTGGAGGGTGGCCATGGCGGGACGCCAGTCGGGGGTGTCGCGGTTGATGGCCGCGACGACGCGGGCGGCGGCGAGCAGGGCGTTGCAGCGTTCGTCGGGGACGATGACGCCCTCGATCTCGCCAGCTTTGAGGCTGGCGTTGAGCACCGAGGTGAGCAGGCGCAGGCGGGTCAGGTTGTCGCGCACGGTCTCGAGCTTGAGCTCGGGCTCGTAGCACAGGCCGGCGGGGACTTCGCTCGAGCGTCCGCCGACGAGGTCGAAGAACTGCCACTGCCAGCCGTTGACGGCCTGTTGGGCCTGCCGCATGGCGGCGGCGGAGCGGACGCCGGGGCGACTGACGGACGCGTTGAGCATTTCTTCGCGTCCGGTGAGCCCTCGGGGCCAGCGGATGTAGATGAGGCCGTCGAAGGTGCCCAGCGGGAAGCGCGAGCGGATCATGGGGACGCGGAGCGTCGCGCCGCCGGGGATGGCGATGATGGTTTGGGCACCCTCTACGCGGATGTTGTCGGTCCCGATTTGCAGGTGCTCCATCACGGCGGCCAGGCCCAGGCCGGGCCAAAGCCGATCGCGGTGCTGCACCCACAGAGGGATCCGGCGGACGCTCCCGTCGGCGTCGTAGCTGTCGGAAAAGTTGACGTTGGCCAAGCGACCCGCGGCCTGGGCGATCACGGGGATGGGCGGGGCGGCGTCCGACGAACGGGCCCACATCTGCGCGCCGGATGGGATCGGCACCGAGCCCCCCTCCATCGCGGCCAGCAGGGTGGTGGCTACGCGATAGCGATCACTCAGGCTCTCCCACTGGGGCCCCAACGTGCTGGTCATGGAGCCGGCGTCGAGGAACTGCGGGGCGATCTCACGGAGGATGATCTCTTCTTCGTCCGGACGCTCGATCCGCCCGAGACGCTGGCGTCGCGCTTGCACGACGTCGAGCATCTTGTCGAGCGGGATGGCGGCGATAGGGTTAAAGCGAACGTCGCTCTGGGCCTTCGCCGGTGCGCTAGGCCCCGAGCCCCCCGCCCCCTCGGTGCCGCCCGCGGCCAGCGATCCGGTAGCGTCGTCATCCTGGTTGCGCTGGAAGCGGAAGTTGGCCGCGGCGACGACCTTCCCCTGGGCCTTGATGGCGTCGGCCAGCAACTGGTCGTCGATGATGTTGCGCGTCCCCTGCGGGAGCGCCGGCTGATCGCGCTCGCCCGCGGGCGTAGCGGGGGCGTCCGGATCGAGCGCCAGCCGCGGGTTCTGCGGATCGTCGAGCAGGATATCGAGCGCCACCACCGACGCGTTGGCTCGGCGGATCTCCTCGACCACCACCGCGAGCTTTTCGCGGTTCCAGGGCCAGCGGCCCACGGTCTGGAGAGCCTGGTCGTCGAGCGCCACGACCACGACCTTGTCCGACGGCCCCGGCGAGCCGGTCCAGAACCAGCGGGCCCGCCACGATTCGGTCTGGCGTTCGAAAAAGTCGAGCGTTCCGGCGTACCAGAGCAGCGCGATCAGGACCGTGGCCCCGGTGCCCAGGAGCCACTGCCAGCGCTCCATTCGCACTGCACGGGATGAGCCGCGGCCGGGCTTTCGGAGCGCCATGGTTTGAGCAGCGTGCCGAGTGTCAGGGTGAAGGGCGGAACGAACGAAGCGGTCGAATGTGCGAGCCCGATGCGGGGGCTGCTCAGACGCCGTTCTGCATCGGCTCGGGCGCCGGTTCGGCCGGGGCCTCGGGCTCGACGGCGGCGGGCGCCTGCGGCGGCTGGTTCTTCATCGCCTGGGTGTTGATGTAGTCGCGGGCCCGGCTGATGACGCTGACATACTCAAGCCCGGTAATGGAGAGGTTTTCGGTGGTGCCCTCGGACATGATCTCCATGTCGACGAGCTCGCGGGTCGCGTAACGCTTGGTCGGGCCCAGGAGCTGGAGCCAGACGCCGCCCTTGATCTGACAGATGACGACGATGGCGCGGGCCATGGTGCCGCGTTGCATGGACATGGCTTCGGGCTCGGACCAGTCAGAATCGAGCCAGCCGCGCTCCTTGGCCGTCAGGACGCGTTCCTCGAAGTTCTTGGCCTTGTCCTCGCCGTCGGCCATGACGAAGAGCCCGTGCAGGCCCTCGTTGTTGCTGAGGCGCGGGCGGCCCTCCATGCCGCTCCAGAACTCGAGCTCGGCCTCGATGTCGTCGGAGGCGTAATCGGTGTTGATGGGGTCGGTGACGATGCCCCGGCCGCAGCCGGCGGCCAGGGTCACGAGCAACATGCCGGCGATCAAGGCGATGAATCGGTTCATGCGGGCTCCCGAGACAGAGAAGGCGTGGTGGGCCTGCCACATGGTGGCGGCGGGTCGGTCAGAAGCTGAGCGTGACACCCAGCAAGATGAAGTGGCGGGCGGCTTTGGGCCCGGTGATGGCATCGCCCGGGAAGAAGACGCCATAGCGGGCGTTGACGGCCAGATCGCTGGTGATGCGGTAGTTGGCGGAGAGGTCGATCTCGCTGCCGAGAAAGCCGTCGACGCCGGTGGTCTCGTCGATCCCGCCGAACTTGTCCATCTTGCCGAAGACTAGGAAGTCGAGCCCGATCTGTAGATCGTGGAACCACTCGTCGTTGCGGAGGGGGAAGGTGGAGCCGCCGGCGCGGATGGCGTAGATGTTGGAGAACGAGGGAGAGAAGGCGAGGCCCAGGTTGGCGAAGCCCAGTGAGTTGAAGGCGGTGTCCTTGGTGCCGGGGAAGTTGCCGTTGACGGTGTCGGTGCTGCTGAGGCGGTCGGAGTCGCCGGTGGCGAAGAGGCCTTCGAGCTGCAAGCGGGTCTGGCGTTCGTCGCGGAAGAGATACGACGTCTGGGCGCGGCCCGCAAAGGCCGAGATGTCTTCCTCGGACTGCGCGGCGACCAGCGGGTCAGACTGCGACTTGCCGGCCTGCCAGACCAACTCGCCCAAGTAGGTGATGTCGCTGGTCAGGCTGCCCGTGGACCCCAAGCCGAAGTAGGTGGAGCTGTACTTGAAGTTGGCGGTGGCGACGGGCCCGGCGGGCGTGCGCAGGTTCGAGTCGGTGTTGTAGTCCTGCATGCGGAGCCCGAATGCGTAGTACTCGGCCGACTTTTCGGTCGTAAATACGAAACGGATGCCGAAGTACCCGCGTCGCGTGCGCCGGTCGAACTCGGAGCGGCTGGCGTCAAAGTCCACCGTCGTGTTGGGGGTCACGCCCACCAGGCCCTCGATGCGGAAGCGGTCGTAGAAGGTGAAGGTGGGGCGGACCGAGAGCAACGTCTCCGAAAGCGCCAGGCCCGCGCCCCAGTCGACGAACTGCCGACCGACGCGCAGGTTGAAGTTGTGCTCGCTCGTGCGGCCGTCGTTCACCTCGATGGCCCGGCGCAGGTCAAACTCATAGATGTAGCGGTCAAGGAACGGATCGACCCAGTCGTCGCCGCGGCCGTCGAAGCTGTCGCCGGGCGAAAACTCGCGGAAGGGGAAGCGGACGCGGATGAAGCCGTTGTGGACGCCGTCCAGGCTGGCGCGGGCGAAGAGGTTGGTGTCCCACTGGATGAGCCGGCGGGAGTTGTCGGCGCTGTCGTCGAGCCAAACGCCCGTCAGCGAGGTGAACCCGCCCACTTCGAACTGCGTGCGTTCTTCGAGCGAGAGCGTGGGATCGACCCTGAGGCGATAGTCCTCGGTCGCTTCTCGCACCGCCCGCTCGATCCGGCGCGTGGCGTCCTGTTGAGCCCACGCTGATCGGCAATCGATCGCCAACCCCGCAGTGGCCACGGCCAAGCCCGCCCAAACCCCCCAACCCCCTAAACGAACCGTATTTGCTGACGACATGTCCGGCCCCTCAGAATGACCGCCGAAGACCACGCCCACGTGACGTCCCCTCGGCAATCCCGGCAGCTTACCTAATCTGCCCGCCGAGAGCGAACCACGCGAAAGGGCTGTGGCGGGAGTCTTTGTGCAAACATCATCCAGCGGGGGCCGATCGCCAACCCAAACGTCGCCGGAGCGTGCCGACTGGTCATGAAGACGGCCGTGCGGGTCGGCGGTTTTGGGTTCTGCGGGACTTAAGCCGAACGCGTTTCACTACGCCGATGACCCGGGTCGCGGTGTGAGAGGGGCGCACCGGCGCGGCATCGCGTACCCCCATGGGTCGGATAACGGCTCCGACTAACGGGGGTGTGCGTGTGTGCTGCCAGCGACCGCGATCCTATTGACAATATTAGTGAGGGATGCCTGTTGCGTTGCCTTCGCGGATCCGCGACGATTGGGGGTGAGCGGACTACTTCAGGAGCGTGCGCCTTCGATCGCCACGAGTTTCACCGAGCGTGATTGCCCGGTGCTCTTAGAGATGCATCGGACCGGGCTGTGCCCGGATCCGAGTGGTCACATGCACCTGTTCGTGAGTTCGCTCCATGTGTCGTTTGTCGCGGCGCTGCACCGCATGGTCTTGCACCTCCGCCCCAAGATCGTCATCGAGGTGGGCCTGATGCGGGCCGGGTCGGCAGTCGGGATCCTGTCAGCGCTGACCAAAATCGGGTCTGGGCAGTTGATCTCGCTCAACCCGATGCAGTCGACCGACGGGCACAACATCGGGCGGCACGCAATCGACCGGGCGGGCCTGAGCGGCTATCACCGCCTCATCGAGGAGTTCGACTATCTGGCGTTGCCGCAACTGCTGGCCCAGGGGGTGCGGGCGCAGATGGCCTACATCGACGGGTGGCACAGCGCAGACTACAAGATTCTCGACGCCTTCTACATCGACAAAATGCTCGATGTGGGCGGGGTGATGGCGTGGAACGATTGCCACTTCGAGGCGACCAAGCGGGCAATCAACCTGATGCTGACGCACCGGCGCTACGAGGAAATCGACTCGGGGCTGAGGCCGGATTACACCAGCCGCTGGCCCGGGGGTGCGCTGGCCAAGCGACTGATCGGCCACAACCAGACCGACCGCTACTTCAAGAAGACCGAGCAGTGGGAGCCGAACTGGGACTTCTACGCCACGTTCTAGCGCGATCCGGCAAAGTGTCTAAGCCTGCGGCCGCCTAACGAGGTTCTTGTGAAGCTTGACATAAACGTACGATCGGCAGCGGATTTTTCGCCATCACCCAGCATTGACAGTCTGTTGAAATACCTTTTGCACCATCTTTCCCGTGCAGTGTCAGTGGACAATCCGCCCTCAAACTCGCCTCAAAGTGCCAGAAGACAGTCCCGTTTTGGTGACGCGCGAGGTTTTTCAACCGCCTGTTAGCCCTCCGAAACATCGGCATCTCACCTTTTCGGGCGAACCTCCCGGGAAATTGTACAGACAAAAGTATGACTTTACACCATGTGTAAAGTTACCGCTTGACGATTCCGATTAACCCGCTATACTTGCCGATGGAAGTCCGTTTCGACGACCTGCGGCTCCAGAGGCTGGAAACCGACCCGAGCTTCGTCGCGCGGGAGATCAGTCAGGACGTGGTGCGCAGTTTTCGGAAGAAGATGCAGTTCATCCGGGCCGCTGCGGATGAGCGTGATTTGTACGCGATGAAATCGCTGCATTTCGAGAAGCTAAAAGGGGACCGGGGTCACCAACGGTCGGTGCGACTCAACGACCAATGGAGGCTCATTCTGGAGTTTGAAACGGCGGCGGCTGGCAAGGTGGTGGTGGTGATGAAGCTCGAGGATTACCACTAGGTAGGAAGAAGTATGAGCAAGCACAGCACCATCCCGGTTGAGGCGTTCCCGCCCGGCGAGTTTATCAAGGATGAGCTGGAGGCCCGGGGCTGGGAGCAGCGTGACCTCGCAGAGATCATGGGACGTCCCGATCGACTGGTGAGCGAGCTCATCGCGGGAAAGCGGGCGTTGACCCCTGAGACGGCCCAGCAGTTGGGGCAGGCGTTCGGGACTGGTGCTCAGCTCTGGCTCAACCTGGAGTCGGCCTACCGACTCCACCAGCTCGGCGAACCCGACGAGAAGGTGGCCCGCCGCTCCCGACTTTATTCGGCTGCTCCTATCAAGGAAATGATCCGGCGAGGCTGGATCGTGGAATCCGAGAACGTGACGGTTATGGAGAAGCGGGTGATGCAGTTCTTCGGAACTAACACGCTGGATGCCCCCCCGAGTTTCTTCGCCGCCGCTGCCCGCAGGAGCACTTCCTACGGCCACTTTTCACCAGCCCAGACAGCTTGGCTCTTCCAGGCGAAGCGGCTCGCTGAAACGCTCAAGCCGAGCAGGTTCGACGGGCACTCGTTCAAAACAAAGCTGCCCGATCTTCGTGCGCTTCTTGTGAATCCCGAAAATGTGCGGCAGGTTCCGAAGATTCTCGCCTCGCTCGGGGTTCGCTGCGTGGTTGTAGAGCATCTCCCCGAAACGAAGATCGACGGAGCGTGTTTCTGGCTCGACAAGCAAAGTCCCGTGGTGGCGCTCTCGGTTCGCTTCGACCGGATTGACTGCTTCTGGTTTACGCTCATGCACGAAATTGGCCACGTTTTCGCCGGTGATGGTCGTGATGAGCCACTGGAGCCCGACGTCGATCTCGTGGGCGGGCATAGCGACTCGGTTCCCGCCAAGTCCAAGGTCGAGGCCGATGCCGACACGTTCGCCTCGTCCTTCCTCGTCCCCGAGCCTGCGCTCGCAGACTTCATCCGTCGCGTCAAGCCGCTCTTCTCCAAGCAAAAGGTGGAAGGGTTTGCGGCGGTCCAGAAGGTGCATCCTGGCCTCGTTGTCGGGCAGCTTCAGCACCGTAAACTAATCCCATATGCCAATCTCCGCGCCTCGCTGGTGAAGGTGCGCTCCATGTTCCTCGAAACGGTCCTCTATGACGGTTGGGGCACGACTCCCCAGTTCTGATACGAACGCAGACTCACCATGCCAAAGACGACGTACAACGAGCAAATGCAGAAGATCGTCGAGGAGTACCGCAAGCAAGGCAATGCCTGGCCCGCGACGACTCACGACATTGCCGCTTGGGCGGTAAGAACCGGCCAGTGGCAAGCCCCGCGAGAGTTGGCCGTTGACCGCTGTGCCGACGATCTTGCCAAGGCGATGCGGGAGGAGTATTTCACCGACCGACAAGGCCGGAGGGTGCGAGCCAAGCACGCGGCTCGTCAAGAAGTCAACGGCGAGCAGCAAACGTTTTGGGCCGACCTCCGAACGGGACCGCGAGAGCACATGGAGGTCGCGTTCGCCCAGCGACGCCAGCAGGTCGTGGCAGACTGTGCGCAGTTGAAGCGAGACGTGGACTGCTACAACGACAACTTCGGCAAGGACGTGGAACCAATCCAGATGGTCTTCGACTTCACGATGGACCTCGCGGAACTGGAAGCCGTCTCGGCGTGATCCGCCCCCAAGTGTCAACCAGGAAACCCAAGTCTTGGTCAACCGCGCCAAGCAGAACGCCTAGACGCTTTTACTCTCGCTCGTGAAAGGCATCCCGAAACGCAATAAACTCCCGTGATTCACAGTTTTATGGGCCCCGTGGCGGAATGGCAGACGCAGCGGACTTAAAATCCGCAGCTCGGAAACGGGCGTGTGGGTTCGACTCCCACCGGGGCCATTCCAAGCCGTCGCGGCGATGCAAGAACGCCCACGCATTGATTGCTGACTGGGCCGCCGAGTCGGTGCCAGGCGACCCGCGGGGCCGTCACATTGTCGCGGCCCGCCGCCCTTCCTTTAAATCGCCCGACCGGCCGGACGGTTGACTCCCGACCGGCCGGTCGGTACAGTCTGCCGTGGACCACAAAGCCGACTCCAAATCGCAGTCTGATCGAGTGCTCGACGCGGCCGAGGCCGTGGTGGTGAAGCAGGGGATCGGCAACCTCACCCTCGACGCCGTGGCCGGGGCCGCGGGGATGAGCAAGGGCGGGCTGCTGCACCACTTTGCGTCCAAAGACAAGCTGGTCGAGGCGATGGTGCACCGCTGCGCGGATCAGTGGCGTGCCCACGTGCTAAAGCTTTACGAGCGCGAGCCTGCGGGGCCGGGGCGCATGGCCCGCGTGCTCCTGGCCCACATCGCCGACGCCAAGGCCTGGACGGCACAGTGCCAGCAGAGTTCGTCGGCCGTCTTCGCCGCGCTCGTGCAGGACCAGCGCCTCATCGAGCCCATGCGCGCCGTCTATGGCGAGTTGCGGCTGCGTCTGGCCCAGGACAAGCTTCCCCCCGGCGTCGGCGAGACCGTGCTCGCCGCGATGGACGGCCTGTGGCTCTACCGCGTGCTCGGGCTCGCGACCGTCGATCAAGAACTCATGGACCGCGTCCGCCGCGTGCTCGAACCGCTCCTGGGCGGGCCCGGCAAGCGCAAACCCCGGTCCCGCCGCCCCGTGTCGATCGCCGCTCCGGCGCGACGATCAGCCCAGCGGCCCCTGAAGAAACGAGGAGTCTCCCGATGAATCGCGGCGTCCTGGCGACCGTGGTGGCGGTGTTGCTCGTGGCCTCGGCCGCGGGCGGCTATGCCTTCTATAAATTCCGCCTGGCCTCGCCCGGCACCGCAGGGGGCCCGCAGGGCGACGCCCCCGCGTACGAGCCCGAAGAAGCCGCCCAGATCGTCGAGGCCGCCCAAGTCATGTGGCAGCCGACTGCCGACCTCGTCGGCACCGTCGTCGCCAAACGCTCGGTGATGGTCCGCAACGAGCTGGCCGGCGTCGTTCGCCATGTGGGATTTGAATCCGGGGCCGTGGTCGAGCCGGGGCAAGTGATGCTGCGGCAAGACGACGCGCTGGAACGTGCCGATCTCGAGGCTGCCCAAGCCAATGTGCGGGTCGCCGAGGCGAACGTGGTGCAAGCGGCGTCGCAGGTGCGTTTGGCCCAGATGGAACTGGAACGCGTCACCCGCGCGGGCGTTCAGTCCGTCGCAGAGATGGAGATCGACCGCACGCGCTCGCGGCTGGACACCGCTCAGGCCGAGCGCTCACGTTGGGAGGCCGAGGTCGACCAGGCCAGGGCCCGCGTCGCTCAGGTCGACGCCCGCCTGGCCAAGCTGACGATGTTCGCCCCGTTCCGCGCCCGCGTAGGGATGCGGATGGTGCAGGAAGGCCAGTACCTCGCCGAGGGCGTGGATGTCGTGATGATGCAGGAGCTCGCCGACAAGATTTACCTCGACTTCGCCGTCCCGCAAGAGCAATCCGCCCGCGTGGCCATCGGCACCCGCGTGATGGCGAACGCCAAGCTGCTCGGGCCCGATCCCGTGCGTATCGAGGTCGTCGCGATCGACGCGGCGGTCAACAACGAGACGCGGAACCTCCGCGTGCGGGCGGTGGTGGACAACCCCAATGGCACGCTGTTGCCGGGCATGTTCATCGAGGTCCGCGTGCCGATCGAGGCCCCTACCCCGCAGACGGTCGTGCCCGGCCTGGCCATCCGCCGGGCGGCGTACGCCAACTCCGTCTTCGTGCTTGTCAATGACGAGCAGACCGGCGCGACCCGGGCCAAGCAGCGCTTCGTCAAGCTCGGGTCAACCATCGGCGAGAACGTCATCGTCCTCGAAGGCCTCAAGCCGGGCGAGAAGGTCGCCGGCGCAGGGTCGTTCAAGCTCCGCGATGGGGTTAAAGTGATGATCGCGCCCCCGGGCGGCCCCGCCGCGCCCGGCATCGCCCAACAGCAACCGGCCCCAACCGACGGCAAGTAACCCCTTCCGCCCCGAGAGGATCGACCCCTGACCAGACCATCAAAACCTCGGGCATCGCGCCCGGCGGCGCGCGGAGAATAGCCGTGAAGTTTACCGACATCTTCATCAAGAAACCGGTCCTGGCCATCGTCGTCAGCCTGATGATCCTCGCCGTCGGGTGGCGCTCCATCAGTGCCCTGGGCGTTCGGCAATATCCCACCCTCGAGTCGAGCGCCATCGTCATCTCGACCGTCTATGTCGGGGCCAGCGCCGAGACCATCCGCGGGTTCATCACCACGCCCATCGAGCAGGTCGTCTCCGCGATCGACGGCATCGACTACATCGAGAGCAGCAGCCGTGCCGGCGTCAGCGTGGTGACCGTCCGCCTCCGCCTCAATCACGACAGCAACAACGCCTTGGCCGAGATCAGCGCCCGCCTCAACCAGGTCCGAAGCCGCCTCCCTTCCGACGCCGAGGCTCCCGCCGTCGACATCCAGCGTACCGACAAGCCCTACGCCACGTTCTACATCAGCTTCACCAGCGACACCCTGAGCCTGATGCAGCTCAACGACATGCTCGTCCGCGAGGTGCAGCCCGAGTTTCAGACCATCCCCGGCGTGCAGCGCGTGGGCATCGAGGGTCCGCGTGAGCTGGCGATGCGGGTCTGGCTCGAAGCCTCCAAGATGGAAAGCCTTGATATCACGGCCCGCGAGACGTGGGACGCGCTCCGCCGCAACAACTTCCTCGCCTCCGTGGGCAAGACCAAGAGCGCCGACATCCAGATCGACCTCCTCACCGACACCGATCTCAAGTCCGTCGAGGAGTTCTCGGATCTGATCGTCCGCGAGCGCGAGGGCACCATCGTCCGCCTGCGCGACATCGCCAAGATCGAGCTCGGCAGCGAAGAACCCACCGGCGAAGCCGGCTTCAACGGCAAACCGGCCATCTGGCTCTCCGTCTGGTCCCTCCCCCGCGCCAACGAACTCGAGGTCGCCGCGCTCCTCAAGAAACGCATCGAGGAGGTCCGCCCCACCCTCCCCGCCGGCGTCGACATGACCCTCGCCTACGACGGCACCTACTACATGGACCACGCCATCAAGGAGATCACCAAGACGCTCATCGAGACCGTCGCGATCGTCGCGCTCGTGGTCTTCCTTTTCATGGGCTCGCTGCGCACCGTGCTGGTGCCGCTGGTCGCCATGCCCGTCTCCCTGGTGGGCGCCTGCATCGCCATGCTCCTCTTCGGGTTCTCGCTCAACCTGCTCACGATCCTTGCGATCGTCCTCTCGGTGGGCCTGGTGGTGGACGACGCCATCGTCATGGTCGAGAACGTCGAGCGGCACATCCGCGCGGGCATGGGCAAGATCGACGCGGCCCTCCTGGGCGCACGCGAGCTCTTCGCCCCGGTCGTCTCCATGACCATCACGCTGGCGGCCGTCTACGCCCCCATCGGCTTCCAGAGCGGGCTCACCGGCATGCTCTTCCGAGAGTTCGCCTTCACGCTCGCAGCCGCCGTCGTCGTATCAGGGGTCGTCGCCGTCACGCTCTCGCCCATCATGAGCGCCTGGTTGGTGCCTGCTCGCGGGCAAGAAGGCTGGTTCGCCCGCTTCGTGCAAGGGCTCTTTGACCACCTCCGGCGGTTCTACGAGCGCCTGCTCGCCGGGGCCCTGCGCTTCTGGTGGGTCAGCGTCGTCGCGGCCATCGCCATCTGTGCCCTCGCCCCGCCGCTCTACAAGATGTCCAAGAAAGAACTCGCCCCGACCGAGGACGAGGGCATCGTCTTCGCCGTCGTCCAGACCGCCCCCGAGGCCACCCTTGGCTATACCGTCCGCGGCTTCAAGAAAGTCGCCGACGCGTTCCTCTCAGTCCCCGAAGCCAAGTTCTTTTTCCAGATTGCCGAGCTCGCCATGGGCGGCGGCTTCGGCGGCATCCAGACCGTCGACTGGGATCAACGCAAACGCACCACCGAACCCATCCAGGCTGAAATCATCGGCAAGCTCATGGCCATCCAGGAGCTCCGCTCCATCGCCATCCGCCCCGCCCCGCTGCCCGGTGCCGGGCAGTTCGACGTCGAGCTCATGGTCACCAGCGCCGATGAGGCCCAGGACATGGAGGGCTCGATCAACCAGATCATCGGCGCGGGCTACGCCAGCGGCAAGTTCGTCTACATCGACTCCGACCTCAAGATCGACCTCCCGCAAACCCGCATCGAGATCGATCGCAAGAAGGTTGCCGACATCGGGCTCGATCTGGCCGACGTGGGCGAGAACCTCGCCGTCCTCCTCTCGGGGGGTTACGCCAACCGTTTCAACTACGCCGGCCGCAGCTATAAGGTCATCCCCCAAGTCACCCAAGACCAGCGGCAAACGCCCGAGCAACTTCTCGAACTCAAGATCCGTACGCGCAACGGCGGTTCGGTCGCGCTCCGCTCGCTGGTGACTCTCCACACCGAGGCCGTCCCCCGCGTGCTCACACGCTTCCAGCAGCGCAACAGCGCCAAGGTCTACGGCGTCGTCGCCCCAGGCGTCACCAAGGAAGAAGCGCTCAGCGCCCTCGAAACCGCCGCACGCGGGATCATCCCGCCCGGCTACGCCCTCGATTACGCCGGTGAGAGCCGACAGATGCGCACCGAGGGCACCACCCTCGTCTCCACCCTCGGCTTCGCCATCGGCCTCATCTACCTCGTCCTCGCCGCCCAGTTCGGCAGCTTCCGCGATCCCCTCATCGTCCTGCTCGGCTCCGTCCCGCTCGCCCTCACGGGGGCGCTCCTGTTCACCGCCGGCGGGTTCACCACCATCAACATCTACTCACAGGTCGGCCTCATCACCCTCGTGGGGCTTGTGGCCAAGAACGGCATCCTGATCGTCGAGTTCGCCAACAATCTCCAGGAGCAGGGGCTCAGCAAGCTCGAAGCCGTCAAACAAGCCTCGGGCACCCGCCTCCGCCCCATCCTGATGACCTCGGTCGCCACGGTGCTGGGCCACTTCCCGCTGGTGCTCGTCAGCGGGGCTGGTGCCGCCGCCCGCAACAGCATCGGCATCGTGCTCGTCAGCGGAATGGCCATCTCCACGCTGTTTACGCTCTTCGTCGTGCCGTCGATCTACGTCCTGCTCGCGGGTACCCACGCGCCGAAGGCGAAGATACCCGAGTCGGCGCCGCCCGCTTCAACGAGCGAGAACGGGCACGCCCACGCCGATTTGACGCAGCCAAATCTTCAGCCGGCGACGGTGTGATCGACCATACGAATAGCAGAAGCTGTCGCCGGGGAAGAAGGAGGCTTTGCGAATGAGCCCCGGGATTTTTCAGGACGTCCTTACGCCCCGCCCGCGCGGTACTTCGCGAGGGTTTCCTCAAAGCCCTTCTTCTCTTCGGGCACAGACTTCTCCACGGCCATCACCTGGAACTTGATGGCGTTGGCCACATCCTTCTTTTCCCAATGCGCCCGCGCCAGGGTGTCGAGGATGGCCGCTTCCTTGCCGCCGCTGACTTCCACGGCCCGCTGCGCCAGTCGCAGGGCGAGGTCGAAGTCGCGCTTGGGCAGCCGCGGCTCGTCGAGGATCTTCCAAGCGACCGTGTTCAAGGCCTCGGCGTCGTCCTTGATGTCGCTGTCGCCGAGCTTGGCGGCCAGCGCGAACGCCGCGTCGGCGTCCTTCTTGCCGATGAGCAGCGCATTGAACTTCCCAACCCCCGCCGCGATGCGTGCCGAGCCGCCCAGCGCTGCCATCTCGTCGTACGCCGCCAGCACCTTGTCCCAATCGCGAGCCTGGTTGGCTTGCTTAATCTTCTGATTGATCGGGCCCATCTTGGCCTCGAGCTCGCGATCTGCACTCGCCTTCGCTGCGGCGACCTTGATGTCCCACTTACCAGCCTTGATCTGCCCGAGCGCCTCATCCATGCCCATCATCGGGTGACCGATCCACGCCACCTTGCCCGATTGATCGACGATGAACGCCGTGGGGATTCCCCGCTGGCCCGCTGCCGACACCCACGTCCGGGCCATCGCGCCGTCCTGGGGCGAGCCACCCGGAGCGATGTTGTCCTTGGCCACGGCGTAGTCCATCTTGTCGCCCATGGCTTCTACGAACTTGGTCACGTCCCGCTGCTCCGCGTCGCGCTCCCACACCGCGACGCCCACGAACCGCACGTCGGGGTTCTTCTTCTGCAACTCCGTCAAGTGCGGGATCGACACCTTGCACGGCCCGCACCACGTGGCCCAGAACTCCACCACATAGACCTTGCCCGCCTCAAACGCCGTGACCGGCTCGCCCTTCACCCAGCCACCCACGTCGAGCTTGGGGGCCGCGTCACCCAGCCCCAACGGCGCCGGCTCGGCCTTCTCGGCCTGTATCTTGGCCTTGACCTTGTCCCCCTTCGAACCTGTCTGCGCTTCGGGTTGCCGCGCCAGAACAAAGGCCGGCTGCGCGTCGAACCGCAGGGCCGCCTTCTTGTCCTTGCCGTCGGCGTTGGCCGCCTCGGCCTTGGTCATCGCCTTGGCCACGGCCTCGTCGAGGCCCGACTTCGGGTGCCCGATCCACGAGACGTTGTTCTCGTGATCCACGACGAACGCGGTGGGGATACCGGGCTGCCGCGCGGCTTTCATCCATGCCTCCGACATCGAGCGGTCGCTGTCAAACGCCACGCGATACGCCATCTTCTCGCCCTGATCCTTCACAAAGGCGTTGAGCTTGGTGCCGTCGTCGCGCTCGCTGCCAGCCACGCCGATGACCGTCAGGTCCTTGTGCTTCTTCTGCAGCCGGGTCATGTCGGGGATCGACTTGACGCACGGGCCGCACCACGTCGCCCAGAACTCCACCACGTAGACCTTGCCCTTGTCGAACGACTGCACCGGCTCGCCACGCACCCATCGTTCAGCGCTTAGCTTGGGGGCCGCATCGCCCACCCGCAACCCCGCCGGCTTCTCGTCGGTCGTTGATCCCTCGGCTGGCTTCGACGCCGGCTTGGCCTCGCCGCTCTGCGCGAACGCCGTCCCCGCCAAGGCCACCAACACAAACACAACGGACGTGCGGCGGAAAGTCACAGGCATCGATGGTCTCCAAGCGAGGTAAGGGAGGATCGGACGGCACCAAGCTCTAAACGCGGTGCGACAGCTGCTTTAATGTTCGGTCGCCACCCTCATGGGATGCTCAACCGGCCCATCAGTTTATCACTTTGCTCATTCCAAGCCGCATCGGGTGAAGTATCCCGTGGCTGGCACGGGAAAAGGTGTTCCCCTAATCCTGGGATGTCTGACTCTCAAGTCGCAAGTCGAGCAACCATCCCTCGGCCGACACGCCCCTTGACCACCCCTAACATCCCGCGATGCAGTGGTCGTCGGGACGCCTCATCTTCTGGTCGCTGCTAGGGAGCATCGCGATGCACCTCGTAGCGGTGGCCGCGCTGGTTTCGTGGCCGCCGGTCGGCGCCTCGGGCGGTACTTCGACTTGGGGCGGCCTCAGCGGCCCAGAAGCGCCCCTGCTGATGCTCAATCCCGAGCCCATGCAACAGGTTCCGCCCCAGCCTCCAGTTGAACCGCGAGCGGAGGTGCCGCCCCCACTACCGGCCCAGCCCGAGCGGCCCACACCGCGCGAGATCACCCTCGGCACCAACAGCTCCCAGGCCAAGACCACCAACTGGCTCGCCTCGAACAAGGACGGCGAGCACTCGGCTCCGGAATCATCCGTGGAACAGCCCGGCCTTAAGCTCACCGATCGCGGCGGAGCCCCGGGAGTTCCGCGGCCCCCCGCCGCCTCACCCACGTCGCGGCCCGCGTCCGCCAGCAACGCGGCGACCGTCCCTGACTCGGCCTTATCGCCGCGTGAGCCGGTGACTAAGCCCATCACACCCGGCGAGCAACAAGCCCCGCGCACCGATCCCTCCGCCCAGCCCGGCAAGGAAAACCGCCCCGGCGAGCGCGACGCCCCGGCGATCGACCGCCCTGAAGGCCCCGCCGCCGCACCGACTGTCCTGATAGCGAAGTCTTCCGCCAAGGCCGCGACCCCGCGAGGAGCGGGGGGGCCAGACTCGCCCGTCGCCGACCAATCCAAACGCGGCGAGCGTGAGGCGAAGGATCCAGAGGCCGAGCCGACCGACGATCCGACGCGGCCGATGATCGACGCTCGGGGGCTCGACGCGTCGGGCCGGGCCGCGTTGGAGCCATCGAAGGGCCCCACCGATCCGCAAGCCGAGCCGCGTCCGATCGACCAGCCCGGCGACAAGCCCACCGCCCCGCGACCGGCGGAGTTTGTGGGCCCGCCAGCGCCCGAGCCCGGCGAGACACGCGAAGCCCAGGGCCAGGAAGTGCCCGTCACCGATCCTGCAGAGCTCGCCCGGCTGACTAGCGCTCCCGGTGCCGCGTCGAACCCAAGCCCCCCGACTCCGCCAGCGCCGCCGAGCCCTTCCGAGGCCCAGGCCGGCGAAGGCGGCGACGGCATGCCCGACGACCCGGCGTGGCTGTCCGATCGTGAAGCCGACGCGTCGTCCATCCGCAAGTCGGTGAAGTTTCTCAATGGCAGGGTCGAGGCCGGCGAAGGGCTCGACATCCGCACCGTCCGCCCGCGATACACCCTGGTCAGCAAGTCGCTGGCACGGCCCACCCCGCCCGTGGTCGAGGCGTGGTTTGATGACCGCGGGATCGTCCGGGAGGTGAAGTTCCTGCGAACCTCGGGCTACGACGACGTCGACGCCGCCATCGGCAACGCCGTGTGGCAATGGCGGGCCAGCGGCAACGTGCTGGAAAACCTTCGAGCCGATGCCAGCTCACGCTTACGCTTGCGCATCACATTCGTCCGTTGAACCCCGGCGAACCTTCGCCAGTCGACCGCGCCCATGAACCTCGGCCTGCTCTCCATCGTGCTCGCAGGTCTGGCCTGGGCCGCTCCGCCCCCCTCGGCCCAGCCTCCCCGCGCCGGCACGCAGGCCAAGCGCGAGGGCCTTGCCACTCCCGCCTCGGACCTCGCCCTCAAGCCCGCCGATCTTTCCGCTCGCCTCCGCCGCGTCGAGCAGACGGTCGCCGACGTCGGCCCGCTGTCTACCAGCCTGCGACAGGTGCCCCCGGACTTCCGCACCCCGGCCGATTTCCGCGATGTTTACCAGATCCCCCCCGGCAGCAACTCCCCGTATGCGGGCTGGTTCGCGCGGCAGAACGGCGGGGTCACCGCCGTCTTCCCCCGCTCGCAATACGATCTTGAAGAACGCGGCCTGCGTGCCGTGATCCCCGCCGATACACGCTTCATCCTGGGGAAGATCCCGATGGGCGACGAGTTGGTCGGACCGGGCCCAAATACCTTGTCGCTGCGGGTTGACCAGCGTGCCGCGAGCACCGGGGCAGGCGCGAGCCAGCTCGACGCCCGGGTGAGCCCGCTGCGCATCGATACCCGTGCAGTCGCACCGCTGCGGTGGGCCGAGAGTGCCCCGCCCGCTCGGCCCACCGAACCGCCTGCGTCGCCTCAGCAGCTCGACGCGGCCAATGAGGCCCGGGTCGCCGGCGCGGCCAGCGAGTCGGTGGCGCGGCTGTTCCTTGACGACTCCTATCGCGCGGGCCGCGTCGATCGATTGCTGGGTCTGTCCGGGACTCGGCCCGCCAAGCCCTGACCGCTCGGCGGACCTCACGCGGGGCCGGTATGCTTAGACCCTCCCGGTCGGGCGTGCGGCGCCGTTTCACGCCGACCGGGCCCAAGATCGCGCGGAGCACGCATGGCCACCCTGGATCTCCTCCTCGCCCAATCGGGCTTCATGCTCGTCTCCCCTTGGAAGCCCTTCCTCCTGCTCATCACCCTTGCGGGATGGGCCTGGGTGATCTCCAATGTGTACGACAAGCACGCCGCCCGGTTTTATCTCGCCCAGACCGCCTGGAACATCGGCCACCTCACCGCCGGTCTGCTGGCGCTGGCGGTCGCCCTGCTGCTGCCTTGGAAGCACGAGGCCGCGTTCTGGGTCGGCTGGCTGCTGATGATCGTCATCCTAGTGGCGGACTTGGCGGCCTATGCGTTCAGCGCCAACCGCGACGAACGCGTGCCCGCCGAGCACCGCATCTCGCTGGGCGTCATCGCCAAGATGCTCGCCGCTTCCAGGGAACGCAGAAAGGGCAAGCAGGACGCTCAGGTCAAGCTCGTCATCCGCTTCCCAGACAAGAGCGTTCTCCCCGTCCCCGCGGCCGAGTCGCCCGAACTGGTCACCCGCATCGCCGCAGAGGACATGTTCCTTAAGGCCTTGGCCGCCCGGGCGTCGCAGGTCGAGATCACGCCCGCCGGCAAGGACGGTTCGTACGTCGCGCGGCAGATGGTCGACGGCGTGGGTCAGAACACCGAAACCTTCGCGGCTCCGACGGCCGCGAAGCTGATCGACTTCTGGAAGTCCTCCGCCAAGCTCGACGTCGCCGACCGCCGCCGCAAGCTGGTGGGCGAGGCCAACGTCGAGTTCGGTGCCGGCAAGACCAAGCTCCGCGTTACCTCCGTGGGCGTGACGGGCGGGATGCGCCTCACGCTGCTCGTCGAGCCCGAAAAGGCCGTCAGACGCAAGCTCGAGCAACTGGGCCTTCTCCCCGAACAGATGGCCGAGCTCAAGGCGATCGCCGATGGTCCTCGCGGCGTCACCCTCCTGGCCGGCCAAGCCGATACCGGCCGCACGACGACGTTCTATTCAGTCATGCAACTCCACGACGCCTACACAGGCACGCTCCAGACCATCGAGACCGAGCCGCAGCTCGCCCTGGAAGGCATCCGCCACACGCTCTTCGACCCGACGGCCGAGGGTGCCGACTACGCCACCAGCGTGCGTTCGCTGCTGCGTCGCGACCCCGACCTGCTCTCGGTGGCGGCGCTGCCCGACGCTACTACCGCCAAGGAAATCGCCAAGGCCGATCTCGAACGGACCCGGATCTATATCAGCGTGCGTGCCGACAACGCGCTGCAGGCCGTCGAAGGCTATGTGAAGGCCGTGGGCGACAACGAGCTGGCCGCCAAGGGCCTGCGTGGCGTCCTATGCCAGAAGATCCTTCGCAAACTCTGCACCAACTGTCGCGTCTCCTATCCGCCCACTACCGACATGCTCAAGAAGATGGGCGTGCCCGCGACCGAAAAGGTTCAGCAACTCTTCAAGAAGGGCGGCCAGGTGCTCATCAAGAACAAGCCCGAGACTTGCCCCGTCTGCGGCGGCGGCGGCTATGTGGGCCAGGAGGCCATCTTCGAGGTCTACAGCATCGACGAGGCCGGCAGGGCCGCGTTGCAGGAAGGCAACTTGACCGCCCTCAAGGCCGAGTGGCGCAAGCGCAACCTGCCCAGCATCCAGCAAGCCGCGATCCGCAAGGCGATCGCCGGGATCACCAGCGTTGACGAGGTCACGCGCGTCATGAGCCCCCCCGCGGCCCCTGCCGCAGTACCCGCAGCCCCCCGCAAGTCCGAGTAACCACGCCCAGCCACAGTCGCGGCCGCCCGGTTCGCCCGGCGCGCGCCGTTTGATGGGAGTCGTCCGATGATCATGAACGGCCTGATGGTGTTGATCGTGCTTGGCATCGCCTACGGATTGGGCGCGCGCGGGTTCTACTCGGCGTTGCTGACGCTGGCCTCCGTCCTCGTGGCCGGGGCCGTCGCCTTCGCCGTTTGGGAGCCGCTGGCGATCTACCTGCTGGATGGCCTCAACATCGGCTTCTTCAATGAAGCCGCCTGGGGCCTGGCCCTCGTCGTCCCGTATGCCGTGACGCTCGGGGCGCTGCAGGCCGCGTTGTCCGCCGTGCTCCGCGCCAATGTGAACATCAAAGGCCCCGCCGACCTGATCGGCGGGCTCGTCTGCGGTCTGGGCAGCGGCATCATCACCGCCGGCGTCATCTCCATCGCCCTCGCCGGCATCCGTACCCCCGGCGATTACATGGGCCACACCCCCATCACCTACGACAAAGGCGGCAGCCTCGTCCGCACCGCCCCGCTGTGGGTCCCCGTCGACAAGCTCGTCAGCCGGTTCTACAGCCAGCTCTCAGAAACCACCCTGCGGACCAACACCCCGCTGGCCAAGTGGTACCCCGATCTTGCCGACCGGGGCCACCTGATCCGCATCGGGCCCGAAGGCCAGACCCTCCGCACCGTCATCCGCCCCACCGATGTCAAGGTTGTGGGCCGTTACACCGTCGGGCAAGACACGACGATCGCCTCCAACCAGCTCACCACCGACAGCCTCGACGAACGCATCCAAAAGCTCCGCACAATCGACGGCGACGACGTCGGCAACGGCCAGTACCAGATCGAGGGATACGTCGTCCAGAACTTCGGCGGGATGCGCGAGAAGGGCGGGCAAGTCGTCTTCGGCCCCGGCCAGTTGACTCTGCTCTGCCGCGATAACGACGACACCCAATCGATCGCCCTCCAGCCCTTCGCCATGGCCAGCCAGGCTCAGGGCGACCAGCTCTTCATCGGCCGCTGGCGGTTTGACGGCGAAAAGGTCTTCCTCGCGTCGGTGGGCGGGGCGGCCGACCCCGTCATGGCCTTCGAGTTCCTCATGCCCAAGGGTTACAAGCCCCTGGCGTTGTTCATTCGCGGGATCCGCTACCCGCTGGCCGACGACGCGGGCAAGACGGTCGACCCGTTCGAGAAGTTCGCGTCGGTCGCCGATCGCGACGCCGCCGTCCGCTCGCGCGACCTGTTCGAGAGTGCCTCGTCGGTCGCCCTGGACACCGGCAGCGCCAGCGTGCTCAACACCCGCGACAGCGGCGGCGCCGGGGCCGAGATCCGCGCCACCAACCGCCTGCGCGCCAACCTCATGAAGGGCCAGGTGGGCAACCTGCTCCTCGACGACAAGAACAAGATCATCTCGGGCGAAGCCCTGCTCCGCAACGATCAGCTCCCCGAGCGCGGCGCCGAACGCACGCTCCTCGTCGAGCAGATCCTAGTTGACAACACCGTGGTCATCGTCCAGGTCGACGTCGGGTCTACCTCCAGCCTCGCCATCACCGGCGCCGAATCAGAGGGCGACGGGGCTCCGGCCTTGTTCGACGAGAACCAGCAGCGCTACGACGCGGTGGGTTACTTCTACAAGGACGCCGGCCTCACCCGCGTCCGCTTCACCCCCGACAGCCCGCTCAAGCGCAGCGACCTGCCGTCGATGAGCCGCAGCCGCACCGACCAGCAGCTCACGCTGATATTCCGCTGCAGCCTGGGCGTGAAGATCACCAGCTACGCCATCGGCACCAAGGTGATCCGCACGCTGCAGCCGCCGCTCTCGCTTGAGAACTCGCAGGCGGGCCGGTAAGCGGTGTTGGTGGGCGATTTGCAGTAGTTCGACCTCGGGCTCCCGCCCGAAGCTTTGGCGTGCCGCAGTAGCCTCCGACAACGCAAGAGGTTCAAGGGGAACTCCTTTCCGGGAGTGGTATTCGGGCCAAATGAAAAAGCCCTCCCGGCGATCCGGGAGGGCCTTGTTCGTTTTGGCGGATGAGCGGCGGCCGACCGCGCGTTACTTGCGGCGCTTGGGCTTGCTCTCGGCCGCGGCTTCCTGAGGCGTGGGGTCGGTGGGGAGCTTGCCCCACTTGCCCTTTCCGGTTTCGGCCGACGTGGGGGGCGGGATCTCGGCCATCTTGCCGCGGGGGCGGCGTTCCTCGCGGTCGCCACGCTCGCGCTTCTCGCCACGCTCGCCGGACTTGGCGGCGTCGCCCTCGGGCTTGGCCTTCTTGGCTTCGCCGGCCTCGGGCGCGGTGCCATCGGCGGGAGCCGCTGCGCCCTCGGCGGGCTTGGCGGCCTTATCGCCCCTGTCGCCCCTATCGCCCCTGTCGCTGCTGGGCTGCTGCTCTTCATCGCGACGGCGGCCGGTGTCGAGCACGCGGTCGGGCTTGACGTTGAGCTTGACGGTCGCTTCGAGGTCGGTCTCGAACTTGACGTGGACGTCGTAGCCGCCGACGCGCTTGATGACCGCGGCGAGGCGGACTTCGCGGGGCTTGATGCCCGGGTGCCCGGCCTTGGCGAGTTCGTCGCAGATGTCCTGCTGCGTGACGGCGCCGTAGAGGATGCCCAGATCGTTGCATGAGCGGGTCAGCGACAGGTCGAAGCCTTCGAGCTTGCCGACCATGACCTCGCGCTGCTGGCGGAGCTCGGCCAGCATTTTCTGGGCGTCGGCCCGCTTCTGCGCCAGCTCCTCCACCTTCGCGTCGGTTGGGGTCGTCGCAAAGCCGCGCGGCAAGAGGAAGTTGCGGGCGAAGCCCTTACGCACTGTCACGAC
>Ga0105044_10002967_pt1 | contig 23223 bp, 16 predicted proteins | sample MAT01_FD_78092 | JGI IMG/M metagenome (GOLD analysis project Ga0105044, IMG submission 78092) | Freshwater microbial communities from Lake Fryxell liftoff mats and glacier meltwater in Antarctica - MAT-01 | ecosystem: Environmental > Aquatic > Freshwater > Ice > Liftoff microbial mat | place...
CATGAGATTGCCCGTCGGAGCCGTGGCACACCCCGTATTGCCAACGCGCTGCTGCGACGGATTCGCGATTTCGCCCAAATCAAAGGGGACGGCTCTGTGAATGTGGAAATTGCCCGCTACGGGCTAGCCGCCCTCGATGTGGATGAATCGGGACTGGACGATATGGACATTCGCATCCTTAATACGATTATCCATAAATTCAAAGGCGGGCCAGTCGGGCTGACCACCATCTCTACCGCAGTGGGCGAGGAAGCCGGCACGATTGAAGAGGTGCACGAGCCGTTTCTAATTATGGAAGGATTTATCCAACGTACTCCGCGTGGGCGCACAGCCACGGAGAAGGCGTATAAGCATATTGGGGCGGTGCCGCCCAGAAAGGAGGGGACCTTGTTTTAGTGCAATAAAAATCCAAACAACGCAGCCCTCTTTCTTGTTAATGAGGCCATGAAACTCGTCCTCGCCATCACAGGCTCCTCCGGGGCCATTTACGCCAAAGTCCTGCTCGACCGACTCTTGCTGCTGGAGAACCAGTGGGAAAAAGTCGGCATCGTCCTCTCCGACAATGCCCTCGTAAACTGGGAACTCGAAATCGGCACACCTGACTTTTCTGCTTACCAGAAATTTGATTTCTACAAGAAAAACGATTTTTTTGCACCCTTTGCATCTGGTTCCGCCAAATACGGAACCATGATCGTGTGCCCTTGCTCTATGGGCACCCTTGCACGGATCGCCACCGGAGTAAGCAATGACCTTGTTACCCGAGCCGCCGATGTGGTGCTGAAAGAGCGCCGCCGACTAATCTTGGTTAGCCGCGACACACCGCTCAGCCTCATCCACATCAATAATATGAAGACCGTGACCGAATCCGGGGGTATCATCTGCCCTGCTTGCCCGTCGTTTTACTCCAATCCGGTAGGGGCCGAAGCCATTGCGGCTACTGTGGTAGATCGTGTGCTTGATTTGGCCGGATTTGATCTGCCAACGTACCGTTGGGGGGAAGGCGAGTAATCGCTTGCTTGCCATTAGCGAATGGCCGGGCTTATGCTTTGCCCCATCCTTCCTTCGCAACATTGGGGCGCCCACTGGATTTTCCCACCTGCTGTTTTGGAAAATTCCACAAAAAAGGAAGGGCGTGTGAAATTTTTTTATCAAAAAATATTTTTTTTGAATGTATCAATCCTCTCAGCACTCGGCTGGGTGGTGGAAAAACGTGTTTTGGCAGCAAAAACACCGCTTTAAAGTAACTATTCAACTAATATCTAAGATTTTGTAGCAGTTTTCGTGTCAAGGGCCCAAAGCTTCACACTATAAAAAGACATGTCCAATCCATTGGATAAAGCATTGAATTTCAATATCAAAGGAAGGATTTTGCAAACACGACTGCGCGGTGGCTGATAAGTCACACCCGCTGGGCCTAATTACTAAAAAAGGGTTAACGGTAGGTAGCAAAAAAGCATTAAAATCTTGTTAAACGAAAAACTTTAACAAGACTGGCACAGCATTAGCACGTCTCTACTTCATCTGAACATTTTGCAACCAACTTCTCAAAACTCAAAAACTGATTCATACCATGCGTACTACCATCTATCTCACACTACTGCAGCTCTGTATCCCGATGTTCTTGTCGGCTCAGATTTCCATGAAAAACCTGAAAGCCCCTGAAACCATTACGGTATCAGGCAAAGTATATGACCAGATTTCAGGCACTCCACTGAATCAGGCCCTTGTCACTGTCTTCGACGATATGATGATTGCCTCGCTTGCACAAACCGAAACCGATGCTGAGGGTGCTTACACTTTGACGGTGCCAAAAGTATCCCGCTACCAAGTGCTGGCGGAGAAACCCACCTATTTTGACCAAGATGTGGTGATTACTCACCTCAATGGCATCTTGAGCGCCGATTTGGGCATGAGCAGAAAACCTGGCTATGTGTTCGACATCACTATTTTTGACAAAGCGTATGAACACAACCCGATCAACACTTTGCGTGATTGCAAAATAGAAATTTACAACAACACCACGCAACAGCAAGAACTGACCATCGAACGCCTGCCTAAATCGGCGTTCAACTTTTCATTCGCTGAAGGCAACCACTACACGATGCTCGTACGCAAACCGGGCTACCTAAACCGCCGTGTGGAGGTGTATGTAAATGTAAATGGCTGTATCCTTTGCGTAGACGGCATGGGTATTAAAGAACCCGATGTGGTGCAGATTATGACCCACGACAACGAGATTGGACATTTTCTGGGCACGGTTGACCTCGATTCGATTCAGGTTGGAAAGCGCTTTCAGTTGAATAACATCTACTATGACTTCGCCAAATGGGCCATTCGTCCAGAAGCAGCCAATGTACTTGACAAGTTGGCGGTATTCCTGAAGGACAACCCCGGCATTACGGTCGAGCTCGGCTCGCATACGGACGCTCGTGGTAGCGACGATTACAACCTTTCGCTTTCAGACAAGCGTGCAAAATCAGCCGTGGATTACCTCGTGGCTTCACAAAGCATTGATTTTGAAAAAATTACCTCAAAAGGGTATGGCGAAACTCAATTGACAAACCGTTGCGATGACGGTCAATCCTGTTCTGATACTGAGCACCAGTTGAACCGTCGTACCGAAATAAAAATTACGGGTATCCTCGACCAAGACCCACTCTGGCGCAGGTCGCTGAAGGAAATAATCGAGGACAAAAACCTTTACAAAAAAATCATAGAGCAAGAAAAGCAGCAAAAAAAACTGAGCAATCACTCTAAATGATCTTAAACATTGGACTTGACCTCCATTGTCCAACGTCCATTGTACTTCAATCAAAATCATTAATCCATAATCTTTTACATCATGAACTCTCTCTTGAATTTCAGCAAACATTTTGCAATCCCAGCGGCCTTTGTGTTGGCAGCCCATTCCAATGCCCTGGCACAAAGCCCGGTGGAATCTACCCACGTTGACGAAAAGTATGCATACACTACCGTGGTGTACAAAAACACCGCTGCTACGGATAAAGACGTGCTTTCCTCGCTTGAAAACAGCTTCAGCATTGGAGATGTTGTGCGGGTCACGCTCGCCCCTCCGCCTACACCGATCGCGGCTTCAGAACCTGTGTATGCAGACCATAGAAAAGGTGAAAATGAATGGATGCCCACTTCTGCCAAAACCTCTGACAACCTGAAGGCATCCGCCAAAATAAATCCTGTGCCCAAAACGGTTGTCAATACGATCCCAATTTCGCCGAAACCAACGCCCATCGCATCCAAAACGGTCGCGCTGAAACCTGTAGTGGCAACGAAAACAACAGAGGTCGTGCCAGAGCAAGCTAAAAATGTTGCGCCTGTTCAGGGTCAGAAAGTAGAGGCCGCACCCGTAAACACAAGTTCCGAAACCAGGGCAAAAGCAAAAACCTCAAGCACTGGAAAATCGGCAAAAGCACACAAATCGGGCAAAAAACCGGCTAAAAAGAGTGGGTTGAAAATGAAAAACCGAAAGCACAACAAACAGCGATATAGTTGCCCAAAATTTTAAAGCGAAATAAATTTCGCCCTACTTGAGTGCAGCCACAATGGTCGCAAAATCGTCGGCTTTGAGGGATGCGCCACCGATAAGTCCGCCGTCTACATCAGGTTGTGCAAAAAGTTCGGCAGCATTTTGGGCGTTGCAAGAGCCTCCGTATAGAATTGGGGTTTCGTCGGCCACGATTTTGCCATATTTCTTTGATACGAGGACACGGATGGCCTGGTGCATCTCCTGCGCTTGCAGGCTGGTAGCCGTTCGCCCCGTCCCTATAGCCCAAATAGGTTCATAGGCGATGACGACCTTCCTGAAATCTTCCTCCTTGAGGTGAAAAAGGCTGGCTTTCAGTTGTTTCGCCACATAGCCGACGTGGGTATCTGCCTCCCGGATATGTAGCGGTTCGCCGCAGCAAAAAATCGGGCGCATTCCACGTGCCAGGCTCACATTCACCTTGGCAGCCAGAACATCATTCTTTTCCTTGAAATATTGCCGCCGCTCCGAATGGCCTATGATGACAAACTCACAGCCCACCGAAGCAAGCATATCTGCCGATACTTCCCCTGTGTATGCACCTTTTTCTTCTTCATGGCAGTTTTGTGCAGCAAGGTGAAAGTGTTTTCGCACTTTGAGCATTTTGCCCAGCTCACGCAAATAGGGATAAGGCGGTGCTATGACTACAAGCCCGTTCGGCTTTTCTACTTTTTCTAAAATGGCTTTGGTGAGATCAATGCCCTCTTCGAGGGTTTTGTTCATTTTCCAGTTTCCGGCTACAATTTGCTGGCGCATAGGTTATGGTTTGGTAAAAATTGAGTGCGAAGATATAAATGCCCCGACACTAAAAAAGCGAGCCGTCTCCCGAATAATTGGGAAACGGCTCGCCGGGTATTGTTTGCGAAACAGATATCGTATTAAGATTATCGGCCCACGGTTACTTTTACGAACATGGCTTGGCCATCCGCTTGAACTCGAAGGGTGTACACCCCAGCAGCCAGATCGCCATAGTCAAATGAACGAAGCATGGACCCGGTGCCAAAATCAGCCGTTTCGCGCTTGATCTGCTGCCCGAGCGCATTGAAGAGGATGAACTCAACTTCATCTTGGGGCAAACCATCCATTTCTACGTTGAAGAATCCCGTGTTCGGGTTGGGGAAAAGGAGGAAGCCTTGAATCCAAGCCGCTTCGCCAGTGCCAGAAGTAATGACAACAGTTTGTTCATAAATGGTTGTGCCACAATTGTTTGAGGCAGCCAAAGAAACATTGTATGTGCCTGGAGCAGCGTATGTGTGAATAGGGTTTTCCTCCGCACTGGTATTGCCATCCCCAAAAATCCATGCGTAAGAAGTTGCATTCTGCGAGGTGCTCGTAAATGCAACCGTCGTTTGATTGGCCACAAATGTATAGCCTGCGGTGGGAGCAGATTGTACCGTGATGTAAGCCGGGAACAACTGTGTGGACGAACCAAAAATATTGGTCACCTCCAATACGACATCGTAGGTGCCAGGAGCGCTATAACTGACCAAGGGGTTTTCATCGGTACTAATGACTGGCGTTCCACCTTGGAATGTCCAAGTCCAAGCGATTGGTTCACCGGCTGATTCGTCGGTAAACTGTACCGAAAATGGCAAACAACCACTCTCGTTGTTGGCACTGATCGCCGCGACGGGAGGAGAACCTTGAACCACGACCGTCTGTGTGAATGTTACGGTACCACATTCATTGGTAACACTGAGCGTTACTGTGTAGGATCCAACTTGCGCATACGTATGGCTTGGGTTAGACTCTAAACTCGGGATGCTTCCATCGCCAAAATCCCAGGAATAGGAACTTCCGTTGGTGGAAATATTGGCAAACACCGCTGTCAGGCCACCAATCTGGTAGGTGAAACCAGCAACAGGTGCTGAACCTACCGTAATTGTTGTTGTGCTGGTACTGCTGCCTGCACTATTGGAGGCTGTGAGTGTTACGACGTAAACACCTGCCGTGTTCCAAGTTGCAATCGGGTTTTCTTGGGTAGAAGTAGCCGGTGTGCCCCCAGAGAATTCCCATGCATAGGAGGTAGCATTGCTGCTGGAGGCATTGGTAAACTGTACCGTAAACGGGGTGCAACCTGAAGAGGCGCTTGTTGTAAAGTTTGCAGTGGGCGGCGTTACGATGGTAACCGTTTGCTCAAAAATGGTGCTGCCACAATTGTTTGTAGCCGTGAGTGTCACAGTATAAACGCCATCGTTGGCGTAAGTGTGCGATGGGTCCGATGCCGTGCTGTTGCTTGCGTCTCCAAAATTCCAAATGAAGGAGGTAGCATTGGTGGAGGTATTTGTGAAAGCGGTCGTCAAACCGTTCACACTAGAGGTAAATCCAGCACCAGGCGCTCCATTCACTGTGATGATATCCATCTGTGTGAAAGAGCTGGTGCTGCCACCAACGGAGGTAACCACAAGGGTCACATCATACACGCCCGGGGTGAAATACTGCACTGTTGGGTTTTGGTCTGTGGAACTGCCTGGGGTGCCTCCAGGAAAATCCCACTCCCAACCAACTGGGTTGCCCGATGATATATCCGAGAAATTGACGGTCAATACGGCACAACCACTCGATGTACTCACCGAAAAACCTGCCCCAGGCTCTGTGTTGATGATCACATTCTGCGTAAAGGTACTGGTGCCACAATTGTTGGAAGCGGTCAGCACCACCGTGTAAGTGCCATCCGAGGCGTAATCATGGTTTGGGTTGGGGTCGCTGCTGCTTTCACCATCGCCAAAGTCCCAATTATAGGAGAGGCTATTGATGGAAGCGTTGGTAAAGGTGGCGGTCAAAACGGAGACCGTGGAAGAGAAATTAGCCGTTGGACCACCATTTACAACGATAATTTGCGTGGCCGTGCTGCTTCCAGCGGCATTTGAAACCGTCAACGTAACTGTGTAAGTGCCCTGCAAGGCATACTCGACGCTGGGTGGATTCTGCGCGGTAGAACTCGATGGATTGCCGCCTGGGAACTGCCAGTTGTAAGCGGTTGCATTGGCACTCGAAGTATTGGTAAATTGAACCGTAAGCGGTGCACAGCCGGAAGTTTCAGAGACTGTAAAGCTGGCATTTGGTGAAGTTGTTACCGTCACACTCTGTGTTTTTGTGGTTGTACCACATGCATTGGTGGCACTTAAGGTGACGGTATAAGTCCCATCCGTAGCATAATTATGCACAGGGTTGGTATCCGAACTGATGCCGCCATCCCCAAATTCCCATGCGTAAGAAGTTGCACCAATAGTGGTATTGGTAAAGGTGACTGTCAAACTGTTTGCCGCGCTGGTAAATCCTGTTGTTGGCGTGGTGTTCACCACAATATAATTGGCGCGGATGAATGTGTCGCGCCCCGAAGGGTTGATCGCAATCAGGGTCACCAAATACGTTCCAGGGGTGGAATAAACAACCGCCGGGTTTTTCACAATCGAAGTATCCGGTGTTCCTCCAGGGAAACGCCACAAGAAAGCAATGGCATTCGGCGTAGAGGTATTCTTAAACTGCACAGTAAGCGGTGCGCAACCACTGGTGGGTGTTGCAGTAAAGTTCGCCGTCGGGTCGGTAATAATCGTCACCAATTGGGTATCGTTGACCGTGCCACAGTCATTGGTCGAGCGCAAAATAACCTGATATACATAGATGCTATCGTGTGCAGGATAGTGGTGTATCGGATGTTCCACAATGCTGCTATCGCCGTCGCCAAAGGTCCAAAGGTAAGCGCTCGCACCTGCGGAGATGTTGGTGAACGTTACCATAGTGTCGTTGCTTACAGAGAAGTTGAATCCTGCAATAGGAACCGTATTTACCGTAATGGTGGTTGTGGCGGTACTGCTTCCGTTGGCGTTGGTAGCCGTCAAAGTCACGGTGTAAATGCCTGGGGTACTGTATACTACGGTTGGATTGGCCGCCGTCGAAGTTGCAGGGTTTCCACCTGGAAAATCCCAACTGTAGGATACAGCTCCTGTGGAACTATTTGTAAAGTTAACCGTCAATGGAGCGCAGCCGCTTGACGGATTGGCCGTGAAGGCCGCCGTTGGAGGCCCCGAAGAAATAATTACAACGCTCTTGAGTTTTGTGCTATTGCCACAATCATTCGTGGCAGTAAGTACCACATCGTAAGTGCCAGGGTCAGCATAGACGTGCACTGGATTGACCTGCGAGCTCGTATTACCGTCGCCAAAATTCCAAAGGTAAGAAGTTGCGTTGCCCAGCGAAGTGTTGGTAAAAGTGGCGGTCGAACCATTTACTGTAAAGTTGAAGTTCGCCGTTGGTATAGTCTTTACCGTTATGTAGTCTGTACGCGTAAAGGTATTCGAACCAGAGGCGTTGGTAGCCTTTAGTGTAATGGAATAGGTGCCAGCAACAGCGTATAAAACGGTCGGGTTGACCTGATTGGAAGACGAAGGTGCTCCACCCGGGAAAGTCCAAATGTATGAAGTAGCATTTGAGGAGGACTGGTTGTCCATCACTACAACCAGGGCTGCACAACCGGTTGTTGGGTTGGCCTCAAAATTAGCCGTGGGTGCTGTATTGACCGTGATCGATTTTGTAGATGTGCCACAAGAGTTGATTGCAGTCAAAACCACCACATAAGTGCCTGCGTCAATATATTCATACACCGGGTTTTCATCAAAACTTGCCCCGCCATCGCCAAAATTCCACTCATAGGATGTGGCATTGGTGGATGTATTGGTAAAAGTAACCTCCCGCCCATTGACTGCGTGGGTGAAATTAGCCACTGGGAGGGGCTTAATTTCAACAACTTGCGTTATAGCATTGGAGCCGCCCTGCCCTGTGATGGTAAGGGTCACATTTTTAAACCCTGATGTATTCCAAGTCACCGTCGGGTTTTGCTGGTTAGAACTTGCCGGGGTTCCTCCTTGGAAAATCCAAGCCCAGTTTGTTATGTTGCCCGTAGAGAGATCGGTAAAAGTGACGGGTTGATTTTGACAGCCAGGGTTAGGGGCCCAGTCAAAACCGGCCACGAGCGGCGGTGGCGGTGGCCCACATGTTTGAAGGCATCCGCTATTGATTTTACTCGTAATATAGGCACTAATTGCGTCTACAGATTGGTCACTCCATGAGGTGCCTTGCGAAACGGAAGGACACATGATGAATTGTGGCGGCGGACAATTAGCATCGTGCCCACTGCTCCAGTTGTGTCCCAATTCGTGAGATGTCAGCACGCGCAAACTGTTTGCGTTACCCGTGTAGTCTTGCAAACAGTGATATTTGTTGCTATTGCAAATGCCATTCAGGTAAGCGATGCCCACGGTACTGCCAGTAAAATCTCGATTAGTCCAGAGTTCAGCGTTGTCGTAGTTTACCCCAAAACCGCCGCCATTGCCCCAGTTGCGAAAGCTTGCGAGCAGGATGCCTGCATCTAAACTGGGAGTCCAAGGATCACTGCCTGTAATAACAAGCTGCGTGACGATAATATATTCGATGTCATGGTTGAAATTGCCGGTGTAATCCCCTTGAACATCGTTGAGAACTCCAATATTATGATCTTCTACGGCGGCAACTGACCCATATTTGTCAAACATGGAGCGGTCAGAAGCAATGGCTATCTCAAGTTCGTAGCATGCCGAGTTCTCTGCTCCTTCGCTTTTAGATTTGCCCATCTCCTCCAAATGTTCATGTTCTTCGTGCTCTTCAGTCATCCCACATGCATCTGGGGCAAGGGTATTGGCGGCACTTTGATGGTAAAACACGAAAAGGTCGTGCGCGGCGCCCGGCTCGTAATACCAGAGCGGCTCGATGTAATACCGCTCGGAGCCTTCTTCTACAAAGCCGTAAAGGAATTCACCGTTGATGGTAAGGCGAAGATTTCCACCACCAATCGCTTCATAACCTTTGAAAGCGATATTACGCTTCGGATAGGTGGTTATGATGCCTTGAGGGGTTTGTACTTGCAAAGAATAATTTTCTGAAACAACCCGGCTTGGCGTCAAATTGAGCTGCCAATGATGCGTCCCGATCTGCATTGTCACAGGCGAAGTCAGGTTTGATTTCACATGGGCATCCAGCAGGGTTGCATCCAATTGAAAAACCTGGTATTGGCTAAAATTTTGTGCCAACGCTGGCGAGGTATGCGGCTCCATGGAGGCCGTAAACGATTGAGCGTCAAGTTGAAAAACAGGAGTTTGAAGAAGAAAAATTGCCAGAAGGCAACAAAACAGGCGTTGAAACTTAGCCATAAAATTAGGAATGTGTTTAACGTGATAGTAAGGAAGTACGACGATGAACTGCAATCGGGTATAAGGGGAGACCAAATGATTTGAAGATTGCTTTCGCTTAAATATGCGGCATAAGACATTGCCAGCACAAAAATTGACCTCAGTATTTGCCTTGGCCAAAATAATCGGCGGGCGAATGTAGCACTTATCTCAAATAAGTACTTTCAGGTGTAGCAAAAAAAGTGAGTTTGGTCAAAAAACCGACTTTTCAACAGGGCTTCTTACTTTTGCACGGGCTTAGCCTGAAACGAACAATTTGTAACCCATGCGATTTAACAAACACATTGCTACACTGCTTGCTTTTACCCTCTTGATTTTCATTTCTCAAACGGTTTCTGCTCAACGCCGCGACAGAGAACGTGAACGTGACAGAGAACGTAATCGTGAAAAAGTGCGCAACAAAAAAGAAGAGAAAGAAACGCCCAAGGGTTTCGCTGCGCGACTTTGGTACGGTGGTGGAGTCAACATTGGCTTTGGAGGCTTGAATGGCTTCACCAGTTTCAATTTTGGCGTATCGCCCATGATTGGCTACAAAATTATTGGACCTCTTTCGGCAGGGCCGCGCATCGCTTATGATTTCAATTCGCTCAAGCAACGCGGATTCAAATCCATAAGTCTCCACAGTTTTGACGTAGGTGCTTTTGTGCGCTGTCGTATTTTCCGTGGTTTGTTCGCGCAAGCAGAACTCTCCAATGAATGGTATCAAGACCTCGACACTTTCACCGGGGAAAAATACAACGACAACCGTGCCAACCAACGCCTTGGTTTAGGCTGGAACTTTGGCGAACCTGGTGGCGTCGGCTCCGAGATCAGTGTGCTTTACAATTTTAAAATTGCCAATGACATTGATACTTACAGAAACCCGATCGAGTACCGTTTTGGATTTACCTGGAAGTTTTAGCCTACAATGCGCATCCTTTTCGACCACCAAGTTTTTTCCTGGCAGACTTACGGTGGCATTTCTCGCTACTTTGCCGAACAAATGCGCGGCCTGCACGCCCTTGGTCAAGAAGTTTTTCTGCCAGAGCGCTTTTTTTCTGAAAACGTTTACTTGAGGGAGTCTCCAGCTTTTCAGCGCAAAAGCCTCACTTCATTTTCGTTCAAAGGAAAAAAAATGCTGCAAAATGTTCTGGGACGCCGAGCATCACTAAAAGCCATTCGTGAGAAAAAGCCAGACGTTTTTCACCCCACTTATTTTGATCCCTATTTTCTGAGGACCCTGGAAAATCGGAGCATTCCCTTTGTGCTCACCGTACACGACATGATCCATGAAATATACGGTCACGGCAGTCAAAGTTTTTTTTCCTTAGACGCGCAAGTCATTGAAAACAAAAGGATTCTGGCAGAAAAAGCCACTGCTGTTATTGCCGTTTCGGAAAACACTCGACTAGATTTACTGCGCTTTTGCCCCCAGATTGATCCGGGTAAAGTCCACGTTATCCATCATGGTAATTCAATTTTTCCAAGTGATCGTTTCACTCCAAGAAAGACTATCACTACCCCATATCTACTATTCGTGGGTCAACGAAAAGCCTACAAAAACTTTGCCTGGATGGTAGCGCAAATTGCTGATTTGTTGCGTTCTGAAAAAGATTTGCATTTGGTTTGTGTGGGCGGTTCGGCTTTTGACAAAGTTGAATCTACCCAATTGGCAGGGCTTGGAATTACCCAGAGGGTACACTACCTGACCGTTGATTCTGATGCCGAACTGGCTGGAATGTACCAACAAGCGGCCTGCTTCATTTTCCCTTCGCAGTATGAAGGATTTGGCATCCCGGTATTAGAAGCTTTTGCTTGTGGGTGTCCGGCAGTGCTGAATCGGGCAAGTTCACTGCCCGAAGTTGGGGGTGAAGCGGCATCTTATTTTGATGAAGAAATTCCGGGCAGTTTAGACGCGGCAGTCCGGCGTGTTTTGAAGGACGATGTTTTTCGGAAAATCATGGTCGAACGTGGCCTTGAACAGGCCAAACATTTTACCTGGGAACAAAGTGCTGCCAAACATCTCAAGGTTTATCAATTCGTTTCAAATTAGGCACAAGGCGTTTACGCTCCATGGACTACCGTTGCACCACCCCCATATTGCTGTTACTTTTCAATCGCCCAAAACATACCGAAGCAGTATTGGGACGGCTTCGCGAGGTGCGTCCCACCCGAATATTCGTGCATTGCGATGGGCCCCGTGATCTTGTTGATGGGGAGGCCGTAAAGGTGGCTGCCGTGCGCGCGCTCGTAGAAAAAGTGGACTGGCCCTGCGAGATTAAAACTTTATTCCGCACCGAAAACGCAGGGTTGCGCGCTGGGGTATCGGGGGCGCTGAACTGGTTTTTCGAGGCTGTAGAACAAGGCATTGTTTTGGAAGACGACTGTATGCCCGACCTCTCATTTTTTCCTTTTTGCGAAGCCATGCTGCAGCGCTACGCCTCGGACGAACAGGTCATGCACATCGGAGGCTCCAACTTGGCTGAGCAGCTTACGAGATCCTTGCCGACGAGTTATTTTTTTTCCCAATTCAGTTTCGTTTGGGGCTGGGCAAGTTGGCGCAGGGCATGGGCAAAAATGTCGCTAGACCTCGATGGCTTTGAGGATTTTGTGCGCGAAAACTGTATCAAAAGCTTGACTCCCGATCCTATGGCGCAAACCTATTTGCTGGAAAAATTCCGCGCCACGAAAGCCAGAGAAAACAACTCCTGGGCTTACGCATGGACCTTTAGTGTCTTGAAAAACAAAGGGTTAAGTATCGTTCCACGTCTAAACCTCGTCCAAAATACAGGCATTGGAGAAGTCGGGGCCACTCATACGAAGCATACAGACAAGAAAGCCAATATTCGTGCTTCAAGCCTAGCTTTCCCACTCGTACACCCCGCCCTAATCGAAAGACCTATTGGTTTGGACCAGAAAATATTTTACAGTTCTCAGAAAAGTCGGCTTCGGCTTACCTTGTGGTTTCTGTTGCAGAAATTTGGATTGCGATGAACTACATTATTTACGACCTGGAAGCCACCTGTTGGGAAACACCACCCATTGGCTACGTACAGGAGACCATTGAAATCGGGGCTTTTCGTATCAATGAATATGGCGAAGTGCGCGGCAAATTCAACCGCTTTGTAAAGCCTTCCCTTCACCCAAACCTTTCGCCGTTTTGCCGCCAACTCACGTCAATAGAACAGGTTGATGTGAACCGGGCCAAATATTTCCCGGATGTGATCCAGGAATTTCAAGACTGGGCACGCATTGAAGAGGAGGACTATGTGCTGTGCTCTTGGGGCAATTTCGACCGCAAAATGTTCGCCGCTGACTGCCGCCTTCATCGCCTCGATGACACATGGACGGAACACCATGCCAACCTCAAAGAACAGTACCGCATCATGAAACGGATGAAAACGGGCATTGGCCTGCGCAAAGCTGTTGAGAAAGAGGACTTTATTTTTACCGGACTGCAGCATCGTGGCATTTCAGATGCCGAAAATCTGGTTAAACTGTTTTTGAAGTATTTGGGAAGCTGGAATGTGTGAGGAACGCGGCACCAATAACTTAGTCATTTTAGGTCAACCATTTCTAAGGGCCAATGGGCTTACCACCATTCGATAAAATCGGCTTACTTTTGTGCCGTTTTTAGCCTTCACCTTTATGCGATATGAAATTCGCGCCACCACACGATTACAAATAAAATCAAGTTATGGGAAATGCAGCAGAACGTCTTGAAAATCTGCAACTTATACGCCAAAGCGCACGGGATTTTGCCGAAGCCCACATCCGCGCTTATGTTATGGAATGGGACGAAAGTCAGCACTTCCCGATGGATATGTTTCACCGCATGGGCGAACACGGGTTCCTGGGCGTACTGGTGCCTGAAGCTTACGGCGGTGCAGGACTCGGTTATCAGGAGTACATCACCGTTATTGAAGAAATTGCCAAGGTATGCGGCTCGATCGGCTTGAGCGTGGCAGCGCATAATTCGCTGTGCACGAATCACATCCTGTTGTTTGGCAACGAGGAACAAAAAAGCAAATACCTTCCATTACTCGCTTCCGGCAAATGGATCGGCGCATGGGGGCTCACCGAACCCAACACCGGCTCGGATGCCATGCGCATGCAGTGTACTGCCGTCCGCGACGGCGATCATTGGGTGTTGAATGGCACCAAATCCTGGATTACCCACGGCAAGAGCGGACATGTGGCTGTGGTAATTGCGCGTACGGGCGAACTGCTCGACAGCCGGGGCATGACGGCTTTTGTGGTGGAACGTGGAACGCCCGGTTTCAGCGCCGGAAAAAAGGAAAACAAACTCGGAATGCGTGCCAGCGAGACCGCTGAGATGATTTTTGACAATTGCCGTCTTCACCAAAGTCAAGTGCTGGGTGTTGAAGGCGAAGGTTTTATCCAATCCATGAAAATCCTCGACGGTGGGCGCATCAGCATTGCATCGCTCGCTTTGGGGATCGCTAAAGGCGCCTACGAAGCTTCGGTGAAATATTCGAAAGAACGTCACCAGTTTGGTCAGCCCATCTCTAGTTTTCAGGGCATTTCGTTCAAATTGGCCGATATGGCCACCAAAATCGAAGCAGCTGAACTGCTTACCCGCCATGCAGGAGCGCTAAAAGACGAAGGGAAAAAACACACCAAAGAGGCTGCGATGGCCAAATACTATGCCTCGGAAATTTCCGTGCAAGTCAGCACAGATGCCGTACAGGTATTTGGCGGTTACGGATACACCAAAGATTTCCCCGTGGAAAAGTTTTACCGCGACTCCAAACTTTGCACGATTGGAGAAGGTACTTCTGAAGTGCAGAAGTTGGTGATTGCACGAGAAGCCTTGAAGGGCTAATGGCGCGTTTACAGAATCATTGGGCAGCCTATTTCACAATCATCACCGGTCCTTCTCCAGGGTGAATGGGAGTGAGTTTGTTGGTAGCAGGGTGGATCCACAAATCCATTTCTTCGAGTGGGATAACGCCCAAAAGCGGGTCGTTGTCATCTGGCATTACGATTGCATTCGTGGTAGAAAGCCGGTCTTCGTACCAGATATCAATCGGTCCGGCTAAGGGGAGCACCATTTTCCGGCCATCAGCCATTTGGCTTAACCGTTCTCCAATGATGTCAAGACCAAGTGCTTCACGGATTTCTTCGTTGATGACAATGGTCATTGCACCAGTGTCCACGAGACAGTTTATTTCGATGCTCCTGATTTCATCTTCGCCTGTTATTTTGCGGCGGCTTAGCAGTACATCGCCTGAATTTTTAAGGGTAATGTTGACGTATGTAAGTCCCATGATTTTTTAGATTTACAACAAAGATAACCGATCAACGCTCCAATTCCAATATCAGGGGCAAATTTTTACCCACTTCCAACTTTGTCAAATCAGTCAATATTTTCCCCGTTACCACATTTTTGGCCTTTGTAAAACCCGCCATTCGCTCTGCGAAACGCGTGGTTTCCAGAACCTTATCCACATTTGAAAAATTCAACACCACCATCACGGTCTTCAAATCGTTGTACCTGAAATACACATACAATCCGCGTTCTGGCTCTCGGTCTATGGTAGCGAATTGCATGAGTTTGCCCGTTTGTAAGGCAGGCGTATTATTTCGGTAGCGAAGGAGGGTTCTCGTAAAGTTGAAAGCCTCGTTTTCCTCTGCGTTACGGCCTGCTTCGGTGAATTTATTGGCCGGATCGCCCAGCCACCCACCAGGAAAATCTTTCCGAAATGAGCCCCAGCTTGTTGTACCATCCCCCGTACTTAGGACTTCAGTGGCATAATAGATTTGCGGAATACCGCGCGTGGTGAGCAGGAAGGCCAAACCAGTTTTGTACTTGTCGAGGCTTTGGCCAACCTGTGAGTAAAACCGCTTCATGTCGTGGTTGTCGAGCATGATCTGGTTTTTGTAGGGGTCTTTGTAAAAATAGTCCTGCGCCAGGACATAGTAAATCTTTGACGCACCTTCTGTCCAGGTGGTTTCTTTCGTGAGTGCATCCTGAATGGCGAAACAGAGTTGAAAATCAACTACACCCGGCAAATTGGAGTCAAAGTTCCCACGCACCATCGGCTGGTCGTCGGCAAAAAAGCCCTGGACTGGCACGGCATTTTCCCAAATCTCGCCAAACATGGAGAGATTTGGGTACTCTCCCCGCAAAGCCTGGCACCATTTGCTGCAAAACGCCTGGTCGGAATAAGTGTAGGTATCAATGCGAAAATCGTCAATTCCTGCATATTCCACCCACCAGATGGCTTGCTGTATTAAGTAATTGGCCACGTGAGGGTTGCGTTGGTTCAGATCGGGCATTCGTTTATCGAACCAGCCATCGTTGAATTGTTTTTTATCAAATTCCGAAGCATAAGGATCAACGAGTGTTGAGGCTCGGAAGGAGGTATTGGTGTAGGCGGGCCATTGGTTCACCCAATCTTTGCTGGGCAAGTCTTTCATCCACCAGTGGTTGTCGCCGATGTGGTTGAGCACGATGTCTCGGACCACTTTCATGCCCCGTTTGTGGCATGCTTCAACTAGATCGCGCAAATCGGCATTGGTACCAAAGCGTCGGTCTACCCGATAATGATCCGTGACCGCGTAACCATGGTACGAAGCATCAATTTGGTCGTTTTCAAGTTCTGGATTGAGCCATATTGTACTGATTCCCAAATCCTGAATGTAATCAAGATGGTCCTTGATGCCCTTCAAATCCCCACCGTGTCGCCCTTCTTCTTTATCGCGTTGGAGTCCTTGCAGCATGCCCGGCACATTATCGTTGGAAGGGTCGCCATTGGCAAATCGGTCCGGGAAGATGAGGTAAATAACATCTTTGGGGTTTACCCCTTGCGCTTTCAGGGCCGCATTGCGCGATCGAATGGGGAATTCGTGGGTGAAGGTGCTTTTGCCCTTTGAAAACACAAACTCTACTTTTTGTACGGGTGCTTTTGGCTTAATTTCCAGGGTGATGAAGAGATAATTGGGGCTGTCTCCTTTTTCTACTTTGAGAATTTTCAAACCCTTTGCCTGCTCCAGGCGTACTTCGTATGCTGCTAACCCTGGCTTTTGGAACAGGATTTCTACTTGGTTCCACTTCATGCCCGTCCACCAATTGGCAGGCTCAACCCGCAGATTTTCATTAAAAACGGAAACAATGCGCGGTTGCAGCGGCGTTTTGTACGGATTGCCCACGAAATCCTTACAATTGAAAAGAAAAAAGCTGAGTGCCAGTAGAAAGAAACGCATAGAAGAACTTATTTGAAATCAAAACCCGTCCTACGGAAGTACGCCGTAGGACGGGCAATAATAAAATGATGTTGCCAAGCAACCCGAAGCCCTAGCCTTGGCGGATTTGGCCAGCAAGCCAGCCAGATACTGCGCCGATGAGGAGCGTGAAGATCAAATCGTTGGTACTCATTTTGAAAAAAAAGTTTAGTGAAAAAATCAAATGGAGGGACGTTTGGCTGCTCTTCCACCTATCCATGCGCCAATAAAATAAATCAACGACGATACAATTGAAAACCACATGGGGTGCGGGATAGCAATTAAATTCATCAACCCCGCCACAAAAAGGCCAAAACCAACAATGAGGGCTGGCCGGTAATGGGACTTAACTGCCACACGGTTTGCAACCCAACCGCCCACTGCCGAACCGAGAAAATAAGCAAGCAGTAATATGGCAAATGCCGACATAGGCAGTGTTGCAATCCATTCGCCCAGTTTGGCAGGGTCGTTTATGTTCATGCCCGCTGGTGGCGCGTGTGGTGAAATCATTTCGACGAGGGTAATTACAATACCACCAGCCAGAATTCCCAGAAGTACGGCAACAAGGGCTCTGAATTTTGGATTCATAAATTGATTGATTCTATTGGTATGATTGATTCGATTTGTTCGATTGAAATGGCGGGCACGTTTTACCCTTGGATCCTATTCACCACATCGTCCTTATCTTCCACAAATTGCACTGCAATAGCAGCCAATAAGAAGAAAACGCCGCCCATCACAATGGCCCAAATGGCATTGTTGTCATACAAGTACTTGACTATAGGACGATTGACTATGCCGCTCACAATTTGAGGTATGGTAATGAAAAAATTGAAGATGCCCATGTAAACCCCCATTTTGTGGGCCGGAAGGGATCCTGCCAACATGGCGTAAGGCATAGCCAGAATACTAGCCCAGGCAATACCCACACCGACCATGGAGAAAATCAGGAAATTGGGAGAGCTTGCGAAATAGATGGAAATAAGGCCCAATCCGCCGCAAACCAATGCCACAGCGTGGGTGTTTTTTCGGCCGATTCGCGCAGCGATATAGGGAAGACAAAGGGCAAAAACAGCAGAAACACCATTGTAGACCCCAAAGATAATACCCGTCCAGTTGCCAGCATCGCTAAATGCCTGCGAACTGTTGTCATCAATGGCACAACCGTAAACGTGGTGCGCAATGGCAGGAGCAGTGAATACCCACATCGAAAACAGCGCAAACCAAGAAAAAAACTGCACCCATCCGAGTTGGCGCATTGCCTTGGGCATATTCGCTATATCTTCGAGAATAGAGGCCAGACCCTTTTTCCTCGACGTGATTACGGGCTCACCGCCGAACCGGGCTTGCTCTTCAGGCGTGTATTCCTTGGTCGTAAAAACGGTCCAAAGAATGGCCGCGAGTAAAAGTATGCCTCCGATATAGAAGGACCATTTCACATTGTCCGGCACAATACCTTCAGCAGCAGTATCAAGTACTCCTGCTTTTTTTGCCAAAAACCACGGCAGCCAGGATCCGATGACTGCCCCAATTCCAATGAGCGCCGTTTGGGCCGAAAACCCTAAAGTGCGTTGTTGGGAAGGCAACTTATCTGCAACCAAAGCCCGAAAAGGCTCCATGGCCACATTGAAGGCGGCATCCATAATCATCAACATCCCAGCACCCATGAGCACAAGCGGCAGTGCTGCGGCAAATATGCCGGCATTGGGCATCAACATCATTCCAAAACAAGCAGCGATGGCGCCAGCCAGAAAGTAAGGCTTTCTTCGTCCCCAACGATTCCAGGTATGATCGGAATGATAACCGATAATAGGCTGGACAATCATGCCAATAATTGGAGCTACAAGCCAGAAATTGGGAAGTTCATGTACATCTGCCCCGTAACGTTGGAGCATGGTACTGGCATTGCCGTTTTGGAGAGCGAAACCTGCCTGTATGCCCAGGAAGCCAACGCTCATATTCCAAATACTGCGCGTAGAAAGCAGTGGTTTGGTGTCAGAAATATTTGAGGAGGGAGTAGAAACAGCCATATTGTTTTGTTCGTGATGTAGATGGCAAAGGTTGAAAAAAACACGAACTGAACAAGCATTCCACAAAATAAAAAACCCGCTACTTTACAGCAGCGGGTTAAAATCCATCCTTTATAAAACCTTCTTGCTTTTCAAAACAGGGGGTTAAATGAGGTGAGGGTGTTCGTAAAAGTCCACCATGCCCGTCTCAATATCATACATCCCACCTACGATGGCGATTTCGTGGGACTCCACCATTTCGCGGATAATATCACTCCTTTGCGCTACCTCATCCATCACATAATGTACATTATTGGCCGCCACCGCATTCGGGTAGGCGTACACGGTTCCATTGGTATAGGGCGTACGGTCCATGGCGGGCTTAATTTTGTTGAGCAGTCCCGTGAGGTTGCCCATTTCAACATGGTCGCAAGCGCCTTTGATGGCACCGCACTTGGAGTGACCGAGTACCACAATAATTTTTGCACCCGCCACTTTGCAAGCAAATTCCATCGAGCCAAGTATGTCCTCGTTCAAAATATTACCTGCAATCCGAATACTGAAAATATCTCCAAGGCCTTGGTCAAAAACCAACTCCGTACTGGTTCGGGAGTCAATACAGCTCAGTATTACCGCAAAAGGGTGCTGCCCTTCCATGGTTTCATTCACCTGCTGGAGCAGATTTCGGTTGAACTTTAGGTTGCTAACAAAACGGCTGTTTCCATCTCGTAACAATTGGAGTGCCTGGGTAGGACTTATTTTGTCTTGTAGTTCTTTTGTGAGTGTGCGCATAAGCTTAATCATTAAATTTTGTTGAAAAGTGGGTCTTTTGGGAAAGAGCAAATTAAATTATGAAGAAAATAACCGATTATGAGGACCTGAACGCTACCTCGTGATAGCCTTTCTCATTCGGCCCCAGGAACAATCTTGCGTAAATGCGGAACACGACCAAACCATCCAGAATCAGGCTCAATGCGGTGAAACCAAGCAATAAAAATTGGTGCTCATCAATCTTCCCCAGCAGCAAGTCTTCTCCAATAAAAGTGGGTGTAATCGGGAAGCCCGACAGACTCAATGCCGCCAGCATAAATACAAACGTTAAACGCGGATAGTAAAACGAATGCCCGTGATACCGATCCAATTTGATGGACTCGCCTGCATTTACCAAATATCGAAGGCACCAAAACCCAATGATGCCCGACACCACAATACCGCTCAGGAATAGCAGTATTTGTGCGTGTTCAAATTCTTCATGCAGACCAATGGACAAGGCTGAAAACAATTGATTCATAATGACCAGCGACCATCCCAACTGCGCATTCCCCCGCGCCGTAAATGCCTTTAAAGCCAAGAGTATCCCAATGACTGCCATCGCCGAGGGCAGATATTCCAGCGCAGATGTAGGCAGCAGTTCCCGATTGTAGACAAAGTAAAAACCGACCAAAAACAATGGCACAAACAACAAGGTAACTGCGCGAACAGGAATGAAACTCAGCAAGCCACCCAACTGCTTCAGTGGATTCCATAAAAATCGGTACATAAAGTTGTCCAAATTCCATTCTTTTATGCTAAGCATATAGACCGTCAACCGCAATTTTCCCCATAAACTGTTGGTTATGTTGTGCTGTGGCTGAATGAAATTGAAAAATTGATCGTGAATCATATAGCTCAATACCGACGGCGACACCAGCAATTGATAGCTTCGCAAGAAGGCGTTGCCCGCAAAATGAATCAGAGCGAGCGTATGCCAGCCCAGAGCTACCTCTATAAACATCAACCCTATTTGGGCGATAGAAGAGTAGGCGATCTGGGTTTTGACAGAAGATTGTACCCGCGCTGTAAGGGTGGCCATTAAACTTGTAATTATCCCAATCGCAATGACAATCCCCCTGAACACCTCACTGCTTTCCCAAATTGGGAACGTGCGCAGCAGCAGAAAAACACCGATGTGTACCGAGAGTGAACCGTAAAAAATGGCGCTTGAAGTGGTCGGGCCTTCCATTGCTCGTGGCAACCAGGAAGAAAATGGGAATTGGGCCGACTTAACGACTGCAGCGAGCAAGAATATGCTCGAAATCAGGATTGGGTAAATCGGCTCCGCCATAAAATGTTCACTGAGAATAGCTGGGTTCAGCAATTCGGCAAACGTGATGTTCCTTTCAAAAGCATGGTGGCAAAGCCAGATCCCCAACAACAATGCCGCATCGGCTACCCGATAAAGGGAAACCACTTTCAAGGCATTTTTCACCGGCAAATAGCGGTCGCGATAAAACGCAATCAAGAAAAAAGAAGTGACCCCAAGAATTTCCCAACCGATAAAAAGAGTCTCAAAGTTTCCAGAAAACAGCACAACACTCAGCCCCAGGTAAAAAAACAGCACATTGTTGAAAAATCGTTTGAAGCCTTTTTCGCGGTGCATGTAGGAGCGACTAAAAATCATCACCAAAAATGTCAACACGGAGGCCACCAGTCCATAGACTGCGGTAATGCCATCGAAGTAGAAATCAATCGAAAAGTCCGAGTCATGGGTTTTGTACAGCGTTAAACCATCATAAAAAACAGTAGGCCGATTCTCAAGCAACCAGAACACAGACAACACCAAAAGCCCTAGCATGTGCAAGGCCACTGTCGTAATGGAAACCCCGAAAATAATCTTCTCCTTCCTGTTCGGGAACAGTGCGCTGAGCACCAGACCCACTAAGGGAAGCAGCATGAAATAGGGCAAATATTGGTTCATTACTTTTATTTTTAGAAACTACCAATTGCACTAATTAACCCGAATAAATACCTCAATTGGTGTAAATTGGTGCAATGTGTGGCTAGGATTTTCAATCTTTAATCAAGTGAACCGACAAGTGTTCCTGCGTAGCATCCACGATGAAATTGGTTTCCATTTCTTTCGCTGTTCGGATCAAATGCTGCATATCCTCCGCCGATTTCACATGCTTGGTCAGTGGTTCATACAAAACGAATGCGCCCTGCTTGAAATAGAAAAACTGATCCGTCTCTGGCTGAATTGCCACCAGGTGTACCCACTCGTTGATAAACCATTCATACACTTCAGGTTGTGCCTGAATGGTTTTCAATACGACCTCAGGAAAATGTTCCACCAAAATCACCAGGCGCACTGGATCGTGTACTTCGATCATCTGCAAGGGCAGTCCAGGACGCAAATCGCCATCGCTGCTGTTGGCCACCCCGATCAGGCCCATCACGTTGTGCGGAAGTTTGGTGCCCGCCCCAAGTTTGTAATTGTCCAGCCGTGAAAAATAATACTCCAGATTGATACCCCCACAAACAATGGGCAAGGGCCGGATCACCCCCAACAAAAGTTTTCCTTCGGGATCTGTGCGGTAATCATAAGAATTCATGAAAGCACGGCGGTCTAAAAACAGCCCCTTGGTTCGACTGCGATGGCCGACAAAACAAAGCGCATTGGTTCCGTGCCCTAGTTCCGGTCGCGGCTCAAACAAGGAGACCGAGCGAAGACGAATGGCTTCTCTTACATGACTCAAATCAGCCTGCGTGTTGATAGATGCAAAACGGCGAGAGCGTTCGTGTGCGTTCAAATCCAGTGCCCGCTCAAAAGTGGCCGTATTTTTTTTGTGCGCAATCGCATTCTTTTCCGACAAGATAGACTCGTCAAAAAAAGCAATTTCATCGGCAGCCGTATCATGTAATGCCCCTAGAAACTGGGTGTTGTCAGGAATTGCCAATCCCCTCAGATTCAACAGGTTTCTCACTTTTTCATGGTTGGCCATGATGGCAAACACCCGTGCATTTACAGAACCTGGCCGACCGCTGCAAGCACCACAATCATGCGCCCCGTGGTGCGGATTATTGGCACTGCTCGAACCATGTGCCATCACATAAACCAGTGGAGCGAAATCTTCGATCATCCCAATGCCGCGCAAAAGCCCTTCTACACGATTCGTCATTTCTTCCACCGTAAACCCAATTTGCAGCCCGTTTTCGTTGTCTTCCAAGCTTTTGTTCTCGACCGTTAATTGTCCGTCCACATTCATGTGCGCAAAAGCATTTGAAATGGCCGGGCTCATTTTGGGCCGGAAGAGGTTGAGGAATATTTTTACTGCAGCCAACACGCCGAGTGAGAGTGAGGCAAAAAAACCAAGCAACAGGGTATGTGTTTGTTTGGTGTACAACAGTTCGTGCTTTCGGTGACTGTTGGCGCCATATTCCTTGATTAGGAACTTTGGTGTGA
>Ga0105044_10002972_pt1 | contig 23187 bp, 14 predicted proteins | sample MAT01_FD_78092 | JGI IMG/M metagenome (GOLD analysis project Ga0105044, IMG submission 78092) | Freshwater microbial communities from Lake Fryxell liftoff mats and glacier meltwater in Antarctica - MAT-01 | ecosystem: Environmental > Aquatic > Freshwater > Ice > Liftoff microbial mat | place...
CACCCGAAGCTGATCGTTAAGGGGCCTGAGAGGCAATTCGCCGGACGCTCACACCCTACAGTTGAAAGCTTAACCTTTGTTGGACGAATTAACAAATGATTCATTTTTACGAATCAAAGATCCCCAATCTCGCAGTCTGCTGGTGGCGCCGTTCTTCACCGGGCAGGACGCGCCCGTGGCCGCGTTTTAGCTTTCGGCGGCGAAGTTTGGGTCCAGAATGAAATGGGGGCGGCCCGAAAGCTGTATGGGTCCCGCAGACACTGCTGTCGTCTTGGGCAGGGCTTTGGCGGGTTGCAAGGCCCAAAGGCGGCCTGATTTCCCTGCGGTCTGGTTGGATCAGGCGCCGCGACGGGAGGTCATCGCCGGGGCAATGTAGTTTTGGTACTCGTCGAAGAATTGTTCGGGTCCTCCGGATCGAGTGTAAGATTTCAGCGCCTTGAAGTCGACCTTGTTGAGCACGACACCAAGCAGTCTTGTGGCAAGCAGGGGTTCCGCGGCCAACAAGTCGGCCAGAAGCTGCCGCGGCAGCTTGCCCCATTCGGCCACAATCGCCACCCGATCAAGATGCGGGATCAGCACGCGCGCATCGACAAGGGGTCCCAGAGGCGACAGATCGACAACAACATAGCGATAGTGGCTGCGCGCTTCGGTGATCAAGCCGGCCATGTGCGGAGAACCGAGCGCCTCCGGAGCGGAGAGGTCGAAGCGGCCACCTTCGGCCGGGCGGTGCGCGCGGTGGGGCGGCGCTGCGCCCAGAAAGTCGATGCCGGTGCCTGCGATGGCGTGCAAGGCGTCCGACCAGCGCAGTCGGCCGGAAAGCACATCTGCAAGGTTGGGGGTGCGACCGCCCGCCGGCGCGCGTTGACCCTGCGGCATCAGCGCGCGGGTGAGGCCTGGGCTGCGCGGATCGGCATCGATCAGAAGCACGCTCGCTGTCCCTTCGGCCGCGGCCGGTCCGCCTCCCGCGGCGAGCACGCCTGCAAGGTTCAGCGCCACGGTCGTCTTGCCTTCACCCGGACGCAGCGACGTGATGCCGATCACCCGGCCACCCGGGCCCGCCCTGTCAAGGTCAAGGTCAAGCGCCAGTCGGATGCTGCGCAGCGTTTCGGCAAAGAACGAGTCCGGATCCTCATGCACCGGCAGATGGGCGAGAATCGCGGGCAGGACTCGCGGTGAGGGTTGCACGGAGGTCACGAGGCCGGGCTGACGGGAGGCGAACATGAGGGAAGGCTCGCTGCCGGATCCGTCCTTGGCCGCCCTTGCAGATTTGGGCTTGCGGACATCGGACTTGCGGGGAAGGTTTGGCAAATGGCCAAGAAACCGCATCCCGACTCCTTCGATCACGTCTGCGGCGGTGCGCAGGTACCGGTCCCGCCACTCCCTTATCATTGCGTGAACAAGCCCGATCAGACCGCCCAGCACGAGAGCTATTCCAAGTGTGGGGGTCGTCCGCGGGCCGACAGGATCTTTCGGCGCTTCAGCGGCAGAAAGGATTCGCACGTCGGTGACGGGAAAGGATTTCTGCTGATCGATGGTGGCCAGACGCGTAAGCATCGTCTCGTAGAGGGCCGCCATCGTGCGCGCCCGTTGTTCAAGGGCCCGCAACTCGACCATTGCCGGGCCCGTCGCGGTGCTGGTGTCCACAGCCAAGCCCAACCCTTCGCGCAGGGCTGCCACCCGGGCGTCGGCGACCGCCGCATCCGACCGCGCAGCCTCGGCGCGGCGGGAAAGCTCGGTCAGGATGCGGCGGCCGACCTCGTCCATCTCGTCGCGCAGGCGGGAGGCTTGCGGGTGGCTCGTGCCATGGTCGCGCACGACCCGTTCCAGGCGGACCTGCAGGGCGACAAGCTCGTCCTGCAGCGTGGTAAGTCGGGTATCCCCGGTCCCGCCAAAGGTGAGGCTGCCTGCCAGATCGCTGCGGCCCGACGCCTCCACCAAAGCCGCATCGAGGCTTTCGGCCAGAACCCGGGCGCGCGCCGCCTCGGCGCTCGCATCGATCAAGTCGGCATTCAGACGCCCGACGTTCTGTTCGGCCACCAGCCCGCCGTCGGCCCGCACAAGCCCATGTGAGGCGCGATACTCTTCTGCCGCCAAGGCCGCATCGCGCGAGGCGGTCTCCAGCTCGCCCAGGCGGGTCTGCATCCAGCGGGTGGTGAGTTCCGTCGCCTGAAGATTGGCGTTCAGCAGGTCGGCCACGTAACTTTCAGCATAGGCGTTCGCGACCTGCGAAGACAGCGCCGGGTCTTGCGAGGCAAAGCCCAGGGCCAGGGCGTTGCTGCGTCCGATGCGGGCGACTTTGATCTGCCCCTGCAGGGTGCGCACTGTCTCTTGCCTGATCGCGGCGGCCTGCTCCTCTGCGCTCAGCGGGGGAAGGAGGGTGGGAGGCAACAGGCGGTTCCTCGCGGCCTCGACCGACGCGCGGATCATCGACCGCAGCGCTGCCGTCCCCCGGGCCAACCCCGAGGGTGCAGGGGACTGGATGACCGGATTGCGGTCCAGCGCCAGCTGGTTCACCACGACCTTTGCCAGCGTCTGCGAGCGGATGACCTGAATTGCGCTTTCAAGCATGCTTTCGGTCACCTCGCCTGAGTCCATGGCCGAGGCCTCGGCAATCGAACGGTTCAGCTGGGCATCCAGAAGCACGGTTGCCCAGGCCTCATAGGTGCGCGGCGTGGTGGCCAGAATGCCAAGACCTGCGAGTACTGCCGCAAGCATCCACAGCCCCACAAGCTTGCGCTGGCGGCGGACCGACAGGAAAATGCGGCCAAGGTCGATGGTTTGCGCCTCGGGCTCATGCAAGGGGTCGTGGCGCGCACCCTGCAGGGCGTAAGGCGCCTCTCTGGGTACGATCCGGGCATCTGCTTCGGCAATCCGCAGGCTGATCTGGGTCATGACGACGCTTTCCGTGGCAAGGATGCAATCGCAGGCGCATAAGGTTCGATCCGTCGCGCGCCAAGATGGGCCGACAAGGCCCCAAGATGCAGCGCTGAACGCATGACTGCCCGCGCACGTCCGGCGCGGGAGAACAGAAATGGTGCAGCAAGCACGAATGCCCCTGCGGCCTTGGCCAGCGACAGCGCTGCAAGTGCCGCGCGAAGATGGGCAGGGGCCGGGTGCGACAGGCTCGCATGGGTCTGCCCCATCCGATAGCGACGATGCACCAGCCAGCCGAGGCGCGCGCGCGACGGGGGCACCTCTTCTTCGGCCAGCGCGTCAGGCGCATAGGCAAAGGCCGCGCCATCTCTTCGTGCCATGTTGAAAAAGGCGGTGTCTTCGCCGCCGGTTCGACCGCGCGCCAGATCGAACCGCAGGCCCTTCAAGGCGGGGGCTGCAAGGTCGAGCAGCACGTTACCGGTGTAGCCCATGTCGGGCAGCCCATCCGCCCCGCATTCGGGGCGCAGATCGTGCAGCCTCGCCGCGGCCATCCAGCCCGGCGTCTCGGGGCTGTACTTCGCGTGCACCGGGCCCAGGACGACGACAGCCCCGGTTTCGGTCTTTCGCAGCCAGAGCGCGGCGATCCAGCCCGGGCTTGCAACCTCATCGTCATCCAGAAACGCCATGTAGCGCAGTTGCAAGTGCCCGGCCGCCTCCAGCAAGGCATTGCGGGCGAGTGAGACGTTCGCTCCGGGGCAATGCAAATGGGTGATGGTGACTGGATGAAGGGCAGCAAAAGCCTGCACAGCCGTACTGCCGGTCGGGTAATTGTCATTGTCCGCCACGAGAACATGCAACGCAATCCCGGGCGGAAGCGCCTGCGCCCCGATTGAAGCGAGGGTCAACGCAAGATGCGGACGGCGGTAGGTACAAATGCCGATCGCGATGATGATGGTTTCGCTCATGTCTGCCACTTTCTCATCGGAGTTTTGCGCGCTGCTCTGGCTAGTCCGGCCCAGAAACCGGCGGACCACGACAAGTGCATCAGCCCTGCCATGCCGCCTGCCAACAGTCCCGAAAAGGGGTCGGAGGCTTTGGCCGCCATGCCCCTGATGTCGCGTGCGGGTGGAAGGGTCAGGATCGTTACCGGCAGATCCCGCATGCCCGGAGGCAACAGGGCGGAATTTGGCTGTGGGACCATGCTCACCTGCTCTGCGGCAGCACCCGGGGTCAGCGCGAGCGCTACGCCTGCGGCCACGCAGGCTGCGCCCCACGCTGTCGCAGGCAACGCAAGCAACGGCCAGAGCGGCGCCGCCGCGGCCAGTGCGACTGCAGGCGCAAGCGCGATCACCGCCGCCTGGCGCGGCGCAGGCGCCAGCCCGTGCTTGAGCATGGTCTGGGCCCTGCCGCGACCAAAGCGGAAGTACTGTTTCATCAGCGCGCCCGGACTGGCCCGTGGCAGATAGTCCATCTGCGTGCGGGCGGTCAGCCAGATGCGATGCCCGGCTGCCCGCAAGCGGTGATCCAGCTCTGCATCCTCGTTTTGCGCAAAGCCGGGGTCATACCCCCCCACCGCGCGAAAGGCCCCAACCCGCATCAGCGCGTGATGGCCATGGGCCACGAACCGCCCTTCCGGCGCAACGCGGTGGGCGGCACCGCCATTGCCGATGCGCGCGTTCTGCGCCCGCGCAATCGCCCGCTGCCAGAAACCGCGGCCCACGGCGCGCATGGCCACCACTACGCTGTCCGCGCCGGAGGATTGCGCCTCGGCCAGCAGAACAGTGCAATAGTCCGCCGGATAGGCCGCATGGGCGTCGATCCGGATCAGCCATTCCGACCCCGCCCCATGGGTCTGCACAGCCAGATTGACCGCCGCTGACTGCAGCCTCAGGGGGTTGTCCAGCAGGATGACCTGCGGCTCGCGTGCCGCGATGTCGGCAACGATGAAAGTTGTTGCGTCGACGGAACCGCCATCCGCCACCACGATCCGTGCCGGGCAGGACCGCGCGAACGGCAAAAGGCCCCGGATCACTGCGGCAATATGGGTGGCCTCGTTCAACGCGGGAATGACGATGAGAATTGCCCCAGTGGCGCCAGTCATGTCTCGGACCCTCCTGCCGGAACGGAAAGGGCGCGGGCGGCACGGTCCCCTGTCGTGGGCCGCACCTGAATGGCCGCCACCAGCGCCCGCGCATCTGCCGCTGTTGCCCGCCACAGGCTGACATCGCTGCCCGGAACGGCGGCACGCAGGGCCGCAAGTACACCCCCCTGCAGTCTGGTCAGACGCCCGGCCACTGCCACGGGCTCCAGCCCGGCAATTGTCACCCCGATCCCGTGGGCTGTAAGGAACCGCGCGGTCTCGGTGCCCTCGAGTGCCAGTGGCACCGCGCCGTGCAGGCAGCCTTCGTAGAGCCGATTGGGCAGCAACCAGTCGGAATTTCCCCCGGCCTCATAGCGGTCCACTGCCCAGACAAGGTGCACGCCGCCGTAGATCGCCGCCAGATCCTCGGGGTTGCGATAGGGCCCGCCAAAGTCGACGTCAGGGTTTGTAGCCACCACCGCGTCAAAATCCGCCAGCACGTCGCGCGCCGGGCGGCCGCGCAACACGACCCGATAGCGCCCGGGCGCCGCCCGCGTCAGCGCATCAAGACAGCCAAGCGACGCGGTACAGCGCAGGATACCGAACCAGCCGATGATCAGAGGCCCCTCCGGCGGCCCCGGAGGGGGCATCTGCAACGGGGCGGCTGCGAAAGCAGGGGCCGCACCAGGCTTTGTGCCATCAAAGCTGCGGTTCTCAACGATCAGCACCGGCGCCGTGAGCCGCGCCAAAGGCCTGAAGTATTCGCGCACGAAGCCGGGTGACGAAGTGACGATCAGATCCGCAGGGGCTGCGAGCCTGCGCTCCAGCAACCGAAGGGTGCGCGACAGCAGGCTCCGCCCCAGCATCAGGCGGTGGATGTCAAGCACCTCATAGACCAGCCGCGGCTCTCCCCGCACCATCAGGCGGGCGAGGCGCGCCAGCACCAGCATCTCGAGGTTGCGTGCGAGGATCACATCCGCCTCGGCGCGCCACAACCGCCACAGCAACGGCAAGGCGGCACGCGCCACCGCACCCGCCCGCTGCACCATCGCGCCATTCTGCGTCGTTCCCAGCACCTCGGCCGGTCCCACAAGAGGGCCGCCCCGTCTGCGAAAACCCATCACGCGGAGCGCAGCCCCCCCCGCCGTCAGCATCGCGACCCGCCGCCACAGTGCGCTGTCTTCCAGATCAGGGGCCAGAACAAGCACACGGGCTTGCGCTGTCACACCGCTTTGGCTGGAGAGTGGGGGCGGCACATCGGGCTCCTTCACAACCGAGTCGGTCTGACTCCATACAACCTGAAGTGGAAAATGCAATCAGGAGTTGCGCATCCATGACGAAATGTTCGCTCCATCGCCGGTACATACGCCATTAGTGCCGCTCTTTGCAGCAGGGGCGACAGGCTTTGCACTGTGGCCATGACCAGAACGACCGCACTCTTTGCCTGCCAAGACTTCCCGTCCGGAGCGAAGGCCTGCGGGCAAGAATGCTCCCGCCGCTCCTCTGATCCCCCCAAAAACCCTCCACCAGCCGCGTGCTCCCACCCGTTCATCCTTGCGCAAATACCCCACGGGGGGGTCCGGTGGGCCTGCCCTTTGTCGAAGGGGCCGCGCGAAGCCCGCCCGCAAACGTCAGACCACCGCACAAGGCCGGGCAGGAGTGGCACGGGAAGGGCTGGACGCAAGCCGCAATCCTGCCTATCCATCACCGGGCCGCTGCCGCCGAGGATCCGATGACCGCTGCAACTGTTCCTGCCCCTTCTGTGGACCCTCGCGGGGACACAACCCCGCTGACATTGGGCGTTGCGGCCAGTCTGGAGGCGCTGCTCGCAGGTCGGCCATCGACGGGGCAGCTCAACGCGGCGTTGCGGCACCTGGCCAAGTGGCGGACTGTGCTATTGAACAACACGCTTGTGGCGCTTTCCGGCGAGGCGGTGCTCTCGGGCCCGTTTGCGGGCATGATTTATGGCGGCAAGGCGTCGGAAGGGTCGCGGACGGCACGACTTCTCGGCGTCTACGAGGCGGCACTCGCGCCGGTGATAGAGACGATGATCGCCCGGGCCTATGCGCTGGTCATCGACGTGGGGTCGGCGGAGGGGTACTATGCCGTGGGCCTTGCCCGGCGGATGCCAAATACGCGAATCGTCGCCCGTGATGCCAACCCCGCAGCACAGGCGCTATGTCGGGCGTTGGCGCACGCCAACGGTGTGGCCGACCGGGTAGAGATCGGCGGACGGATGGAGCATGCGGATTTTGCAATCTGCGAGACCCAGCCGACGGCGATCCTTTGTGATATCGAGGGCGCAGAAGCCGAACTTCTGGATCCGGCCCGGGCGCCCGGTCTGCGCCATGCCGACATCCTTGTCGAGGTTCATGAGGGCATGCGCCCGGGTCTCCTCGCGGCTTTGCAGGCACGCTTTGCCCCCAGCCACCGCATTGCCCTGGTACAGCCAAAGCTGGAGGCTGGCGCCTTGCCGGACTGGACGCATCAGCTGAACGACCTCGACCGTTTGCTGCTGCTTTGGGAATGGCGGGCCTCCCCCACCCCGTGGCTCTGGATGCAGCGCAGATGACCAACCCCGACCGCAATGCTGCGATCTGGTTCGCACCCGACGGCTACGACCCGAAGGCCAAGGGCATCAACGGGCGCCGCGTGGCGGGAGAAAGCTTTTTGCGCGGTTTTTTCCGCAACGCCGACGTGGCCGAATTTGTCTGCCTGAGCCACGGCCAGACGGATGCCGGCGTGTTCGCCGAGTTTGCCCGCCGCGAAGGTGTGACCAAACCCTTGCGCGGGGTCAAGCTGGAAGGGCAGGGTGCCATTGCTCCGCTTGGCACGGTCAGCTTCCCCAGCCCCAATTATGCCGCCGAATGCTGGCGCCGTGCGCCCCTGGGCGGCACGGCGCTGTCGATCTGCGGGATCACCCACACCACAGCGACCAAGGCGGTGATGCAGGGCATGGTCGATCTGCGGATGTCGCCGCAGATGCCCTGGGATGCCGTCATCTGCACCAGTGCGGCTGTGAAGGATTCGATGGATGTGCAGATGGCACTGACCGATGCCTTCATCCAGCACCGCTTTGGCAAGGGCGCGGTGCCGCCGCGTCCGATGTTCCCGGTCATCCCGCTTGGGGTGACGGTCGCCGATTTCACCCCCGACCCCGCCGCAGGCCGCGCCCTTCGCGATCAGTTGGGGATCGAGGCGGACGACACCGTGGCAGCCCTCATCGCCCGCCTCACCCCGCACGAGAAGTTCGACCCCCTGCCGCTGTTCATCGCGATGCAGCAGGCGCAGCGCGTGCTGCGGGCCACGGGCCTTGGCGGGCGGCTGCATCTGGTGCTGTGTGGCATCTTCCGCGATGACTATGGCCGCCGGGTGTTTGATCAGGGTGCCCGTGCCCTGATGCCGGATGTCGGCTACCACATCCTTGACGGCGCCGATGCCGCGCTGCGCCGTGCGACCCTGTCCAGCGCCGACATGTTCCTGTTCCCCATCGATAACTTGCAGGAAACCTTCGGCCTTGCACCGATCGAGGCGATGGCCGCGGGCCTGCCGGTGATCGTTTCGGACTGGGACGGGCTGAAGGATACCGTGACGCCCGAGGTGGGCTTTCGTATCCCGACCGAGATGGTCAAGCCGGACAGTGTCACCTACCTCGCACAGCGTCACCTTGGCGGTACCGACAGCTATGTGCAATATATCAGCCAGATGTCCGCCCTGACCAGCATCGACGTGCCGAAGATGACCGAGGCGCTGGTGGCGCTGTCGCTCAACCCTGATCTGCGGGCGCGGATGGGGGCTGCGGGGCGCGCGCGGGCCGAGGCGGTCTATGACTGGTCGCGCATCGTGCCGCGGATGCAGGATCTGTGGGCCGAACAGTCGGCGATGCGCCGCGCCGCGCGTCCCGAGGCCTATCCGCGGATGAACGCAGCCCTGCTGCCGGTGGGGCCGTCGCCCTCTTTCCTGTTCCGCAGCTATCCGACCGCGATGATGGCGGCCGAGGGCCGGCGCTTTGTGGCAGTGCCGCTCGACGGGCGGCCCGATGTGGCCGAGACGCTCGCGATCCGCGATTACGAAGGCATAAAGCGCATCTTCGAGACGCGCGACCGGATCTGCGCCGTGGCCGCCGCCGTCGCCGCGACCGGCGCCGGGGGGGCGACGCTTGCCGATCTTGTGCAGGCAACGGGTCTGCAGGCGCGTGCCATCGAGAAGGTACTGGTCTGGCTGCTCAAATACGATTTCATCAGGGGATGAAGATGGCGACAATTTTGATAACGGGCGCGGGAAGCGGCATCGGGCGAGCTGCGGCGCGAGTGTTTCTTCACGCGGGCTGGACGGTGGGATTGATCGGCCGCCGGGCCGAAGCGCTTGAAGAAACCGCCGCCGGTGAGGCGCGCGCGATCCTTTTGCCCGCCGACGTGACCGACCCGGCGGCGGTCGATACGGCCTTTTCTCGCTTTGCCGAGACGGCAGGCCGGCTTGATGTGCTGTTCAACAACGCAGGCATCACGGTGCGCAACGCCCCGGTGGACGAAATCCCGGTCGAGGATTGGCTGCGCCTGTGCAACACCAACATCACCGGCATGTTTCTTTGCGCCCGGGCAGCCTTTGGCCAGATGCGCAGGCAAAGCCCGCAGGGCGGGCGGATCATCAACAACGGCTCGATCTCGGCCCATGTGCCGCGACCGGGTTCGGCGCCCTATACCATGTCAAAGCACGCGGTGACCGGCCTTACCCGCACGCTCGGCCTTGACGGGCGGGCCTTCAACATCGCCTGCGGGCAGATCGACATCGGCAACGCGCTGACCGACATGGCGGCGCGCTTCACCTCCGGCGTGCCGCAGGCCAATGGCGACATCCGGACCGAGCCGGTGATGGACGTGGTGCAGGTTGCCGCCACGGTGCTGCATATGGCGAGCCTGCCGCTGGACGTGAACATCCCGTTCGTGACGATCATGGCGCGCGACATGCCCTATATCGGGCGGGGGTAGGGGCGGCTTGCGCTGCCCCGCGCCCACCCGGTTCAGAAAAACGCCTGCAACCCGGTGATCGCCCGACCCAAAATCAGCGCATGCACGTCATGCGTGCCCTCATAGGTGTTCACCGTCTCAAGGTTCACCATGTGGCGCATGATCTGGTAATCTTCCTGAATGCCGTTGCCGCCATGCATGTCGCGTGCCCACCGCGCGCAGTCCAGTGCCTTGCCGCAGTTGTTGCGCTTGATTATCGAGATCATCTCGGGGGCGGCATTCGCCTCGTCCATCAGCCGTCCGACCCGGAGGGACGCCTGCAGGCCTAGGCCGATTTCCGTCATCATGTTGGCAAGCTTCAGCTGGAAAAGCTGCGTCTGAGCGATCGGTTTGCCAAACTGCTTGCGGTCCAGCCCATATTGGCGCGCGGCGGTCATGCAGAATTCTGCCGCCCCCATCACGCCCCAGGAAATGCCATAGCGCGCACGGTTGAGGCAGCCGAACGGCCCCTTCAGCCCCTCGACGAATGGCAAAAGCGCGTCCTCGCCCACCTCCACATCCTTCATCACGATCTCACCGGTGACGGAGGCGCGCAGGGAAAGCTTCCCGCCCACTTTCGGCGCCGAGAGCCCCGTCATCCCCTTTTCCAGAACGAACCCGCGGATCTTTCCGCCATGCGCCTCGGACTTGGCCCAGATCACGAAGACATCGGCGATGGGCGCGTTCGAAATCCACATCTTTGCGCCCGAAATCCGGTAGCCGGTGGCCGTCTTCTTCGCCACCGTCTTCATCCCCGAGGGATCAGAGCCTGCGTCCGGCTCGGTCAGGCCAAAGCAGCCGATCCACTGACCCGAGGCGAGTTTCGGCAGGAACTTGTGCCGCTGCGCCTCGGTTCCATAGGCATAGATCGGATACATCACAAGCGATGACTGCACCGACATCATGGAACGGTAGCCGCTGTCCACCCGCTCCACCTCCCGCGCCACCAGACCGTAGGCGACATAGGAGGCACCGAGCCCGCCGTACTCCTCGGGGATGGTCAGGCCCAGAAGCCCCATCTCGCCCATCTCGCGGAAGATCGCGGGGTCGGTTGTTTCCTCGCGATAGGCGGCGATCACCCGGGGCTGAAGCTTTTCCTGCGCATAGGCCCGCGCGCCGTCCCGCAGCATCCGTTCCTCCTCCGTCAGCTGGTCGTTCAGGCGGAACGGGTCTTCCCAGTCGAACCGCCCCAGATCCGGGGCATCTTTCGATTTCAGCTTGGGCGCGTCGAGCATCATGATCTCCGGTCTGATCTGGGATGGCGGATCATTGCATGAAACCAGGTGACCTGCTATCGAAAGCCCTGCATGGGATCATGAGGAAAACTCATAGTGCTGCCTCGACGCTATCTGCCAAATCTTCCCGCTTTGATGGCGCTGGAGGCGGTCGATCGCCTGGGAACCGCGTCGGCCGCCGCCGCCGAGCTGGCATTGACCCAAGGCGCCATCAGCCGCTCGCTAGCGGCGCTGGAGGCGCAACTGGGGGTGCGGCTGCTGCTGCGAGAGCGGCAGCGCCTGACCCTCACCCCGGCCGCGCGCGACTATGTGGCCGAGGTGCGCCGCGCCCTGCACCAGCTGGCGCAGGCCTCGCTCACCCTGCGGGCCAATCCGCTGGGGGGCAGTCTGAACCTTGCGATCCTGCCCGCCTTTGGCATGCACTGGCTCGCGCCGCGACTTGCGTCCTTTGCGGCGCGCCATCCGGAGGTGACGGTCAACCTCTCGACCCGACTGCGCCCTTTCGACTTTGCAGGCTCGGGCTTCGATGCGGCGATCCACTACGGACGCCAGGATTTGCCCGGTGTGAGTTACCTCAAGCTGATGGAGGAAGAGATCCTTGCGGTGGGTTCGCCCTTGCGCCTGCCCACGCCGCTGTCTTCGGCCGAGGCGATCCTGACCCAGCCCCTGTTGCAACTGGAAGGGCGCAGCGGCGACTGGGGGCGCTGGCTTGCCCATCACGGATGCCCGGCGGTACGTCCGCCAGCGATGGTGTTCGACCAGTTTGCAACCATGATCCAGGGCGCGATCCATGGCCTGGGTCTGGCCCTTGTCCCCACGTTCCTCATCGCCCGCGATCTAGCCGAGGGGCGCCTGGTCGCGGCCTGCGGCGCGCCGATTGCGGCCCACGGCAGCTATCACCTCGTCTGGCCGCAAAGCCCCGCGGCCCGCGCGCCGCTTGTGTCCTTTCGCGATTGGCTGGTCGAAGAAATCCGGACAGCCTGCACTGCGGGCTGAATGCATAAGGCATGACGCGCCAAGGCCGTTTGCAAACGTCATCGGGGCATTCCTTACATCGGGGTTGGGCCTAAGGTTCTGACGGATAGGGTGAAAACACACTGCGTCACTCCCGGTCCGGCCCCTTGCTTTGATATAAATCCTGCCGAACGCGCGACGGTTTGCTGACTGTAATGACCCGTCAGCCTGTTGATATCGCTTATCAAGCGCAGGTTCGGATAGATAAAGGGGAACCGGAAGGCTTCCATGTGACTTGTCCTTCCGTAACGTTACGTCTGCAGACACACTTTCCCGAGGATACCACAGCATGAAACGACTGCTCGCCTCCACCACTGCCCTATCGGTTGCCATGGCCCCGCTATCCGGAGTGCCGGTTTTTGCCCAGACCATGCTGGAGGACGGCTCTGTCGTTGCCGCGGATGGAAGTGTGTTGTGTACGCCAACGGCGGAACAACCTTGTGATCTGAACGCGATCCTCGACGCCATTGCCCAGGCGAACGCAGCAGCCCAAGCTGCCGCAGCCCAAGCTGCCGCAGCCCAGGCAGCAGCTGCTGAGGCCGCCGCCAATGAAGCCGCCGCTGCAGAGGCAGCCGCTGCAATTGCAGCTGCTGCGGCCGCAGATGCAGCCGCTGCCGAAGCTGCTGCCGCCGACGCTGCCGCTGCCAAAGCCGCCGCGAAAGAAGCTGCGGCTGCTGAAGCTGCCGCTGCAGAAGCTGCCGCGACAGAAAAGGCCGCCTCAGATCAGGCCGCTGCAGAGCAGGCAGCTTCCCAAAAGGCAGCTGATGCCGCGATAGCCGAACAGGCCGCCGCCGAAGCTGCCGCCAATGAGGCCGCGGCCGCTGCGGCCGAGCAAGCTGCAGCGGACGCTGCCGCAGCAGCAAAGGCCGCGAGACAGCAGGCAGAAGCCCAAAAGGCAGCTGATGCCGCGATAGCCGAACAGGCTGCCGCCGAAGCTGCCGCCAATGAAGCTGCAGCTGCTGAGCGAGCCGCAGCGGATGCCGCCGCAGTAGAAAAGGCCGCGACAAAGCAGGCAGAGGCGCAAAAAGCCGCTGATGCTGCGATAGCCGAACAGGCCGCAGCCGACGCTGCCGCCGCCGAAGCGAGAGACGCCAACGCAGCCGAAGCTGCAGCTGCAGAGCAGGCAGAGGCCCAAAAAGCCGCCGATGCAGCGATAGCCGAACAGGCTGCCGCCGAAGCTGCCGCTGCCGAAGCGAAAGACGCGAATGCGGCCGAGGCCGCAGCCGCAGAGCAGGCAGCCGCACTGAAGGCCGCCGAGGCCACGAGAGCCGAACAGGCTGCCGCCGAAGCCGCCGCCGCTGCCGAAGCGAAAGACGCGAATGCGGCCGAGGCCGCAGCCGCAGAGCAGGCCGCAGCCCAGAAAGCCGCCGAGGCCGCGAGAGCCGAACAGGCTGCCGCCGAAGCCGCCGCTGCCGAAGCAAAAGACGCGAATGCGGCCGAGGCCGCAGCCGCAGAGCAGGCCGCAACCCAGAAAGCCGCCGAGGACGCGAGAGCGGAACAGGCTGCCGCCGAAGCTGCTGGTGCCTTGGCGATCGTTCCTGAAGAAGGGGTGGTTGCTGAACTGCCCGTTGAAAGGCCGGTTGCGGTACCCGTCCCTGATGCCGCCGCTGTGGCCGAGCTGGATGCGCTGCTGGCAGCGCCGACTGTCGCGGAAGAGGCCGCCGCCGCCCAGATTACGGGCGACGAGACTGTGGTCCCTTTGGACGCCGGCCCACGGGTTCTGCCTGAAGCCGCACTCGGGGCCGCCGAGGAACGTGGACCCGTCGATGATGGAACCGCCCCCGCTGCTGACCCGGCTGCCCCCCGGGATGCCCCCCCTCCCGCCGAGCCGACATCCGTTGTCGAAACTGTGGTAACCGAGGCTGATACCCGCTCCTCGGACGAAGAATTCGTAGCGGCGCCGAGGGCAATGACGGGAGGCAGGAAGAGCGGCCTCTCCGATCTGGAAAAAGTCGGCCTTGTGGCGCTTGGCGCGCTTGTCGTCGGTGCGATCCTGTCGAACGGCAGGCAAGTCGTTGAAAACACCGGCGACCGTGTTGTGGTCCGTGATCCGGATGGTCGCTATGTCGTCTACAAGGACGATGACGCCCTGCTGCGTCGCCCGGGTGTGCGCACTGTCACCGAAAGCTACCAGGACGGATCGACCCGCACTGTGGTGGACCGCGCTGATGGTAGCCAGATCGTGACGATCCGCGATGCTTCGGGTCGCGTGTTGCGCCGGGCGGCCTACGACAGACTTGGCCGCGAGCTTGTGCTTATCGACGATCTGCAGCGTGAGGTGCCGATCATCGTGGCCGACCTGCCCGCGCCGCGACCCTCGCGAGTCACGATCTCGACGAGGGACGAGAACGCGGGACTGAAGGCAGAGCTGGCGGCACTGGAAGCTGAGTCTATCGGCCGGAAGTTCAGCCTGCGCCAGATACGCGAAATTCGCGAAGTACGGGCCCTCTCGGCCACGATTGAAGTGGACAACATCACCTTCGACACGGGCTCTTCGGTCATCCGCGCGACCGAGGCGCCCAAGCTCGCCGATCTTGGACGAATCATGGGGGAACTGCTGACGCGCAACCCCGGAGAGGTGTTCCTGATCGAGGGGCATACCGATGCGACGGGTGGGGCTGCCATGAACCTCGCTCTTTCGGACCGCCGGGCGGAATCGGTCGCCCTTGCCCTGACCGAGTATTTCGAGATCCCGCCTGAGAACCTTGTTGTGCAAGGCTACGGCGAGGGAGAGCTGAGGATCGACACGCAAACAGAGGAGCGCGCGAACCGCCGCGCCACCATCCGTCTGATCACCCCGCTGATGCGTCAGGCGTCAAACTGACTTCGCCACTGCCCCTGCCAATACTGGCGGGGGCAGTGGCACGACTGCCGCTGATTTCGACTTGCCATCTGGTCCGCCTTCAACCCATTGTCCTGCAGCTTCATGCGGTATGTGCTGCAGCCGAGGGACGCCATGGGTGAGAATTCTCCCCTCGAAACGACGATGAATTCGATGGCCCGTGTTGTGGTACGGGTGCTCAATGAACTCTTGCGCACGACTGGCCCGGATGTCTTCGGCAGCATTGGCGAAACGCTGGTCCGGCTCGGCGAGGAGGGCGGCTTCGACAGGGTGTTTGTTACGCGGCTGGAACTTAACGGTCACAACGAACTCGCGTTCGAATGGACCGTAAAAGGGGCGCCGCGGTTGTCATTAACCCGCAACGGTGCCTTTATTTCAGAGTTCCCGCTTTGGAATGCACTTTGGTCCGCCGGCAAGCCGGTGATTGTCCAGTGCGCTGAAGACGTGCCCCCGGGCAGCGCTGAGCGAAAGGTGCTTGACGCAGAGGAGGTGCTCTCAGCCGTCATGTTGCCCTTGCGGGATGGCGACTGCCTGCTCGGTATCTTGTGCTTTGATATGGTGCGCGTAACGCGGCGTTGGCACCCGGACGACATTTTTCTGCTCGACTCTGTGGCCCAAGGCATCGCCAACGTTCTGAGACGGGCCCGGGCCGAAGAGATGCTCCACCTATCGCGGACACGCCTTGCTGCTGCACTTGGTGCGAGCACCGATCTTGTGATCGAGTTGGACCGGAGGCATCGGTTCGTAACCCGCCATTCCTCTGGCGCGCAAGGTGAGGTGCAGCTTCCGGGCGTGTCCAACCTGATCCCGGGGCAAAGCCTCGCCATGGTCTTGCCCGAAGCGACGGCCGGGTTGATCGATCAGGCGCTGGCGATGGCCACGCGCAACGGACAGGCGGGCACCGGACATTTCCGCATCGACCCGGACCCCGACGCGCCGTTGTTCGAGGCGATGGCCTCGCGGATAGGCCCTTCCGAGGCGGATGGAACGGGTGTGCTGCTGGTGGTGCGGGATGTGACCGCGCGGGTGCAACTGAATGTCGATCTGTTGCACCGAGAGAGCCTGCTTGACCGCTTCTTTCGGATGTCGCCTGTGGCGATCTTGCTGAACGACTATGAAACGGGCGGCATTCTGGACGCCAATCCGGCGTTCCAGCGGCTTTATGGGCAGTGCAAGACTGACCTCGCGGCTCTGACCGTGACCGATGTTGTAACGGGAGATACGCAGACGGGCATTTTGAGCCAATGCATCCGCGCCCTGCGCGAGACGCGGCGCTTTGGCCCGCTGGAGGGCGTGTTCCGGCGCGCAGACGGCTGCACGTTTACCGGTTTGATATCCGGTTTCCTGTTCACCGACAGCTCTCGCCGCCGAATGGTCTGGAGCACATTCGAAGATGTGACCCTGCTCCGGGCGCAGACCCGCGATCTGGACGAGCAGCGTTATGAGGCGCAGGCCGCGCGTCGGCAGCTTGCTACCGCCATCGAATCGCTGCCCGACGGCTTTGCCCTTTTCGACAGTGACGACCGGCTGGTCCTTTATAATGGCGCATACCTGCGGGTGATGGCACAGATCCGCGATCTGGTCCTTCCTGGGGTGAGTTATGAACATCTGTTCCGCACGGCCGTAGCGCGCGGCTGCTATGCTGAGGCGCAGGGCCGCGAGGAAGCGTTCATAGCAGATTACCTCGCCGCCCACCGGCGCGGCGACATGGACATGGAGCTTCCGCTTGCCGATGGTCGCGCACTCTGGCTGACAGAACACCCGACGCCGGATGGCGGGCGGGTTTGCCTGCGTCGCGACATGACCGCGCAGCGCAACTCGGAACGCAACCTTGACCGGGTGATTACCGGGGCGCAGGTCGGCACCTGGGAGCTGGACAGCATGACCGGCGCCTTCAAGGTCAACGGCCAGTGGCTTGCGATGCTCGGGTTAAGGGCGGACAGCCTCGCCCCTTCGGCGCTGGCGGAGTTCTGGCAGTCGGCACTCCACCCCGATGATGTCCCGCGGTTGGCCGAGGTCGACCAAACGCTCCGCGAGGACGCGCGCGACATGTTCGAAATCACGATCCGGATGCGCCATGCAAAGGGTCATTGGGTCTGGGTGCAGTCGCGAGGGCAAGTGCTGGCGTGGAAATCTGATGGCACGCCCGCCCTGCAGGTCGGCGTAAACATCGATGTGACCCCGTTGAAACAGGCCGAACAGCGTCTGGAACAGGTGATTGATGGCGCAAATGTGGGCCTGTGGGAGTATCACCGCCAGACGGGCGCGCATCGGGTGAACGCCCGTTGGGCCATAATCCTCGGCTATCCGCCCGAAGCGGCAGAGACTGGCGCCCTTCCGCCCTGGAAGAGCATGGTTCACCCCGATGACCTTGCCGGCATGCTGAAAGCCGAAGCCGAAGCTTTCCTGCGCAATGTGTTCGACGTTTCCCATCAATTCCGGGTCCGCCATGCCGATGGGCACTGGGTCTGGGTCCATTCGTCCGGTCGCGTCACACACTGGACGGAGGACGGCGAGCCGGAGGTGATCAATGGCGTGATGATGGACATCACGCTGACCAAGGACCTGGAACTGGCCCTGGCTCTTGAACGCGACACTCTGGCGCGGATCATGGAAACGTCGGTGTCGGGTATCACGGTGGTGGATCGCGACGGGCGGATCCGCTTTGCCAACCGTGAGGCAGAGACGATCTTCGGACGCCGCCTTGTCGCCGCCGTTGGCGCGAGTTTCGATGACAACGACTGGGGCATTACGGATCTGAAGGGCCTCGCGATCCCCGCGCAGGACCTGCCTGCAGCGCTGGTGCTTGCCACGCGCGGCACCGTCCGCGATTTTCGCCACCGCATCCGTCGCGCGGATGGCGAAGTGCGGGTGCTGTCGATCAACGCCGTAGCGCTGCTTGCACCGGAAACCGACCTCTCCGTCGTCTGCTCGATCACCGACATAACGACGATAATCGAAAGCGAAACCGCCCTGCAGGAAGCGCTGGAACGCGCCGAGGCGGCCAACATGGCCAAATCGGAATTTCTAGCCCGCATGAGCCATGAAATCCGCACTCCGTTGAACGGCGTTCTCGGGATGGCGGACCTGATGGACCGCAGCATGACAGACGAGGATCACCGCACGATGTTGCGGGTTATCCGGCGGTCTGGCGAGCATCTGCTGGAAATGATCGACGATCTGCTTGACTTGTCCAAGATCGAAAGCGGCGCCATGCTGCTGGAGACGCTGATCCTGCGCCCCTCTGACGTGGCTGCGCGTGCGATCGCCTCGTTTGGCCCGCTTGCGGTGGCAAAGGGAATACAACTGGTGTCCAGCGCCGACGACGCGGCGCGCGAATGGCGGTTGGGCGATCCGCGCCGGTTGTTGCAGATCGTAATTAACCTGTTGGGCAATGCGCTGAAGTTCACCGAAACCGGCGAAGTGCGCCTCGATCTGCGCGCAACAGACGATTGCCTGACCATCACCGTCACCGATACCGGTATCGGTATTGACCCCGCCCTGATCCCTCATATCTTCAAGGACTTCGCCCAGGCAGATGCCGGCACGACACGGCGCTACGGCGGCACGGGACTTGGCCTGCCCATCAGCCGCAACCTCGCGCGGCTGATGGGAGGGGATCTGACCTTGACCAGTGCGCCCGGTTTCGGGACTGTGGCGCAGGCCGTTCTTCTGTTGCCACGCGCGACCAGCGTGCTCACCGTCTCCGGGATAGACGGAGCCGGGGCTGCCTTGCCACAGCTGCCCCCTCTGAATGTTCTGGTGGCGGAGGACAACGCCACCAACCGCATCATCCTGCGGGCGATGCTCGAGGCGCTTGGCCTGTCCTGTGTAACCGTAGAAGATGGCGAGGCGGCGGTGACAAAATGGGCGCCCGGACAGTTCGATCTGGTGCTGCTGGACATCTCGATGCCCGGCATCGATGGCGTGTCGGCACTGTGCAACATCAAGGACCGTGCACGCGAGGCCGGCACCCCGGCTCCGCGATCCATCGCGGTCACCGCAAACGCGATGACCCACCAGACAGATGACTACATGGCAGCGGGTTTTGACGCCTGCCTCGCCAAGCCGACCCGTCTGGAAGATCTGGCCTTTGCCATCGCCTCGGTGATGGCAGTATCTGCGGGGCCGGGCTGAAGCGCCTGTCCCCAATGGACTGTGCTATCACAAACCCTGCCCTCCCCGCACCTGCGCCCGGAACCTGCGCCGCAGTCAGCTTGCACCGAATCGTCTGTTCGCCCCGTCAGACAGTCCGCGCGCATTCGCGACTAGAGCACTGCCGCGCCGTCCCGAAGTGCCGGGGATCGAGTTCTGGCCTAATAGCCTTTCCCTGTGCGGGAAACGAAATTACGCAAGGACGCCTCCCACTGGACCCGATCGAGATCATCATTTGCTACCTGACACCCACAAATCCATTTGCGACGATCTGCCTTTCGCAGCAAGGTACATCCCTGTGCCGGGTCTGGGGCCTGGTGCAGGGCAGGACCGGGGGGACGGACGGCCGTTTGCGGACGTCATGCCTCTCGCGGACGGGTCGGAGTCCCCTCAGGCCCGTCCGCTCAGGTCCCGCCCGCTTTGGAGCCTTCTCGGAAAGGTGCGCGATGAAGGAGCCGGAGAATGCGCAAGATCGCCAAAGGCCGCTTCGGCCCGCAGACAGGGGCAAAAGGGCAGGGCCTGCGATGAACCCGCTCGACCGTGTGCTCAGTCTGTCGATCTGGCAGGGGCGCGCTATGGTGCAACCGCTTGGCGGCGGCATGACCAATGTAAACTTTCGCGTGCAGGGAAACATCGCCGGGCAGCGGCGCGACTGCGTCGTGCGCATCGGCAACGATATCGGCGTGCATCACGTGCTGCGCTTCAACGAGATGGCAGCGAGCCGCGCGGCCCATGCGGCAGGCGTGTCGCCTGAAGTGATACACCATGAGCCCGGAGTGCTGGTGATCGGGTACGTCGAGGGCCGCACGCTCTGCGCCGAAGACTTTGCCGACCCAGGGATGCTGGACGAGGCCACAGCCCTTGTCGCCCGCGTCCACCGCGACATGCCGCAGCATCTGCGCGGCCCAGCGATGGTGTTTTGGGTGTTTCACGTCATCCGCGACTACGCAGCCACGTTGAGCGCGGCGCAAAGCCGCCATATGCCGCTGATCCCCCTCCTCTTGGCCGATGCCGCGCAACTGGAGGCGGCGGTCGGCCCCATCGACATGGTCTACAGCCACAATGACCTGTTGCCCGCCAATTTCCTGCACGACGGGCGCCGCCTCTGGCTGATCGACTGGGACTACGCTGGCTTCAACTCGCCGCTTTTCGACCTCGGGGGCCTGGCTGCCAATGCCAGTCTCGGGACCTCCGCCGAGGTCCGCCTGCTGACCACCTATTTCGGCGCCCCCCCCGACGCGGGCCTCTGGCGGCGCTACCGCGCGATGAAGGCCGCCGCCGCCTTGCGTGAAATGATGTGGAGCATGGTGTCCGAGGTGACGTCCGACATCGACTTCGACTATGTGACCTACACCGGGGCCGCCGCGACCCGCTGGCACGAGGCCCGAACCGCCCTTGAGGACTGCTGACATGACCGACCTTCCCTCCACCGCCCGCGTTGTCATCATCGGCGGTGGCATCATCGGCTGCTCTACCGCCTATCACCTCGGCAAGCTCGGCTGGACCGACACCGTGCTTGTGGAGCGAAAGAAGCTGACCTCCGGCACCACGTTCCATGCGGCAGGGCTGGTGGGGCAGCTGCGCACCTCGGCCAACATCACGCAATTGCTGGGTTATTCGGTTGACCTCTACAAACGGTTGGAGGCGGAGACCGGCCTGCAGACCGGGTGGAAGATGAACGGCGGCCTGCGCCTTGCCTGCAATGCCGAACGCTGGACAGAGGTGAAACGCCAGGCCACCACCGCGCATTCCTTCGGGCTCGAGATGCATCTTCTGACCCCGAAAGAGGCGCAGGAGCTGTGGCCCCTGATGACCATCGACGATCTGGTGGGCGCGGCGTACCTTCCCACCGACGGGCAGGCGAACCCCTCCGACATCACCCAGAGCCTCGCGCGCGGCGCACGGATGGCAGGCGTGAAGATCATCGAGGACACGCCGGTTTCGCGCATCGTGGTGGAGGATGGCCGCGTGATCGGCCTCGATACGCCCCACGGCCGCATCCTGTGCGAAAAGGTGGTGATCTGTGCCGGCCAGTGGACCCGCAGCCTCGCCGCAACCGTGGGGGTCAACGTCCCCCTCATTTCGCTCGAGCATCAATACATGGTCACAGAACGGATCGAGGGCGTCACCTATACCCTGCCCACCCTGCGCGACCCCGACCGGCTGACCTACTGGAAGGAAGAGGTCGGTGGCCTTGTCTGGGGCGGGTATGAGCCGAATCCCAAACCCTGGGCGACCCAAGGCATTCCCGAAGGCTTCCATTTCGAGCTTCTGACCTCCGACTGGGACCATTACGGCCAGTTCATGGAAAACGCGCTGGCCCGGGTGCCCGCCCTCGCCACCGCCGGGGTGAAGCAGCTGATCAACGGGCCGGAAAGCTTCACGCCCGATGGCAATTTCATCCTGGGCGAGGCGCCCGAACAGCCGGGCATCTTCATCGGTGCAGGCTTCAATGCCTTCGGCATCGCGTCGGGTGGCGGGGCAGGGATGGCGCTGGCCGAATGGGTGGCCAAGGGTGCCGCGCCCTTCGACCTCTGGCCGGTGGACATCCGCCGCTTCGGTGCGCCGCACCGCTCCACCGACTGGGTCCGCGCCCGCACGCTCGAGGCTTACGGCAAACATTACACCATCGCCTGGCCCTCCGAGGAAATGCGCTCCGCCCGCCCCACCCGCCGCTCGCCGCTCTATGCCCACCTCAGAGCGGCCGGCGCCTGCTTTGGCGAGAAGCTGGGCTGGGAACGCCCCAACTGGTTTGCCGATCCCGCCGCAGGCGAGCTGGCCGAGGATCGCTACAGCTATCAGCGCCCCGGCTGGTGGGGGGCCGTTGCCCGTGAACACCAGGCCGCGCGCGAGGCGGCGGTGCTGATCGACCAGACATCCTTTGCCAAATTCACCCTTCAGGGTCCGGACGCTGCAACGGCCCTGAACTGGGTCGCTGCAGGAAATGTCGACCGCGCGGTGGGCAGCCTCACCTATACCCAGATGCTCAACCCCAAAGGCGGGATCGAGGCCGACCTGACTGTCGTGCGCCAGGCGCAGGACCGCTTCTACATCGTCACCGGCACCGGCTTTGCCACCCATGACTTCGACTGGATCTCCCGCTCGCTGCCACAGGGCGCGCGCTGCATTCTCACGGATGTGACCTCCGGTTCTGCCGTCCTGTCGCTGATGGGCCCGAGGTCGCGCTCTATCCTGCAACTCCTTACCCCCGACGATCTTTCCGCCACCGCCTTTCCGTTCGCCACTGCACAGTCCATCAGCGTCGCTTGCTGCCCGGTCCTTGCGCTCCGCGTGACCTATGTGGGCGAACTCGGGTGGGAGCTGCACATGCCCGTCGACGTTGCCGTCACGGTCTATGAGGCGCTGATGCAGGCAGGCGAAGGCCATGGCCTCGTCAATGCAGGCTACCGCGCCATCGAAACCCTCCGGCTGGAGAAAGCCTACCGCGCCTGGGGGTCGGACATCGGGCCCGACCACACGCCCGTCGAGGCGGGTCTCGCCTGGGCCATGAAGATGAAGACCGGTATCGACTTTCAGGGCCGCGCCGCGGTGCAGGCGCAACTCGTAACCGGCGTCGGGAAACGCCTCGCCACATTCACGACCGAGGACCCTACCGTCGTCCTCCTCGGCCGCGAGACAATCTACCGCAACGGCATCCGTGCAGGCTGGCTCGCCTCGGGCGGCTATGGCCATACCATCGGCCGCCCCATCGGCATGGGCTACATCCGCCACCCCGACGGCGTCACCGCGGGTTTCATCCAGAGCGGCACTTACGAGCTTGAGGTCGCCTCCGAACGCGTCGCTGCGCGCGTCCATCTTGCCCCGCTCCATGATCCCGCCAACCTCCGCATCCGCGGCTGATGTAAAAATCCTTCCGTGACCCCTTCTTCCATTCGAAAATATCCCGGGGGGGGGCGCGGCACGCGCGGGGGCAGCGCCCCCTTCTAGCCGTCGAACCGCGTGGCTCCCCGGCGGCGTTCA
>Ga0105044_10002973_pt1 | contig 23181 bp, 18 predicted proteins | sample MAT01_FD_78092 | JGI IMG/M metagenome (GOLD analysis project Ga0105044, IMG submission 78092) | Freshwater microbial communities from Lake Fryxell liftoff mats and glacier meltwater in Antarctica - MAT-01 | ecosystem: Environmental > Aquatic > Freshwater > Ice > Liftoff microbial mat | place...
CGTCGTCACCAGAAGTTGATCGAAGAAGCCCCGTGTCCCGTGATGACGCCCGAGTTACGTCAGCGCATGGGTGATGCGGCGGTGCGCGGCGCACAATCGATCAACTACGTCGGCGCCGGCACGATCGAAATGCTGCTCGACGAAGATGGTTCGTTCTACTTCATGGAGATGAACACGCGCATTCAGGTCGAGCATCCGGTAACGGAAATGCTCACCGGCGTCGATCTGGTGAAGGAGCAGATTCGCGTTGCAGCCGGCTACGAACTGAAGGTGAAGTCGTTGCCGCCGTTCCGTGGTCACGTCATCGAGTGCCGAGTGAATGCGGAAGATCCCTCGCGCAACTTTCAGCCGTCTCCCGGACGGATCGAAACGTTTCACCAGCCCGGTGGGCCCGGTGTGCGCGTCGATACGCATTCCTACGCCGGCTACACCGTGCCGCCCTATTACGATTCGCTGATCGCCAAATTGATCGTGCAGGGTGCCGACCGCGCAGAAGCGCTCAAGCGCATGCAGATTGCGCTCGAGAGCTTCATCATTGAAGGTGTGAAAACAACGATTCCGTTCCTCGCGCGGGTGATGCAGCACCCCGGATTTCAGGCGGGCAAAGTGCACACCAAGTTTCTCGATTTCGAGGGAGCAGAACTCCTCAAGGAACCCGGATAGCGCGGTGCATGCTCACGTGCTCACGCAGGTGAGCTGACATGGACGCGCGAGTGCTGCGACGTGAACTGGCGGCGATCGGGCTGATTCTGTTCGCGGTTTTTCTCACCGGAGCGCTGGTCTTTCAGCGCGTGCCGGAAAACGGTACGTGCCTCGATGCGACCGGCGTGTTCGGGCCGGCCGGAACCTGGGTGCGATGCGGGCTTGTCACTACGGTCGGGATTCCAGGCGCGTCCCTCGTCGCGCTCGGTAGTCTCATCTTCGCGTTGACACTGTTCGGTCGCTTGCGTCGGGAGGACGAGGACGCCCGCGAGTGGGCCGTGTTGCTCGCTGGCGTCGTGGCACTAACTCCGGTGGCGGTCGGGCTCGCGCTGGGGGGCGAACCCTCGGCCAATGACGCGACTGGTTTGTGGGGGAGCTTTGCGGCGCACTATTTGAGAAAGGGCTTCGGCGCCGCGGGGGCGTGGATCTTCTTCGTCCTGGCGGCGAGCGCGCTCACGGTAGTGACGCTGCGCTGGAATCCGATCCGCATGGTCATCGGCTCGGGGCGCGCTCGTGAAACGAAGGCCGATTCGAAGGCGACGTCGTACGACGACCGCAGCAGCCGCAGCAGCCGCAGCAGCCGCAGCATGACGTCGCCACCGACGCCGACACTCGCCGAGCGACTCGCACCTCCGCCGGAGGAGATGCCGGCGATCGAACCGGCGCTCGCGCGTGATGTGCTTCGCGACTCGGCACAGGAGCTGGCGGAGGTCGCCGAGGTCTCGGGTCGCGGCGCTGATAAGAAGGGACGGAAGCCGCGTGCCGATGTGATGCGCGACCCGGTGATGGAATTCGGACTCGATGGCAGCGAACACCCCGAGCCGATGAGTGATGAGCTGCCGCCAACGGAGCTGCTCACCGCCCCGACCGCGCGCAATCCCGACATTGGGAAGCGCGAACTCGATCTCGCGGGAGAAAAGCTCATGGCCACGCTGCGCACGTTCAAAGTTGAAGGTGAACTCGTCGGTCGTACCACCGGTCCCACGGTAACGCAGTTCGAGATCGAGCCTGCGGCGGGCGTGAAGGTGCGACAGATCGCAACGCTGGCGGACGATCTCGCCCTCGCAATGCGTGCGCCCAGCATTCGCATTGTCGCACCGATTCCAGGACGTGGCGCCGTTGGAGTGGAGGTGCCGAACCCATCGCCAGAGATGGTGGTGTTGCGGGAAGTGCTCGACTCGGCGGACTTCAAGCAGGCACGGGCTGCACTCCCCATTGCTCTCGGCAAGGATCTCGAAGGGCGCGCCGTTGTCGCAGACTTGGCAAAGATGCCGCACCTGCTGATTGCCGGCGCGACTGGGTCCGGGAAGTCGGTCTGCGTGAACACGATCATCACCAGCCTGGTCTATCGTCACACGCCGAAGACGCTGCGCTTCCTGATGGTCGACCCCAAGATGGTCGAACTCAGCGTGTATAACGCGCTCCCTCATTTGCGCCACAAGGTCATCACCGATAACCGGGATGCGGCGGCGGTACTCAAGTGGGCGGTGATGGAGATGCAGGATCGCTATCGTCTGCTCGAAGCAAACGCCTGTCGGAATTTGCAGGAATTTAACAAGCGCGTCCAGCAGCAACTCGCGGGCGAAGGGCCGCCGTTGCAGAAGCCCAAGAGTCCTGACGTTGCCTTCGAAGATCGCGCCTACACCGGTGACGTCCTCCCGTACATCGTGGTGGTCATTGACGAAATGGCCGACCTGATGATGACGGTGCAGGGGGAAGTGGAAACGCCGATCGCGATGCTGGCACAAAAGGCGCGCGCCATTGGAATCCATCTCATTTTGGCCACGCAGCGTCCCAGCGTGAACGTCATCACGGGACTCATCAAGGCGAACTTTCCGTGCCGGATCGCATTCCGCGTTGCATCGCAGGTGGACAGCCGCACAATCATCGACGGTGCCGGCGCTGAAGCGCTGCTCGGTAACGGTGACATGCTCTTCATTCCGCCCGGGAAGTCGGAGGCGGCGCGTTTGCAGGGCGCCTATCTGTCGAGTGAGGATACGGAGAAGCTGCTTCGCTGGTACGGTGATGCGGCCGCCCGCAGAATGGCCGAACATGCCGCCGGTGAAACAGTCGCAATGGAGCCCGACATTCTGGAGACGGTTCGCGCGCTTGAAGCCAAGGCGGCGGGTGATGCGGACAGCGATGACGAGAGTGGCGGGGGCGATCGCGATGCGCGATTCCGCGAGGCGGCCGAAGTGGTCATTCAGCATCGTCAGGGTTCGACTTCATTGTTGCAGCGTCGACTGAAAGTCGGATACGGTCGTGCCGCGCGTATCATCGATCAGCTCGAAGAGGCTGGCGTACTCGCTCCTTCAGAGGGCGGGGCGCGGCCCCGGGACGTGCTCGTCGGGGTTCAGGATCTCGATCGCATCTGCGGTACGTAGCCGTTCAGGTCTCGAACGGTCATTGACGCTGGCGGCACGTTAGCGCAACATACTGCCCAATACTGCCTCTGCTGCTCGTCTCCCTCCCGCGAGCCACTGGATCTTACGAAGCAGTCTCCCTCCCCCCGAGGTGCGTGATGTTCGTGTTCCGAGTTCGACGCCTGCTCTCCAATACAATTCGCGCAGTGATCGCGGTGCCATTCGCGGCTGCAGCGCTCGCTGCGCAGACCGGCACCATCTCCGGCAAGGTCACTGACGCGACGAGCGGCAGACCGCTCGAGAATTCGCAGATTCAGGCGCAAGCCGCCGGCGGCCTTTCCTACGGTGCGGTCTCTGGCGCCGATGGTTCCTTCCGCGTCGTCAATCTTCCAGACGGTTCCTACACGGTCACCATTCGCGCCCTCGGCTATCAACAGCGCGTGTTTTCGGCGCAGCGAGCCGGCGCGAACATTACGGCAGCATTGGTCGAGCGGACCACGCAGCTCAACCAGACTGTCGTCACGGCAAGCCGCAGCCGTCCGGAAAAGGCGCTCGATGCACCGGCGTCAATTTCCGTGATCACCAGCGAGCAGATCGCCGAACGTCCGGCCATCACCGTTACCGACCACCTGCGTAACTCGCCGGGCGTCGACATCAACAGAGGTGGTATCGCACAGGCAAACATCGTCGCGCGTGGATTCAACAACGCGTTTAGCGGCTCCATGCTGATGCTCCAGGACTATCGTTTCGCCGGCGTTCCGTCGCTGCGCGTCAATGTCCCGTTCCTGATGACCGGAACGAACGAAGATATCGACCGCATGGAAGTGCTCCTCGGCCCGGCGTCGGCCCTGTACGGCCCCAACAGCGCCAACGGCGTGCTGCACGTGATCACCAAGTCGCCGTTCAATTCGCAGGGCACCACCATCAGCGTCGATGGTGGCGAACGCTCGATCATCCGCACCGGCGTCCGTCACGCCGGCAAGCTGAATGACAAGCTCGCGTACAAGGTGTCGGGCGAGTACATGCAGGGCAAAGACTGGGAGTACAACGACCGCGCCGAGCCGGCGACATTTCCGACCACGAGCAATGTGCCTGCGTCGCGTCGCGGCCAGGCAAATCAGCGCAACTTCGATTTGCAGCGCATGAGCGGTGAAGCCCGCGTCGACGTGCGCCCGACTGAAAACTCGGAAGCGATCACCACGCTTGGATACACGAAGGTCGGCAGTGGGCTCGAACTCACCGGTGCGAACGGCTCGTCGCAAATCAAGAACTGGACGTACATGAACCTCCAGCAGCGCTTCCGCTGGAATCGGCTGTTCGCCCAGGCGTTCATCAACAACAGCAACGCCGGCAACGATACGTCCACGTCGGACAACGGGACGTACCTGCTGCGTTCGGGCCAACCAATCGTCGACAAGTCACGCGTCGCAGCGGTGCAGATCCAGCACGGATTCGATCTCGGCAAGAAGCAGAGCTTCACGTACGGCGCTGACTACATCTGGACCAACCCGCGCAGCGGCGGGACCATCAACGGCGCCAACGAGAACGTCGACAACGTGACCGAGTACGGGGCGTACATCCAGTCCAGCACCAAGCCGACGAAGCAGCTCGAACTGCTCCTGGCGGCCCGCGGCGACGCCAACACGGTCATTAGCGGCAATTTCTTTTCCCCTCGCGCGGCGCTCATCATCAAGCCAACCGCGAATCAGAATATCCGGTTCACGTTCAACCGTGCATTCTCGACGCCGGCCAACTTCTCGTTCTTCCTCGATCTGATTCAGTCGCCCAACATCGGCGGTTCCGGCTTTGATCTGATCGCGCGCGGCAATCCTCCCAAGACGGGTTTCCAGTTCAATCGCAGCTGCTCCAACAACAGCGCGTTCCAGGACTATTGCATGAAGTCGGCGTTCACGGGTTCGGGCGGCTACGTCGCAACGAGCGCAGCCTCGGCGTTTCCTGGTGCCATCCGGGCACTGGCTCCGCGCCTGACGCCGGGTATCGCCGGTGCTCTGCAGCAGGCTGGTCTTCCGGCCGCTGTGGCGGCCCAGTTGGCCGCCGGAGCGACAGCCTTCCTCGGCACACGTCAGCCGACAAATGCGGATCTCGCCACACGGGTGTCTTACATCTCGAGCGCCACAACGCCGGTGACGAGTCTGTCCGATATTTCACCGCTGGCTGCGTCGTTCAACAACACGTTTGAGGGCGGGTACAAAGGCATCATCGGCAATCGCTTCCGCTTCGACGTCTCCATCTGGGGACAAGAGCGCGGTGACGTCGGAACGCCGGCAGCACTCGCCACGCCAAACGTCTTCTTCGGCAACCCGACCCAGCTCGGCGGTTACCTGGGCGCGCAGCTCGGCGCGAACCTCGGACCGCAACTCGCAGCCCTCGGTCTGACCCCCGCCCAGATCGGCGCGATTGTCAGCGGCGTCGCCGGCGCACTCACGCCATCCGTCGCATCGCTCCCGCTCGGTGTCGTCACCTTCAACGACCCGAATACGAGGCCGAACGCCATCTACGCTACGTATTCCACCGCGAACGAGAAGCTCTGGGTGCGCGGACTTGATCTGGCCGCGGACGTCGTGGCAACCGATCAGGTCACCTTCGATGTCACCTACAGCTACCAGAGCCAAAACGTCTTCCCCGGCATTGCCGGTGGCAACGGGTCGCCGCTTATGTCCAACTCGCCGAACTCGCGCGGGTCGGCCGGTGTTCGTTACCGCAACGACAACAACGGCATCGGCGTCGAGCTTCGTACCCGGTACAATGAGTCGTACCCGGTAAACTCTGGTGTCTACGCGACCAACGTCGCGTTTCCGATCGCCGCGGGGCAGCCCGGCGCACCCACGACAACACCCACCGGCACGGGTTTTGGCCGGTGCTCGCCGGCAGCTACTGGTACCTTCTGCTACGAGAACGTTCCGGAAGCCGTCACGTTCGATGCGCAGGTCTCCAAGCGCTTCAACGTCGGCTCGCAGCGTCTCCTCTGGTCACTCAACGCCACTAACCTGTTCGACAATCGCGTTCGTACCTTCCCGGGTGTGCCCGAGATCGGTCGCCTTGTAATGACGCGCCTCCAGTATTCGTTCTAACTTTCGTTCTGATGCTGCGATGATACACAGTCAGTAGTTCGTTGTCGCGGGGCGATGCGCATGATGCGCATCGCCCCGTATCGCTTGTGTCTTACTCGCTCAGCCCACTTGGGAAGCCGATGATTCTGCTCGACCCGGATGCGCGTCCGGTTATCGGACATCGTGGCAATTGCGCGCACGCGCCTGAGAACACGCTCCCGTCGCTACTGGAGGCGGTCGCGCTTGGCGTGGACGCGGTCGAATTCGACCTGCACCTCTCGCGCGATGGTGTGCCGGTAGTCATCCACGATCCCACGCTTGACCGCACCACCACCGGTACCGGCCCGGTCGCGCTGCGCACGCTCTCGGAACTGCGCACATTCGACGCAGGTGCACGCTTCACGCGTGATGGCGGCAAGACGTTTCCCTGGCGGGGGCGGGGCGTCACCGTCTCGACGTTCGAGGAAGTGGTCGAAGCACTGCCGAGCGCGCTGCCGCTCATCGTCGAGGTGAAGACGCCGGCCGCGTCGCGTTTTCTGCTGAGTGCGATCAAGCGGCACGGCATCGCGTCGCGCATTATCGTCGCCGGCTTCAACGCCGATGCGATTCTCCCGCTCCGCGGCCATGGCTTCGCGACCGGCGGTTTCACCAGCGAAGTAGTGGGCTTGCTCCTCCCAGCACTGCTCGGCCGAAAATTCGGACCGAAGCCCTTTCAGTCGCTATGCATTCCGCCGGTTTGGAACGGAATTCCAGTGCCAATCCTCGCGATCGCCCGCGGCCTGCGCGGCACGGGCGTGACGACACACATCTGGACCGTCAACGATCCAGCGAAGGCAGTGCTCCTGTGGCGTGGCGGAGTGCAGGGCATCATCAGCGACGACCCAGGACTCATGCTCGCCGCGCGTAAAGCGCTGGGTAATTCGCTATAGCGGCGCTAGTTGCCGCGGGGACGGGACCAGCGGCCGAGACAATGGCTGGTCGCGATCGAAGACGTCGATGTTGGAGTACAGCGTGCGTGAGCTTGTCATCTCTCACCCCTGCTTGGTCGCGGTGATACCCGTAACTACCCGTGCTGCACTCCAAGCGAGCGCCATTCCAAGCACGAGTGTGAGGATGAACACGCCCATTCCCGGCATCGGGAAGACCTTCCCCAAGCGGTCGAGCAGCGTCGCGAATGCACTGAACTGCGACACCCGCGCAAGCAGCAACAACCACGCGATCAATACCGCGAGCAGTGCCTCGCGCGGTGCTGTCACATCGCGGCGAAGGAGCGCGTACACCGCTGCAATTACGGGTACTGCCCACCAGCCGAGGAACATTGTTCCGGCGCTGAGAAGGACGATGAGGAGGAGAAAGCGTAGCGGTTTCATCAGCGGCCTCGTGCCGGAGAAAGGACCAGCGTTGCGCGCTTTTGCGCCGAAGGGAGGTCCGTCTCGCTTCCGGGAATGCGCAGCGTGTCGAGCACACCATGCGACCACTTGTCGATGCGGTCGTCGTAGTGCGTACTGAGTGGATTGCCAGACTGTCCACCGGGATAGATCGCCCACGCGCGACGGGGCGTGCTCATCTCAACGACCATGCGCCAGCTCGGGCCATGGCGTCCGTTTCCGGTTGAAGGCCAGAGCGTGGCGTTGCCGCCTTGCACCGGAATCTCGAGTCGCGAGAACGCAGGTAGTTGTGTCAGGTGCAGGATGTTCGCATGACGGACCTTGTCCCACCGCCAGCCGTCGAGTGCAGGATCCCCCCGTGACGCGGTCACGCTGTCGAGGGCACTGGCCATGACCTGAGCGATGAGTGCATCCCGTGATTCGACCGCAGGCGTCCGGCGATCGTCCCACCACGCGCTCGTCGAGTCGCGTAGCAGCACGGCGGTCATCATGTCGTTCGGAATGGGATTGAGCGTGCTGTCCGTCTGAAACTCAGCCCAAAGCTTCAGCGACAGCTGCCGCATCATCTCTTCGAACAGCACGGCGCGCTTGTTGTCCGTCGTGTAGCGACGATCCCACTCGAGCAGCAACGACGCCGCGCGTGCAACTTTCGCATCGCCCGCGCTCTTTGTCGCCGCCGCGACCAGGGCTGGTACGAACAAGTCTGCACGGGCACTCCCCGGGTCTGACTGGTATCGGCGCATCGCGTCCGGCGTCACCGCAGAGTCGGCCCGGAGAAGCGAGTTGATACGCATCGCGCGCCAAGGCCGTTCCCAATCAGCGCCAAAGTATTTCGGCTGCACCTTCGGATCGAACGGTTCCTGATTGGCCGAAGCGAGAAAACCCTGCGCTGGACGGAAAGCCTGTGGATAGTCGCTCACTGGCCAATTGCCCACCCAGTCGCTGCTGCTCAAACTGCCGTCGCGTAACCAGTCGCCACGTGTGTCTCCCGGGCGGATGGGATAGCGCCCTGTTGAGCGAATCGCGATCGTGCCGCTCGTGTCTGCCGTGAGCATGTTCTGCGCCGGCGACTCGTACATCTTGGCCATGCCGTCGAGCATTTCGTCGGACGTCTTCGCGCGCGCGGCCGCTTCAAAGCCTTCCAAGACACGCATCGACTCGAGAACCGTCCATCGCGTCGAAATCCACTGCGTGCCGACTTTTTTCATCGGCCCACGGTGGGTGAACCGTAGCGTATCGACCCCGACAACCTTTCCGCTCGCGTCCTTGTATTGCTCCATCCGAATCTCCAACGGCTTGGGCGTACCGTCGAGGACGTACTTGGTGGGCGCCGAAGCATTGTCGACGGTCTCGACGTAGAAATCCATCACGTCGCCGCCCGTATTCGTGAACGTCCACGCAACCGCTTTCGTGAATCCGATCACGACGCCAGGCGCACCCGGAATTGTCACACCGTACACGTCGAGCGAATCAGCGATGACGATGTGTACCTCGTACCAGATCGACGGCAACGTCAGTTCAAGATGCGGATCACCCGCGAGCAGCGCCTTTCCACTCGCGCTGCGCGACGGCCCGACCGCCCAGTTGTTGCTCCCGATTGCGTCGTCGCTCCGTGTCGGAGCAAAGGCGACGAGCGATGACGGACCTTGGCGACCCATCGCTCCAAGCATGGTGACCGCCTTCGTATCAGGCGCTCCGGGCCCCGGAATGATCACCGAATCGAACCGCGGCATCCCCTCACCATTGGGCTGAATCGGCTCGACGATCGGTGCATGCACGGGGAAGAGCGCGTCGGCTGCCGCGCGACCGACACGCGCGCTCGCCTCCAGATGAGTCAGCTCGTCGCTCGTCGTCGCCAGCGTCGATCCCATCCGATTCAACAGGTGCAGGATATCGACAATGCGCATGAGCGACGGTGCGCGTCCCAACAACTTGTACTCGATGGGATACTGCGCCGGTGAGAGCTCACCGACGTACGCATTCACGCCATCCACGTACGATTGCATGAGCTTCCACGCCGCTCTGCTCGTATCGACTTTGGCCAACCGCTGCTCGGCCGACCTGGGCATGCCCGACGCCCGCGTCGCGCGATCAACAGGTAACGCGCGGGCGCCCACCAGCTCGGTCAGTGTACCGGCGCCTGCTCGGCCTTGCACCTCCAGCTGAAAGAGTCGATCGCGCGCGACGACATAGCCCAGTGCCCGATACGCATCGTTCGCATTCGATGCGAAGATGTGTGGCACCGAGCGATCGTCGTAAATCACGCGCGTTGTCGACGACATTCCCGACACGCTCGCCGAAGCCTGCGTCGGCAACTCGGCTGTCGTTACGGCGCCCCAGATGCCATGGGCAGGGTCGAGAAGGGGGCCGAGCGCGGGCACGGGGCCAACTGGGCGTGCGGCGACAAAGTTGTCGCGGCGAGCACGACTACCGCGGCGGCCGTGCCGAGCGATGAAGGACGCATGCGTAGTTGTGATGGAGGAGTGGTGGGCGCGTCGCGGCTAACGGCGCGTAACGCTGAGCGCGCGCGATACGACTCGAGCGGTGCGTCCGAATAGAACGATCCGCACACTTTTGGTGAAGGAGATCACCACGGACCGTACTAACGTCATCCCATGACCCAACAACGACAAGCACTTGGTCTTCTTGGTGAACGGATCGCCGCGCGCTGGCTCATGCGGGACGGTTGGGAGTTCATCGCACATCGCTTCCGAAGCGGCCATCGGGACCTCGATCTGGTCATGCGACGTGGCGGTGAGGTCGCATTTGTCGAGGTCAAGGCTCGTCGGGGCACCGAATTCGGCGGCCCGGTCGAAGCGGTCCACGCCAGAAAACGGCGCGAACTGACCAAGTCGGCGCAGGTCTGGGTCGATCGATTCGGGCGTCCGGAAATGACGTATCGCTTTGATGTGGTTGGAGTTCTGGTCTCGGGAACGACCGTTCGGGTGCGCCACATCGCCGACGCCTTCCCGGTCGGCTGAGCGCCCAAAAGTGGGAGTTGTCCACACCGGTGTTTCTTCGTACTTTGTTCGGGTCTTGGCCCTGCTCGTACCGACGGTAAATTTTTTCGAGCCAGGGCATGGCGGATTCACATCTCACGACGGCGGTATCATGGCAGGCACGGTGATGACGGAGGACAAGCGCAAGGCCCTGGCGCTCGCGGTCGCACAAATCGAGAAGAGCTGCGGCAAAGGCTCGATCATGCGACTCGGTACCGATTCCAAAGTTCGCGTTGAATCGATTCCCACCGGAGCCATCAATCTTGATGCAGCCATCGGTGTGGGCGGAATTCCGCGCGGACGCATCAGCGAAATTTACGGACCTGAGTCCAGCGGCAAGACGACGCTTTGCTTGCACGTCGTTGCCAACGCGCAGCGACTGGGCGGCGTCGCCGCATTCATCGACGCAGAGCATGCGCTCGACACGGAGTACGCCAAGAAGCTTGGCGTCGACGTCGAGAATTTGCTCATCTCGCAGCCGGATACCGGCGAACAGGCCCTCGAGATCTGCGAAATCCTCGTTCGTTCCGGCGCCGTTGACGTCATTGTCATCGACTCCGTCGCCGCACTCGTTCCGAAAGCGGAAATCGAAGGCGATATGGGCGAATCGCACATGGGGCTTCAGGCGCGCCTCATGAGTCAGGCGCTGCGCAAACTCACCGGCGCGATCGCACGCTCCAAAACGTCCGTCATCTTCATTAACCAGCTGCGCGAAAAAATCGGCGTGATGTTCGGCAACCCCGAAACCACCACCGGTGGCAAAGCCCTCAAGTTCTACGCGTCCGTTCGCCTCGACATCCGCCGCATCGGACCGGTCAAGGAAAAAGAAGAGATCATCGGGTCCCACGTCCGCGTGAAGGTCGTCAAGAATAAAGTCGCGCCGCCGTTCAAGCAGGCTGAGTTCGATATCATGTACGCGGAAGGCATCAGTCATGTCTCACTCCTCGTCGACATCGGCTCCGAAGCAGGCATCATCGACAAGTCCGGGGCATGGTACAGCTACGGGACCCAGCGCATCGGGCAGGGCCGCGAGAACGCCAAGATGTTCCTCAAGGACAACCCGGCGATGATGGCAGAGATCGAAGAAAAAGTGAAAGTGGTCCTCGGCATCAAAGCAGACCCCGACTCGGCGCCCGCCGTCGAAGAAACCGAGGAGTAGCACACTGCGCATCGAGACTGATGCGCTGGAAAGAGCGGGCCGGGGGGTGGCTTGCGACGTGAAGTGGTGCCCGGATCACCACGGCTCGTCGTGAGTAGCCCCTCGGCTCTTTTTCCGTCTGGGAACCAACCCGACGGCGAAAGCATCGGCGTTTCGCTGACGGTGTCCGCTCTGCGCGAATCGCCACGAACACCGGGTCGGTACGTCGTGACACTCAGTGACGGACAGTCGCTCGTGATCGGCGTGAATGCCCTCGCCAGCGCAGGCGCGACACGCGTCGGCGCAACACTCAATGAGTCAGCGGTCGCGGGCCTCGTTCGCGAAGCCGCAGTCAGCGACCTCGTTGCCCGAGCCGTCGGAGTACTGGCCCGCGGCCGACGCACCCGCCGAGAACTCGAGCTGCGGCTGCGCAGGCGCGAGCCAGACTTGGCACTCGTCACCGCCGCACTCGAAAAGCTGGAAGCGTCAGGCCTGATCTCCGATGAAGACGTTGCCCGCGCCGAAGCTTCATCTCGGCTCAGACGGGGCGAAGCGCCCACCAGAGTCAAGCAGGCACTCCGCGTGAAAGGCATCAGTGGGCGCGACGCCGCGCAGGCCGTGGCAAACGCAGCTGCCGATGATGAGTTCGACGAGGGCGCCGCTTGTCGGGCTGCCGTGGCGAAAAGGATGCGCGCACTCGCCAAGCTCGAGCCGCAGGTCGCGCGTCGCCGTCTCATTGCCTTCCTGCAGCGGCGAGGCTTCGGTGGCTCCGTCCTGCGCAACGCCGTCGACGAATATTTCAAAATGTCCGAAGACCACTAAGACGACGCAGTCGCCGCGCCTATATTTCCGCGCCTATGCTCGCGACCGAAATCCGCGCCCGATTCCTGGCCTTCTTCGAAAAGAATGGCCATTCCGTCCGACAGAGCTCCTCGCTCGTGCCGGCCGACGATCCGACCCTCCTGTTCACCAACGCAGGCATGGTCCAGTTCAAGAAGGTCTTCCTCGGGATGGAAGGGGCGCCCGATGGACAGCGGCGCGCCACCACGTCGCAAAAATGCGTGCGCGCCGGCGGTAAGCACAACGACCTGGAGCAGGTCGGTCACACCGCACGACACCACACCTTCTTCGAGATGCTCGGCAACTTCTCCTTCGGCGACTACTTCAAGCGCGACGCCATCAAGTTCGCGTGGGAGTTTATCACCGAAGAGCTGAAGATCCCGCGCGAGCATCTCCGCGTCACCGTCTTTCACGAAGACGATGAAGCGCGTCAGCTCTGGAAGGACGTCGCCAACGTCCCCGACAGCCGTATCTACGGCCTGGGGGCCAAAGACAACTTCTGGCAGATGGCCGATACTGGCCCGTGCGGCCCGTGCACCGAGATCTATGTCGACCTCGCAAAAATTGCGCCCGACTGGGCGTTCCCGAAGGAAGCCCGTGGCGAGTGGACACGTACGGACCTGACTGAATACGGACTCGACGCATTCGTCGAAGGCGCCGAGGCAGGACGCTTCCTCGAAATCTGGAACCTCGTCTTCATGCAATTCGATCGGCAGCAGGACGGCACCCTGGTGCCGCTCCCGAAGCCATCGGTCGATACAGGCGCAGGACTCGAGCGCATTGCAGCGGTCCTGCAGGGCGTCACCAACAACTTCCATACCGATCTCTTCGCGCCACTCATCGTAAAGATTGAAGAAGTCGTTGGCATCAAGTATCCCTACCGCCCAGGCGTCGGACTAGGCACCGGGCGCGGACCCGACGGACGGGAGATCGACCCGGCGTCATTCCGCGTCATCGCCGACCACGCACGCGCAGTCTCTTTCCTCCTCGCTGACGGCGTTTTCCCGTCGAACGAAGGACGCGGCTACGTGCTGCGCCGCATCCTCCGACGCGCAGTTCGTCATGCGTGGCTTCTCGGTCGCCGCGAGCCGACGTTGGTGCACATTGTCGACGTGCTCATCACGTCGATGCGCGACATCTATCCCGAATTGCACGTCCGCCGGAAGCACATCGTCGATACCACTCGCGCCGAGGAGGAGCGATTCCTCGCGACGATCGATGCCGGTATGTCTCGATTCGAGGAACTCGCGCCCTTAGGATCGACACAGGGTTCGAGTGCCATCCGCGGCTCGATCGCGGGCGAGGACGCCTTCCGTCTCTACGACACATTCGGTTTCCCGATCGACCTGACGGAGTTGATGGCGCGCGAGCGGGGATACCTCGTCGATATCAGTGGCTTCGAGCATGCGCTCGCGGGCCAGCGCAAGCAATCGCAGGCCGAGCGCAAGTCGCGACAGCTCGCCGTGAGCGCCGACAGCCTCGGCGATCCGACCCAATGGACGCACGATGCCCAACATCAGGCATCGCTCGGCCTCTTCGTGGGGTATCAGACAACGGATGTCGACACGATTGTCACGGCCGTCCGCGATTTGCCCGACGGACGAGTGGCCGTGATGTTGCGCGACACCCCGTTCTATGCCGAGTCCGGCGGCCAGGTGTCCGACACGGGCACAATCGCCGGCGCTGGTTGGCAGGTCGATGTTTCGGAGGTGCGTAAGCTCGACGGCCGGATCGCCGCGATTGGAACGGTTAACGGCGAGATCGTCTTCGGCGCCGCACGCGCCACTGTTCTAACCGCACGTCGCCACAACACCGAACGAAATCACACCGCGACCCATCTGCTCCACGCCGCGCTTCGCCAAGTTCTCGGCGAGCACGTGCATCAGGCCGGCTCGCTCGTCTCACCCGATCGCCTTCGTTTTGACTTTACACATCACGGACCGATTACACCTGAGCAACTGACGGAGATCGAGTCGCGCGTCAACGCAGGCGTCTGGGCGGCCGCGGCGGTTCGCACGCGAGAAGAGGCATACGCCGATGCGGTGTCTCAGGGCGCGATGGCGTTATTCGGCGAAAAGTACGGCGACGTTGTCCGAGTCGTGGAGATTCCCGGACTCTCTGTCGAGCTTTGCGGCGGCACCCACGTGCGGAACACATCGGAAATTGGCCTTGTCCGCATCGTGGCCGAAGTGGGCGTCGCCGCCGGCGTGCGTCGCATCGAAGCGCTGACGGGGCCGCGTGCATTCCAGTTCTTCGCCGAACGGGAACGCACCCTCTCTCATATCGCGGCGCGCCTCAAGGTGCCGATAGGTGGGGCGTCGGCTAATCTCGAGCAGATTGAACGCAAGCTCGACGCGCTCATCGACGAGCGGAAACAGCTTGAGAAGAAGCTCGACTCCGCGATGCGCGGCGGTGCGAATGGCGGTGGTCAGGCTCAGCAGATCGCCGCACTGGCGGCAGAACACGCGGGTGTCCGATTCATCGCGACGCGGGTGGACGTTACGGATGTCAAGTCCTTGCAAACCCTCGGAGACGCTGTTCGCGAAGCCCTTGGGAGTGGCGTTGCAGTCCTGGGCGCCCAGCTTTCTGATGGCAAAGGCGCGCTCCTGGCGGTGTCCACTGATGACCTGCGCGAGCGTGGCATCGGGGCGGACATTGTAGTACGTGAGGTTGCGGCAACGGTCGGCGGACGTGGCGGTGGTAAACCGCACATGGCTCAGGCTGGGATCGACGGCACGCAGGTAGATGCGGCGCTCGCGGCGGCAAGCGACGTTGTGGCTCGCCTGGCGGTCGCCGGATGAGCGACTCGGTCCCGGCGGATACGCCCCAGGCGAAAACCGGCGTTGGGACGGTGGGTGAGTGGCTTGCTGCGTTGCAACCGGCGCCGCCGTCCGCGTTGGCGGACCGCCTCAGGCTCGCCCTGACACCGTTCGCCGCGGAGCCGCTCGACCGTGTACCCGAGGCTTGTCTGGACGCCGGTGAACAATTGCTTGACGAACTGCTCGCGACCGGTTCGACTACCCGCGGGTCTGCACTGGACCTGCTGGCGGTCGACGCCTTGGTGACGTATGCGTTTCAAGCCGCAGCGGATGCCCCAGAGCGTCTCGAGGCTCGCGCGGCACGCGCGATGGCACGAATTGCAGCACTACCGGGCGAACGTCCCGACTAAACGGCTGACGCCGGCCGACTCAATGCTGCCTCGCGAAGCGGGTCGGCCGAGTCGATTCCTGAGAGGATGATTGTGGCGTGATCGACATTCATTCCCATTTGCTTCCGGGCGTCGACGACGGATCACCGTCGGTCGATATCTCTGTTCCTGTCCTAGAGCGTTTCGCGGCCGACGGGGTCACTGTGCTCGTTTGCACGCCTCATCTGAACGCATCTCAAGCCGCGACCGCTCCATACTCGCAGTATATGGCGATCTTGGCTGAGCTGCGGCGCAACGCGCCAACGGTGCCCGAACTTCGTTTAGGGTGGGAGATCATGCTGGACGCGCCGGGAGTGGACTTGACTGCTCCCGACCTCACGCTGGGCGGTTCGCGGGCACTGTTGGTCGAGTTCACCCGCGGCGGCATTCCAAGGGGGGCGTCCACCGAACTTCGAAGGATCGCGCGCTCAGGGCGGACCCCGATCCTCGCTCACCCCGAACGCTATTTTGGATGCACCCTCGAACTCGTCCGTGAGTGGCGCGGGGTGGGGGTGGTGATCCAGACGGATGCCTCGGTACTCCTGGGCCGCGGTGTGCCCGGAGAGCTCGCGCGATCTATGCTCAGCCACGGTCTGATCGACGTTCTGGCATCCGACAACCACGGAGATAATCGCTCGCTGGCCTTCGCTCGTGAATGGCTTTCCGGGCGCGGTGCGATCGAACAGATCGACCTGCTAACGCGGGTCAACGCCGCGCGAGTACTATCGGACGAGGAGCCGCTGCCGGTGCCACCCCTTCATCCGAGCCTCCTGAGTCGGATCAAACGTCTGTTCGGCGCCAAACCATAGCTCCCCTTGGACCGCGACACCTAGTTCTGACTCGCCGCTTGCCGTGACCTCACTGAACTACATCTGATGCCTGCCACACCCGCTGAATCGATCGCTGCGGCACTGCTGGACCTCGCTGAGACCGCACAGCGTGTGGCCCGAACCATGGAAGCCGAGATCGCCCAAGCTCTCGCAATGGTCCGCTCGACTGTGGAACGCGGCGGCACACTCTTTTTCTGCGGGAACGGCGGATCTGCAGCGGACGCCCAGCACATGGCTACCGAGTACGTCGTTCGATACATGCGAAACCGCCGGGCCTACCCGGCTATTGCGCTTACCACAGACTCCTCGCTGCTCACGGCGACCGGCAACGATTTCGGCTTCGATCACATTTTTTCACGCCAGGTTGAAGCTCTCGCAAAGCCTGGCGATTTGTTGATAATTCACTCAACGAGTGGGAATTCTCCGAACGTCATCCGCGCTGCAGAGTCTGCTAGAGCTATCGGGGTGCCAGTGCTAGCGCTCTCAGCTAAAGACGGCGGAGCGCTGAAGGATGCGGTCGACCACATCATTATCGTCCCCACCGACCGGACCGATCGAGCCCAGGAAATTCATCTCTGCATCCAGCACGCTATCTGCGAGATCATCGAGCAGTCTCTTTAACTCGAGATTCCATTAAGACTCTCAAAGGCATAGCTTTACATCATTCTGTATAACGTATTTTATAACGTCAGTTTATCCCTATGGACTTGATCGACCTTCGTGGGAAACGTGCACTCGTTACAGGGGGCTCCCGAGGAATCGGGGCAGCTGTATCACGTATGTTGGCGAGGGCGGGCGCCGATGTGGGAATCGCATACCGTTCTCGGCAGGCCCAAGCAGAGGCGCTCGTCGTTGAATTGCAGGCGCTCGGAGTGCGGAGTTTTGCACAATCCGGAGACTTGTCAACACGCCACGCGAACGAATCCTTCGTACGCAGCGGCGTTGAAAACTTCGGCGGTGTGGAAATCTTTGTTGGTAACTCTGGAATCTGGCCCCCGAATCCGGTCGATGTTGGCGCGCTCGACGACGAACGGTGGCGTTCAGTCATGGGTGCAAACTTGGACGGAATGTTCTTCGCTGCCCGCGCGGTTGCTTCTGTGCTGCCGTCCGGGGGGCGCTTGATATTCGTTTCCAGTACCGCCGGACAGCGCGGTGAAGCCGGTCACTCCGACTACGCGGCCACCAAGGGCGCGATGATTTCCTTTGTGAAATCCCTCGCGGTCGAGTTCGGTCCTCGTGACGTCACCGTCAACTGCGTCGCGCCAGGGTGGGTGGATACCGAAGCCGTCGAGCTCCCGTTTTCCGGAGAAGGGCGGGCCCGGATCGAAGCCGCGATCCCGCTCCGTCGTGTCGCGTCGGCGGACGATATTGCGGGGCCTATCCTCTTTCTCGCCAGTGGGCTCGCTCGGCATGTCACGGGCGAGGTGCTGAATGTGAACGGTGGAAGCGTCCTCTGCGGGTGAACAATCGCGGTTCGACGGACTCGCTTCGGGTGCCCGGGGAAGTCATCGAGATTGCCCGAACCCTCCGTGACGCCGGCTTTGAAACCTGGTGCGTTGGTGGTGCCGTGCGCGACGCGCTGCTGGGCGTCAACAGTCTTGACTGGGACTTGGCGACCGCCGCGCCGCCAAAGACCGTCCGCCAGCTGTTCCGTCGCACCGTGCCTGTCGGGATTGAGTTTGGCACCGTCGGCGTGCTCGATCGCGCCGGGATAATGCACGAGGTCACCACCTTTCGGCGCGACGTACATACCGATGGTCGGCATGCGGTCGTCGAGTTTGGCGCGTCGCTGGACCAAGACTTGGCCCGCCGGGATTTCACGATCAACGCGATTGCCTACGACCCGATTGGTCGGCAGCTCCACGATCCCTTCGGAGGGCAAGCGGATTTGGCTCGCCGACTCGTTCGTGCAGTGGGGGATCCAGAGGCAAGGCTCGCGGAAGACCGACTCAGGGCGCTCAGGGCCATCCGGTTCTCAGCCCGCTTCGACTTCGACCTCGAGGCCGCGACGTGGACCGCCGTCGTCGGCAGCGCGGCTCATCTCTCGCGGCTCTCGCCTGAGCGGGTAAAGCAGGAGATCGAGAAGACCATGGAACAGGTGCGGGTTCCGTCCCGCGCGCTGGCGCGCTGGCGACAAGCGGGGGCGTTTGCGTCCTTGGTTCCGGCGTTGGCCAGCGTCTCCGACCAAGTGCTTGCTGCGGTCGATGCGTTGCCAATGCCGGGTCCCAAGACGCGCCCAGGTCGGCGCGCGCTCCGCATTGCTGCACTATTGAGCGACGTCAGTGGTCAGAGTGCCAGCCGTTCGCTTCGTGATCTGCGCTTCTCCAACCTCAATGTGGTATGGATTTCGGCCTTGGTCGATGCGTGGGATCGACTCGGGGCACCATTGACCGCGCAATTGGTCGCCCCCGAACCACCGAGCGACGCGTCGCTGCGCCAACTGGCTGCGGCGGTTGGCAGGCTCAGAATCGCCTCGTTCCTCCGGCTCGCGGCGGCGCGTTGGTCGGCTCTCCCCAAAGAAGAGTCGCCGGCGCCAAGGCGTGTCCGGGAGGTCTACCGCCGTTCGCTCCGGATTGCCTTTCGCGATGCGATCGAGGTGTCGGATCTCGTGATCGACGGGGACGACCTCCGGAGCGCCGGAATCGCGGCAGGCCCCGTCTACGGGAAGGTCTTCATCTCGCTTCTGGCTGACGTCGTCGCTGATCCATCGCGTAACGAGCGTTCAATTTTGATGGCCCGCGCGAAGGCACTGGTCGCCGAGTTCGCAGGCGGAGGGGCGCGCTGATGGTGCCCGCCGCGGATGTTGGCAATGCCGACGACCGGTACGGCCGGACTCCGGAGTGGTTTCTCGCGTCGAAAGATCGCGATGTGCATGTTGCACGGGTTGGCGTGATTGCTGAGCGCGCGGTCGATCTTCTACACCTGCTCGCCGACCAACTTGATCCGGTTGTGGACTTAGTTATCGAGAGTCTGCGGGATGGCGTGAAGTGGAGTGGTGAACTACTCGCGCTGCCGGATGTCCGGGAAGCCGTGGGACGCCTGCGCTTGCTTTTGGCGATGTACGGCGGTGTCGAGATCACCATCGTCACGGCGGACGATCAGCTGACACTCACGCCTGAGCTGGAGCTCGTCATCTATTCGCGGACCGATCGCTGGCTCTTTCTACTTGATGGTCTTGGAATTGTGGAACGTGCGTCCGCGCCCAGAGCCGTCTGGCGGCTCGATCGGGGCGCACTCGCCCCAATTGGGCCGCTCACTGAAGCGCTTGAAGACGCAGCAGACCGCCTGTGTCTCGAAGCCTCGCCGCTCCTGCCGGTGCGGGCGCTGTGAGTAAGGCCCGGAGCGGCGGCGAGGCACCGGGAACATCCTTCTTTGCGAGCCGAGTGCCCGAGCCGCTTGCTGCGCGTCTTCGTCCTCGTACTCTCGATGAATACATTGGGCAGCGGCACCTGCTTGGTGTGGGCAAGCCCCTTCGGGAACAGCTCGCGCGCGGCGTAGTCGACTCCATGGTCTTGTGGGGGCCGCCTGGCGTTGGCAAGACCACGCTCGCGCGACTCTTCGCGCAGTCGGCAGACGCTGCGTTTGTCTCCTTCTCGGCCGTGAGCGATGGCGTCGCGCGGGTGCGAGAGGTCGTGGTGGAGTCTGAGCGTCGTCGCGATGGCGGACGCGGGACGATCCTGTTTGTCGACGAGATCCATCGGTTCAATCGCGCGCAGCAGGACGCGTTTCTCCCCCACGTCGAGGCGGGGACCGTGGTGTTGGTCGGCGCCACGACCGAGAACCCATCGTTCGCGCTGACGGGCGCGCTGCTTTCTCGGGTGCGTGTGCTGGTCCTCGAATCCATCGCCGCGGGCGAGTTGGAAGGACTGATCGATCGCGCGCTGGCGGATACTGAGCGGGGGCTTGGCTCGCGTGAGCTGAAAATCGAGCCGGTCGCACGCGCGCTGCTTGCTGAGCAGGCTGATGGTGATGCGCGTCGGACGCTCGGGATTCTCGAGGCGGCGGCGACGCTCACAGACGATCGCGGCGTCATCACGCGCGACGTCGTCGAGTCGGCGGTGCAACATCGTGTGCCCCGCTATGACAAGAGCGGCGAGGAGCACTACAACCTGATCTCCGCGTTGCACAAGTCTCTCCGCGGCAGCGACCCGCAGGCCTCCTTGTACTGGCTCGCTCGCATGATCGACGGCGGCGAAGATCCTCGATACATCGCGCGACGCATGATTCGCATGGCGACTGAGGACATCGGTCTCGCCGATCCTCAGGCGCTGACCATCGCAATGACGGCAGCGGAGACGTACGAACGGCTCGGCTCGCCGGAGGGCGAACTCGCGCTCGCGGAGGCGGCCGTGTATCTCGCGACCGCGCCTAAATCAGCGCGAGTGTATGATGCGTGGAAGGCCGCACTCGACGCGGCGCGCGCGACACCTACCGCTCCCGTTCCGCTTCATTTGCGCAATGCGCCGACGGGGCTCATGAAGGAACTCGGGTATGGGGCAGGGTACCAGTATGCCCATGCCGTTCCGAACGCGTACACCCCGCAGCAGTATCTCCCCACGTTACTTGAAGGGCGCACCTTTTACGAACCCGGGCCGTTCGGATTTGAGCGGGACATCGCGAAACGTCTGGCCTGGTGGGCGGAGCTGTACGCCCGAGCGCACGACGCGCCCGACGAGAAAGGATCGTCCGACACGACGTCAACTTCAACTGGAGAACCTTCCTGATGGCCTTCATTTCGTCTGCATATCGCCGGTGGGCAATTGGCGTATCACTGAGTTCGCTCGCACTCGTCGCGGGTGCGTGCGCGACGCTTGGCCGCGCCAGTTTTCAGGAGCCGGTGGTGTCGCTCAAGGAGTTTACGATCTCCGGTCTTGGAATCTCCGGCGGTAGCGTGGACGTCGTGCTCAGCGTCTACAATCCGAATCGCTTCAAGCTCGATGCGAGCAAAATGACCTATCGCGTTGACGTGGATTCCGTGCAACTTGGGAGCGGTGAAATCGACAGCCGTTTCACCGTGAACAGTGGCGACTCATCGATAGTGCGCCTTCCCGTTCGCTTCACATACGCGGGGCTCGGCGCGGCCGGTCGCTCGCTGATCACCGCGGGCACAATCAACTACCGCGTGCGAGGCGATTTCACCGTCGGGACACCGCTCGGCGACTTCACGCGTCCATACGACCGCACCGGACGCTACTCGTCGGTGACAGGTAAAGGGCGCTAGACTTTATCATCAGCATTTCGGTTCTGGACACGACACCAACGGGGACAGGCTCATCAGTCGCGAAATCATCTCACTCACAGCACCGGTCGAGCGGGCCGTGCTCGTTGCAGCTCCATCGAAGAGCAGCCGCGCGCGCGTGCACATGGACGAGCACCTCGAGGAGCTTGGTAGACTCGCTGATACCGCAGGCGCCGTGGTTGTGGGGATCGTCACACAGCAGCTCGACCGACCCCATGCGGGTACGTATCTCGGAAAGGGCAAGATCGAAGAGCTGAAGCAGCGCATTCAGGAATGGGAAGCGACGCTGGTCATCTTTGACGACGAGCTTTCCCCGGCGCAAAGCAAGAATATCGAGCTGGCGACTAACACGCGCGTTATGGATCGCGCGGAGCTCATTCTCGATATTTTTGCCACACGCGCACGCTCGAGCGAAGCGCGGATGCAGGTCGAAGTCGCCCAGCTCAAGTACATGTTGCCGCGCCTGACACGGATGTGGACTCACCTCGAGAAGTTTCGCGGTGGTATCGGCGTGCGCGGCCCCGGTGAAACCCAGTTGGAAACGGACCGTCGCCTGATCCAGCATCGCATCAAGGTGCTGGCCGAACGGCTGGAGGACGTCGATCGCGCCCGTGAGATTCAGCGTCACGGACGAAAGTCGCATTTCCGCGTTGGACTGGTTGGCTACACGAACGCGGGTAAGTCTTCCATTCTGCGCTCGTTGGCGAACGATCAGGAGGTTTTCGTTGAAGACCGCCTGTTTGCGACGCTCGATCCGCTCACCCGCGAGATCGAGGTCGGCGACGGATACACCGTGCTACTCACCGACACCGTGGGTTTTATTCGCAAGCTTCCCCACCACCTGGTCGCATCATTCCGCGCGACGTTGGCTGAAGCGAAGGAAGCGGACTTGTTGCTGCACGTGATCGACGCCAGTCATCCGGCGTGGGAAGAGCATCGGGTGGTCGTCGATGCGGTGCTCGCGGATCTTGAACTCGCGACGCAGCCCACCATTCATGTCATGAACAAGATGGACGCGTTGACGCCCGACGATGCGGAAGCGTTGCAGCAGCGTGTGACCAACCTGATGCCAGGCACACTCTTCGTATCTGCGTTGGAGAGCGGCGGACTCGAAACGTTGCGAACGGCTCTGCGTGATGCGCTGCGCAATCAGCGACCGCTGCTCGAGATTCGCATCCCTGCGTCCAACGGTCGGATGCTCGCCGAGTTGCACCGCGACGGCGAGGTGCTCGACCAGCGCAACGAAGAGGACATGATGGTGGTGAGTGCGCGACTGGACGAGCGCTCCATGGGGAGGCTGCGGCAGGCCGGCGCACGAATCACCGTGACATCAGCGTCTGGCAAGAGTGCCGGGCGCGCGCCTGCCGTCAATACTGCGCACTCAGTTCCCATTCCCTGATTCGTGTACGTCAGGAAGCAAAAAC
>Ga0105044_10002975_pt1 | contig 23170 bp, 21 predicted proteins | sample MAT01_FD_78092 | JGI IMG/M metagenome (GOLD analysis project Ga0105044, IMG submission 78092) | Freshwater microbial communities from Lake Fryxell liftoff mats and glacier meltwater in Antarctica - MAT-01 | ecosystem: Environmental > Aquatic > Freshwater > Ice > Liftoff microbial mat | place...
TCGCGACGCTCGGCGAAAGCGCGCACCAGCTTCTCACCTATCCGTACGGCTGCGCCGAGCAGCTCGTCTCCGGGCTCATCCCGTGGATCGTCACGCGCCAGCTCGGCCCGGTGCTCGGCGATCTCGGGAAGGACCCCGAGCAAGTGCGCAAAGCCATCGCCGCCGGCGTGGAAAAAATCTTCGCGCTGCAAACGCCGTCGGGCGGACTCGCGTATTGGCCCGGCGGACGGGAAGACAGCCTCTTTGCCAGCGCCTGGGCGGCGGTCGCGTTTGCGGAACTCGCGAAGCAGGAAATTCCCCTGCCGGCCGGCTGGGAGAAGCTGCTCGACTACCTCAGCGAAGAACTGCGCGGCCTCGACAAAGTGCGCGACAGCGATGCTCTCGACCAACGCGCGCTGGCGGTTTTCGCGCTCGCGAGCGCGGGCCGCGCGGAGCCGGCGTACTTTGAAAAACTCGCCGCCCGCCGCGGCGAACTGACGCACGAAGGGCGCGCGCTGCTCGCGCTGGCGATCCTCGAATCCAAAGGCGCGCCCGCCTTTGCCGAAGGCCTGCTCAACCCCGATCTGCCCGCACCGGAAGGCCTGTCGTGGTTTGGCAGCGCCACCCGCGAACGCGCCGTCGGGCTGATGGCGTGGGCGCGCCTCAAGCCAAAGCACCGCGAGGTCGGACGGCTCACCAAAGAGCTGCTGGCCTCGCGCCGAAACGGCCACTGGCGGACCACGCAGGAGAATGCGTGGGCGCTGCTCGCGCTCTCGCGCTACTTCACGCTCGTCGAGCGCGAGGTGAAGCCCGTGAGCGGCACGCTCGCGCAAAACGGGCGCGCCGTGCCGTTCCAGCTCACGAAGAAACGCCTCTCCGAAACAAGCGGCTTCGCCTTCCAAGCGGGCCAGCCGCTCGGCGCGCTCGCCGTCGCGAATCCCGCGCGCGCGCCGCTCTACGGCGAGGCGCGGTTCGTCGTGCGCCCGCCCGTCGCCGCGCAGCCGCGGCAGGATCGCGGCTACGCCGTTTCGCGCAGCTATCGCAAGGTCGGCGCTGACGGCGCGCTGGCGGATGCGGCGGATTTGCAGGTGGGTGACCGAGTGGTCGTGACGCTGCGCGTGGAGACAACGAGGCCAGGGCATTTCGTGGCGATTGACGATCCGTTGCCCGCGATTTTGGAAGCGCTCAATCCCGAGTTCCGCACGCAGCAGGCTGGCGCGGACGCGCAGGAATTCTGGCAGGCGGATTACCGCGAAGTGCGCGCGGATCGCGTGCTTTATTTCTGCGATCATCTGCCGGCGGGCGCGTTCACTTTCAGCTACCTCGCCCGCGTGCGGACGGCTGGCACGGTGATGGCCCCGGCGACGAAGGTGGAAGAGATGTATCGGCCCGAGCGCTTCGGGCTTAGTGAAACGGCGCGGCTCGTGAGCCGGGCGGCGAAATGACGACGATGAAAAGGCTCACGCCAAGGCGCAACGACGCAATAGCTGGAAGCGGGGCATCGGTCCAAAAACACGCCGTCATTCTGAGCGGAGTTCTGGGAGGCTTTGCGACCGGAACGGAGCGAAGAATCGCTGATAGTAAAGTGGGCGGAGGCGGTCTGGTGAGATGCGCGCGCTTTCCGTCCCGCCGCCTCCGCCCGTTACGGTCAGCGATTCTTCACTCCGCCTTTGTCGCAAAGCCTCCAAAGGCTGCGTTCAGAATGACAGTGTTTTTGGGGGCGACACTGCTTTGACGAATCCCGCGCCAGCTTGTGAGACGATGAAATCGAAATGGCTGCGCCGCTTGCGGCGCACGGCGTGGGCGATCGGTCTCGGTGGGGTGGCGATCTTCATCGCGCTGCGGCTCACGCCGCTGCCGGCGGGGTTGGAAAGCGGGTTGTCGGCGAGCGCGGAGTTTGTCGATCGGAGCGGGCGTCCGCTGCGGCTGATGCTGGTGGAGGAGCGGCGCTATTCGCAGCGCTGCACGCTCCGTGAAATGTCGCCCACCGTGATCGCCGCGACGCTGAGCGCGGAGGACAGGCGCTTTCGCGAGCACCGCGGTGTCGATCTGCTGGCGACGGGTCGCGCGCTGCGCAATGCGGCGCTGGGCAAAACGCCGTCGTCGGGCGCTTCGACGATCAGCCAGCAGCTCATCAAACTCGCTGCACCCGCGCCGCGCACAGTCGGGCGCAAGCTGACGGAAATCTGGCTCGCGCTTTGTCTGGAACAGCGCTGGAGCAAAGACCGCATCCTCACCGAATACCTGAACCGGCTGGAATACGGGAATCTCCAGACCGGCCTTGCGTCGGCGAGCCGGCACTACTTTGGCAAACCGCCGTCCGATCTCAGTGCCGCCGAGGCCGCGTTCCTCGCCGCACTGCCACGCGCGCCGGGGCGGCTCAATCCGCACACGGACTTTGCGGCGGCGCGGGAGCGGCAGCGGTGGGTCTTGAGTCGCATGGCGGCAAATGGCGCGCTCGATCCCGCCGCGCTCGCCCGTGCCGAGGCGGAGCTGCTGGAGTTCCGTCCGGCAGGACGCGCGTTTGCGGCGCCGCATTTTGTCGATCTGCTGCTCCAGCGCCGCGGCATGGTCGCACCCTCGGGCGGGGAAATCCGCACAACCCTCAATCTCCCGCTCAACCGGTTCGTCGACCAATGCCTCACGGAAAACCTCGCGAAGATCGCCGACAAGAACGCCGGCAGCGGCGCGGCAGTCGTGCTCGACAATGCCACCGGTGACGTGCTCGCGCTGGCCGGTTCCGGCGACTATTTCCAAGCCGGTTCCGGGCAGATCAACGGCGCGTGGATGGTGCGCTCGCCGGGCTCGGCGGTGAAACCCTTCACCTATCTGCTCGCCCTCGAACGTGGCGCGGAGCCCGCGACCATCGTGCCCGACGTGCCCACGTCTTTCACGACGCCGGACGGCCTTTACCGGCCGAACAATTACAACCACCGTTTCCACGGCCCGGTGAGCCTGCGCTGCGCGCTCGGCAATTCGCTCAACGTCGCCGCGATCCGCACGCTCGAACTCGCCGGCGGCCCCGAGACGCTGCATCGCGCGCTGCGGCAATGCGGGATCACCACGCTCGATCATCCGGCCGAGTACTACGGACTCGGCCTCACGCTCGGCAATGGCGAGGTCCGCCTGCTCGAACTCGCCAACGCCTACGCCACGCTCGCGCGGCTCGGCGTCTTCCGCCCGTACCGCCTGCTGCTCCGCGAAAACGGCACGCGCGATCCGGGCCGGCGCGTCTTCGATGCGCGCGCCGCGTTTCTCCTCGCCGACATGCTGGCCGACAACTCCGCGCGCGCCGCATCCTTCGGCCTCCATTCGCATCTCGCGTTCGACTTTCCCGTCGCCTGCAAGACCGGCACCAGCTCGGACTACCGCGACAACTGGAGCGTTGGCTATACGCCCGAGTTCACCGTCGCCGTGTGGGTGGGCAATCCCGACGGCAGTCCGATGCACGGGATCACCGGAGTCACCGGCGCGGCTCCAGTGATGCACGAGATTTTCCAGCACCTCCACCGCACCGCCGGCACCACCTGGTTTGCGACCCCGCCCGACATCCACAGCTACGCCGTCCACCCGATCACCGGCCGGCAGGTTTCACCCGACCGGGCCGGCGCGGTCGTGGAAAAATTCCTCCGCCCACCCGAGTCCGAGCGCGCCGCCGACTACGACACCACCGGCGCCGTCCGCCTGCCGCCCGAGTATTTCCCCTGGCTCGCCAGCCCGCAGAACAGCCTCGGCACCCTCGTCACCGCGAGCGCCGATCCGCACCACCCACGCATCCTTCAGCCGCCGCCGGGAGCGACGTATTTCCTCGATCCCGACATCCCCCGGCAAAGCCAGTGGATTTCCTTGCGCGCAGAATCCGGTGCCGCCGTCGCGTGGTCGAGTGAGACGTTGCCGATCGAAAACGGCCGTGCGCAACTCCGCGAAGGCCATCACCGCATCACCGCTTTTGCAGGGACAGACTCCAAGCCGACAACGACGTGGATTGAGGTCAAGGGGCTGTAAGAAGACTTATTTTACCGGGACGGTCTCCCCCGGACCGCACTGCGCGCCTGCATTGACACCCCCGAGCCGGTTGCTAATGTCCGCGCCCTCTTATGAAACGCGTCATCGCCACCACCGAAGCTCCCGCCGCCGTCGGTCCCTATTCGCAAGCCATCGCCGTCGGAAATCTGCTCTTCTGCGCCGGCCAGATTCCACTCGATCCCGCGACAAACGAGATCGTCGGAACGGACGTCACGGCGCAGGCGGAGCGGGTCTGCCAGAACATCGCCGGAGTGCTCAAGGCAAACGACATGACCTTTACCAACGTCGTGAAAACGACGGTCTTTCTCACCGACCTCGCGAACTTCGCGGCGATGAACGCGGTCTATGCGAAGTATTTCAGTGAGCCCTTTCCCGCTCGCTCCACGATCCAGGTCGCCGGGCTCCCGCGCGGCGCCCAAGTGGAAATCGAGGTCATCGCCGCCGGTTGACGCCATGCTGACCATCCGACATCTGACTCCTTCCTAAAATGATCAACTGGCTCTTCAAAAAGGTCATCGGCTCGAAAAACACCCGCATGGTGAAAGCCATGCGGCCCGCCGTGGCGCGCATCAATGAACTCGAGGCCGAGTACCAAAAACTCAGCGATGACCAGCTCCGCGCGAAGACGTCCGCATGGAAGGAGCAACTCTCGAAGATTGACGACCCTGCCGAGCAGCAGCGCGTGCTGAACGAGCTTTTGCCAGAGGCGTTCGCCGCCGTGAAAAACGCCGCGCGCCGGCTCGTGGGCCAAACTTTCTCCGTCTGCGACCAGCCCTACACCTGGAACATGGTTCACTTTGACGTGCAGCTCATCGGCGGCATGTGCCTGCACCGCGGCACCATCGCGGAGATGGCCACCGGCGAGGGCAAGACCCTCGTCGCCACGCTCCCCCTTTACCTCAACGCCCTCACCGGACGCGGCACGCATCTCGTCACCACGAACGACTACCTCGCCCGCCGCGACGGCGAGACCATGGGCCAGCTCTACGGCTACCTCGGCCTCACCACCGGCATCCTCCAGCACGACCAGTATCCCGACGAGCGCCGCGCGCAATACTACTGCGACATCACTTACGGCATGAACTCTGAGTTCGGCTTCGACTACCTGCGCGACAATGGCATGGCCTCCTCGAAGGAGCAGCAGGTCCAGCGCGGCTACCACTACGCCATCGTCGATGAAGTCGATTCCATCCTGATCGACGAGGCCCGCACCCCGCTGATCATCAGCGGCCCGGCGACCGTCTCCACGCATCAGTACGACAAGTTCAAACCGCTCGTCGATCAGCTCGTGAAAAAGCAGACGCTGCTCTGCAACCGGCTCGTCTCCGAGGCCGAGGAACTATTCAAAGCGGGCAAGAACGACGAAGCCGGGCCGCTCATGGTGAAAGTGAAACTCGGCCAGCCGCGGAACAAAGGCTTCCTCCGCATGATGGAGGATCACGAGCGCCGCCGCGTCATCGACAAAACCGAGGTGTCTTACTATGGCGACACGCGGAAAGAGGAATTCTTCGCGCTCAAAGAAGAGCTGTTTTTCGTGATGGACGAGCGCGCCCACGAGGCCGATCTCAGCGAGCAGGGCCGCCTCTTCATGAACCCGGACGATCCCGACACTTTCGTGCTGCCGGACCTGATGACGCAGTTCGCCGAAATCGACCAGGACCCCACGCTCAGCGACGCGCAGAAGATCGAGGAAAAGTCCAAGCGCCAGGCCTTCTGCGACCACCAGTCCGAGCGCATCCACAACATCTCGCAGCTCCTCCGCGCCTACTGCCTTTTCGAGAAGGACGTGCAGTACGTCGTGGACGAAGGGAAGGTCGTCATCGTGGATGAAAACACCGGCCGAAAGATGACCGGCCGCCGTTGGAGCGACGGGCTGCACCAGGCAGTCGAGGCCAAGGAAGGCGTCCAGATCGACCGCGAGACCCAGACCCTCGCGACGATCACGATTCAAAACTACTTCCGCCTTTACCAAAAGCTCGCGGGCATGACCGGCACCGCCGAGACCGAAGCGAACGAATTCCACGACGTCTACAAGCTCGATGTCGCCGTCATCCCGACCAACCAGCCCTGCATCCGGCAGGACATGAATGATTTCATCTACAAGACGCGGCGCGAAAAGTTCAACGCCGTGGTCAAGGAGATCACCACCGCGCACGCCCGCCAACAGCCCGTGCTCGTCGGCACCGCCAGCGTGGAGTCGAGCGAGGTGCTCTCGCGCATGCTCAAGCGCGAGAAAGTGCCGCACGCGGTTCTGAACGCGAAGTATCACCTCCAGGAAGCCGAGATCATCACCCGTGCCGGCCAACCTGGGACCGTCACCATTTCCACGAACATGGCCGGCCGCGGCACGGACATTAAGCTCGGCCACGGCGTCGTCGAAGTCGGCGGGCTCTACGTCATCGGCACCGAGCGGCACGAGTCGCGCCGCATCGACCGCCAGCTCCGCGGACGCTGCGCCCGCCAGGGCGATCCCGGCCTCTCGCGCTTCTACGTCTCATTCGAAGACGACCTCATGCGGAACTTTGGCGCGGCCGACCGCATGACGAAAATGATGGAGCGCTTCGGCCTCGAAGAAGGCCAGGAGCTTGAGCATCCGTGGCTGAACAAGTCTGTCGAAACCGCGCAAAAGCGCGTCGAGCAGCGCAACTACCTCCAGCGCAAACGCTCGCTCGATTTCGACGACGTGATGAACAAGCAGCGCGAAGTCATCTACGGCTGGCGCAACGACGCGATCCACACCGACGAGCCGCGCCCGCTGCTCTACGAGGTCATCGACGAAACGATCCCGGCCAAAGTCGCGGAGTTCATGCCCGAACTCGCCAGCGACCACAACCCCGACGGCCTGCTCAACTGGGTGAACAACACCTTCCCTCTGGGCCTCCCTGCGGCGGCCGCCGGCTTCGATAAAAAGTCGCCGGAAGACATCGGCGAATTCCTCATCGAGCGCGTCAAAAAGAGTTACGAGTTGAAGTGCTCCCACGAGCCCTCCGAGGCCGTGAAATATCTCGAGCGCAACATCCTCCTCAACGCCATCGACCGGCTCTGGCAGGAGCACCTTTACTCCATGGACTCCCTCCGTGAGGCCGTCTATCTCCGCGCCTACGGACAGAAGGATCCGCTCGTCGAATACAAGACCGAGGCCTTCGACATGTTCACCGACCTCATGGGCGTGATCAAAAACGAGGTGCTCCACAATCTCTTCCGTTCCACCGCGAATCTCGAAGCCTTCGGCGCCTTCCTGCAAAGCCTCCCGCAATTCCTCATCCACGCCGACGAAACCGGCGCGCAGCAGACCGAGCACGGCGGCGGCACCGCTCCCCCACCCTCGCGCCACGCCCTCCCCGCCGAGCCCGAGCCGACGATCGCCGAAGCCATCTCGCACCGTGCGCCTCACACCGATCCCTCGAAAGTCGGCCGCAACGATCCGTGCCCCTGCGGGAGCGGAAAGAAATTCAAGAACTGCTGCGGCCGCACCGCGTAGAGCCGCGCGGTTCGCTATTTCGCATCGCGTCCCGCCTTCGGAAACAGCGGCACGATCGGCCTGCCATTCGTCCGGCCCTCGATCATGCCGAGCTTCTTCCGAATGTCCTCCGGCAATGCCCTGAGCTGCTCCGGCGTGTCGATCGGTCCCTGGAAAATGATCTCCCCCTTCGCATCCTTCGCAGTGAGCTGATTCCGCCCATCCGTCGAGGAAACTGCGAGCTCGCCGCTCTCGTCCTTCATTCGCACTTTCGCGTTCGCCGCGCCCTCCGTCGCCTCCCGGCGAGATTCGAGCCTGCGCTCCTTCGCCGCGCCATCGGGCCGGCCTTCTCGCAGACTTTCCCCAGTCTCGACGGACGGGTGAAACTCTGGCGGCTTCGGCATTTCCGCGTCGGGATTTCCGCGCCAATTTTTTAGGCGTTCCTGGTACTCGCGCAGCCGCTTCTCGTAATCGCGCAGACGGTCTTCCAGCTTCCGCGCTTTGTCCCCGGCACCCTCTTTCAAACGCTCCAGCTTCTCCTTTATCTCGCCCGCTGCTGCGGGAATCGGCCTCCGGGCCGACATCGGGCGTTCGGCAATTTTCACGGAGACCTTCTGCTCCTGCCCTTTGCGGAGCAGCGTCACCGTGATCTCGGCCTCCCGGCTCTGCGCGCGGACGAGGCTGGCGAGTTGGCCGGGATCGACGAGCTGCTGATCGTTGAAAAGACGAAGCACATCGAACCGCTGCACACCGGCTTTTCCCGCGGGGCTCTCAGGCATGACTTCATCGACGACGAGCCCGAAGCCCTCGGCCAGACCGAGTTGCGCGCTCAGCACCGGCGGCACGGGCGAAGTCGCCACGCCAAGAAACGCGGCAGGCCGCATCCGGGGCGCATTCCGGTCGGGTGCGCGCGACGCGTCAGCCTCGCGGTTCCACCGCGCGGACGGTTCGAGTTTGCGCTCGTCGTCCGCGAAGGAAAGCGCGCTGCCGAGTAAAGTGGCGATAGGGAGGAGGAGATGGAATTTGGTCTTCATGGGGGCTGGGATTCTTGGTTGCCGACACTATTCCCCCTCGGGCCAATGCGAAAGGAACACTCTCGCGACCAACGGAAGAAACCTACACGCGGCAGCGAAGCGAGATGCGAATCCACTCACATAGAAAGATCACCATCATGTTATCCTACGCCATCACGTTCCTCGTCATCGCCCTCATCGCGGCCGTCCTCGGCTTCGGCGTCCTCGCCGGCACCGCCATGTGGATCGCCAAAATCTGCTTCGTAGTTTTCCTGGTTCTGTTTGTCATTTCCTTCATCAGCGGACGGCGGGGACCCGTCGCATAGCAGCGGAAGGGTTAAAGACTGCGAATCATTGCGAGCATCTCGCGCAGCCGCAGCGTCGGTTCGGCGGCCACCAGGCGGGGAAATTTTCCGCCAATCAAGATGTAGTCGCCGCCTCGAGTGAGCATGAGTTTGCCCTCGCGGGCCTCGACGATGGTGATCTTGCGAGCAGCCGCGGCGAGTTTGATCCCGGTCATCGCGAGGAGGTTCTCCGCGGCCTCGGGGAGTGGGCCAAAACGGTCGCGCCAGGTATTGCGGAGCCCGTCGAGTTGCTCCTGCGAGGTGACTTCGGCGAGACGGCGGTAGGCTTGAATGCGGGGTTGGGATTCGGCGATGTAGGCGGCGGGGAGAAAGGCGGGGGCTTTGGAAGGCAAAAGGGGGAAGTCGGAACGCGAAAGTTCCGCGGGTGTTGGCGCAGGCGCTGGGAGGGGTGTCCAACCGCGGCGGTTGGCGAAGGGTTTGGTGGGAAGAGCGCTCTCGCTTCCGCGGGCCGAAGCCGGCGCGGTGCGCTCCATGAACTCCGCCTCGCGTGTCACGACAAAGTCCGTCCGCAACACCACCTCCAGCCGCGGCCGCACTTTCTCGCCTTTCAGTTTCGACACCGCCTGCCGCAGCAGCGAGCAGTAGAGGTCGAAGCCGATGGTGACGATGTGGCCGCTTTGCGCGGTGCCGAGGATGTTTCCCGCGCCGCGGATTTCGAGATCGCGCATGGCGATTTTGAAGCCCGCACCGAGCGAGCTGTATTGCTTGATGGCGTTGATGCGCTTGCGGGCTTCGCCGCCGCTCAGCATGTCGCGCGGGAGCAGCAGATACGCATACGCCTTGTGCTGCGCGCGGCCCACACGGCCGCGGAGCTGGTAGAGGTCGGCGAGGCCGAAGCGGTCGGCGCGGTCGATGATGATCGTGTTGGCGTTGGGAATATCGAGACCGCTTTCGATGATCGTCGTCGAAATCAGCACGTCGGCCTGCGCGCTGACGAACTGCTGCATCACATCTTCCAGTTCACCCTCGTCCATTTGTCCGTGACCGATGACGAGCCGCGCTTTCGGGCAAAGCTGCGCGATGCGGTCGCGCGTTTTCTCGATCGACTGCACGCGGTTGTGGAGAAAATACACCTGCCCCTGGCGCGCGAGTTCGCGGTTGATGGCGTCGCGAATGATGCGCTCGTCGTACGGGCAGATGAGCGTATCGGTGGGGATGCGATTGAGCGGCGGCGTCTCGATGGTGCTCATGTCCTTCGCGCCCATGAGCGAGAGGTAAAGCGTGCGCGGGATCGGCGTGGCCGAAAGCGTGAGCATGTCCACGAGCTGAAACATTTCCTTGAACCGCTCCTTGTGCAGCACGCCGAAGCGCTGCTCCTCGTCGATGACCACGAGACCGAGGTTTTTGAAAGCCACGTCCTTCGAGATCAGCCGGTGCGTGCCGACGACCACATCCACCGAGCCGTCGCGCAAACCTTCCAGCGTTTTGCGCTGCTCGGCGGGGCTGCGAAAGCGGGACATCGTCTCGACGGAGATCGGGTAATCGCTGAACCGTTCGCGGAAAGTCTGGTAGTGCTGCTGCGCGAGCACCGTCGTGGGCACGAGGATGGCCACTTGCTTCCCAGCCGTGACCGCCTTGAAGGCGGCGCGGATCGCGACCTCGGTTTTGCCGAAACCGACATCGCCGCAGATCAGCCGGTCCATCGGGCGCTCGCTTTCCATGTCGGCCTTCGTCGCGGCGATGGCGGTGATCTGGTCGGCGGTTTCCTTGAAAACGAACGACGACTCAAACTCGTGCTGCCATTTCGTGTCCTGGGGAAAGGCAAAGCCCTGCGCTGTTTCGCGCTCGGCGTGCATGGCGAGGAGTTTCGAGGCGTAGTCGAAGACGGCCTTCTCCGCGTTCTTCTTGGCCTTCGCCCATTTGCCATCGCCGAGCTGCGAGAGCTGCGGGTTGCGTTTCCCCACGCCGACGTAGCGCGAAATGAGAAACGACTGCTCCAGCGGCACGTAGAGCCGCGCATCATCGGCGAAGGCGATGACGAGGACTTCCTCGGTTTTGCCGTCGGCGCTCGGGATGGACTTCATGCCCTCGTAGCGGCCGATGCCGTGTTCGAGGTGGACCACGAGGTCGTCATCATTCAGCTCGCTGAAATCAATCTGCGTGCGCTGCGCCTGGTCGCGGGCCCGGCGCAGCGCGAGGCGGCGCGCGCGGTTGTTGCGGTAGCGGCCGAAAAGCTCGGCGTCGGAAAGCACTGCGATCTTTCCCGCTGGAAAGACGAACCCGCGCGCGAGCGGGCCGATGGTGAAGCGCAGCGGATCGGTTTCGACGGGCGGAATGAGATCGTTCAGCCGCTCGATCTCGCCCTCGTTGTTGCAGAAGATGTGGACGCTCCACCCGTCGAGTCGCCACGCGCGGAGCTGGGCGAAGAAGCGCTCGCGCTTCATCTCATCGACCACGAAATCGCCGGCTTCAAACTCTCCGAGTCCATGGTCGAGAAAGGCGGTGGTGAAATCCTCGGACAGGGGAACATCCGTCTCCGCGAGCATCGAGCCTTCGAGAATCCGCACCCGCCCATCCTTGAAATCCGCCCCGGCATCAATGGTCAGGTCCTCCGCGCGGATGAGTTCGCGCAGCGTGGTCGTCGCCGATGGGCGCTCGTCGGTGGTCGCGTCGCCGAGGAGAAAGGTGGTGGTATCAATGGGGCGAACGCTGGTCTGCGTATCGAGGTCGAACTCGCGCAGCGACTCGATCTCGTCGTCGAAAAGCTCCACGCGCACCGGCAGCGAGTGGTGAAACGAGAACACGTCGAGAATGCCGCCGCGCACCGCGTACTGCCCGCGCGCCGCGACCGTCGGCATGTGCTCGTAGCCCGCCCGCGCGAGCTTCGCGAGGAGCGCCTCGCGATCCAGCCGCGCGCCGCGGGCGAGCTTGATCTCCAGCTTCCTCAGCGCGGCGGCCGCGGGCACCTCGTCGTCGAGGCTGCCGTGCGTGAGGACGACGATTTCCTTTTTTCGCGAAGTGGCCAGCGTCTGCACCAGCGCCAGCCGCTCCGCAGTGGTCTCGGGATCGGGCAGCGCACCCTCGACCGGCGCCCGGTCGGCTTCAGGAAAAAACAGCGCGCCGGGGTGCCAGTGGAGGAGCTCATTGTGCATCGCCTCCTGCGCCCGCACGTCCGCGCAGACGATCCACACGCGCGACTTTGCCGCTCGCGCGAGCAGCGCTGCGAGCACCGGCCGCGCGCTTTCCACCACATGCTCGCAGGCCACTGCTGCAAAACCAGAGCGCAGGGCGGCGAGCATCTCCGCGAGCGCGGGGAAAGCGGCGATTTCATCGAGCAAGTCAGGCGGCGTGGGCATGCGCGGGCGGATGATGTCGCGCATCGGCGCGAAGCGTGCAAGCGCTGGGCAGGCCGGGCAGCCCAGGCTGACTGCCGCGCTGGCGCGACACTCCCGGATTTTCGCTGATGCCGGGACTTCGATCTGCGCACCACGCACTCCCTTTTGAAGCCGCTCCGCGAGCGAATCCAACGCCGCGGCGCAACGCCCTTCGGGATCATCTCGCCGCGCGTCCTCCGTGAGCTTTTTGCCGTAGGCATTGCCCGCGCGGGCGAGGATACCCGCGCGTGCGCTCCGCTCAGGATGACAGGTTGGTCGGCTCTCTTCCAAAATCGCGGCCTCAATTCCGCTATTGGCAAACTACGCGAGACCGAGATGCTTGAGCACTTCCGGCGGCGGGCCGGGAAACTCGAGCATCGGCACATTCCCGACGTAGCCGATCGCCTTCCAGCCTTCGGGCGTGGAGTAATAGCCGCCGGCCACCTTGTCGCGGAAGTTCGTGAAAAAGCTGTGCGCCGCTTTCCGCGCCGCCGTTCCCTCCTTCACGATGTCGTCGAGCAGCGCCGTCTGCTGCGCTGCCTCGGCGTCCGCGAAGCCTTTGCCGAAGCGCTTCTTCGACTCGGCGTCGATCCACGCGAGCCCGTCGCGGATGACCTTGCCGCTCTTCTGCTGCGCGTCGTATGGCGCGCTCACCCATTCGTTGATGAAGTCCGGCACGCCCACCGCGCTGGCCGCGGGACCGTTCTCATCGGCGGGGATGATGATGTCGCCGAGCACGGTCACGATTTTCATTTCCTCCGGCGTCAGCACGCGATCCCACGGAATTTCCTTTTTCAACAGATTCGGATCGGTGCCGATACCGCGCGCTGCCGCACCGGCGGAGCCCAGTTCCAGAGCGGAGAGGGCGAGCGAGAGGCCGATCACGCGCTTGAGCGCTTCGCGGCGGGAAAGAGTGAGCTGGAGGTCGTTCATGGGTGGTGGTGAAGGTTGAGGGTGCATGGGCTGCGGGCAATTACTCCAATCGGGTGAATTAAGGTCAGCCGATGTTTCCCTTCTTCATCTCCTCGGCGAGATACGTGCAGCTCCGCATGGCCAGCGCCATGATCGAGAGCGTGGGGTTTTTGTCGGCGTTGCTGGCAAAGGGGCCGCCGTCGGTGACGAAGAGATTCGGGCATTCCCACGCCTGGCTCCATTGGTTGAGCACGGAGCTTTTCGGGTCCGCACCCATGCAGGTCGTGCCGACTTCGTGGATGATCGTCCCACCGGCCATGACGGCTTTTTCGGGATCGAGCTGCACCGTGCCCATGACGGTGCCGCCCATGCTCTCGATGATCGTCTTGAAGGTCTGCTGCATGTGGACGGCCTGCTGCTTTTCGTGGTCGCTCCATTTCCAATGGAAACGCAGCACCGGGATGCCCCATTTGTCTTTCTTGTCGGGGTCGAGCTCGCAGTAGCTGTCGTCGTTCGGGATCATCTCGCCGCGCCCGGCAAAGCCGAGGATCGAGCCATAGTAGCGCCGCGCCTCCTCCTTGAATTTGCGGCCGTAGCTGGCGTCGTTCGGATTGAAAATACCCATCCCCGGCATGCGCCGTCCGCCGCCGAATTCGATGTGGTAGCCGCGCGCAAAACCGAGCTTTCCCGCGGCCTGCTCCTTGTAACCCCACCACGGCATATACATGTGCATGCCGCTCGCACCGTCCTCATTGTGCGGCGGACAGTTTTCCAGCGCGGGGATGTGCCCGCTCAGGCTGCTCCCCACGGTGTCCATGAGGTAGCGTCCGACTTTGCCCGAGCCGTTCGCGAGACCGTTTGGAAACAGGCCGGACTTCGAGTTGAGAAGGATGCGTGCACTTTCGCAGCCGCTCGCGGCGAGGATGACCACGCGGGCCGTCGCGCGCTCTTCCTGGCCACTCTGCCGGTCGATGTAGAGCACGCCGGTCGCCTTCCCGTCCTTGCCCACGAGGACTTCGCGGACCATCGCCTCGGTGATGATGTCGAGCCGCCCGGTCTCGACCGCCGGCGGGAGGAGCACGGTGGTGCTTTGGAAATTCGCGCGGATCGAGCAGCCGCGCCCGCAGTCCGTCGCGTAAAAACACGCGGCGCGGTTGTTCAGCGGCTTCGTGAGGATCGCGAGATGCGACGGGATGACCGGGATGCCGAGCGGCGTGCAATGCTTCTTCGTCAGCAGCTCGAAACCGCGCGGCTTCGGCGCCGGCTGGAGCGAGCCGTGCAGCGAGTCGGGCGTGTTTTCGAGACCCTCGTTGCTGCCAAAAACGCCGACCAGCGCCTCGGTCTTGTCGTACCAGGGCTCGATGTCTTTGTAATCAATCGGCCAGTCCAGCCCGAGCCCGTCGCGGCTCTTTGGTTTGAAATCGTACGGCCCCATGCGCAGCGAAATGCGCCCCCAGTGGTTGGTCCGTCCGCCGAGCATCCGCGAGCGCCACCACATGAAGTTCTGATTCGTCTCCTTCGCCTTCCAGTCGCTCGCCTCCACCCAGCCCGGCGTCCCCGTGCGGCGCACCATATAAGGCTCATTCGGCACGGTCCAGCCGCCGTCCACCGTGGCGTCGAAAAAGCCGAACGGTTTGTCCGGCGTCGATGTTCCGCGGAGCGGTGCCTGGTCGGCGCGCTGGAACATCGGCGTCTCCTTTTCCGGCGAGTAGTCGCGCCCCGCCTCCAGCATCAGCACCCGCAGCCCGGCCTGCGTCAGCGTGTAAGCCGCCATGCCGCCACCCGCGCCGGAGCCGACGATTAGGACATCATACGAGGTGAGCGTCTTGCGGGGGGTGATGACCGGCATGGCGCGGAGTTTTGCGCACCGCACCAGCCGCGGCGAGCGGTTTTGTGTTCGTTGCGGGAAAAAGTGCAGTTGCCTCGGTCACGCGCGCTGGCAACATAGCGCCATGACACTCACAGCGATCATCTACCCCGATTCCGACACCGACTGGCTCGTCGCTGAATGCCCCGAAATCGGAACGGCCAGTCAGGGAAAAACCGAGGACGAGGCACTCGCCAATCTGCGTGAGGCGACCGAGTTGTATCTCGAATCCTTCCCCGAGGCGCATCCCAAGACCGCGGCCATCCGAACGTTCGAGTTGGCTCATGCCTGAGCTCCCGCTCGTGTCGGGCAGCGAAGCGGTGAAGGCGCTGCGACGGCTTGGCTTCGAGGTGGACCGCCAGCGCGGCAGTCATGTTGTTTTGAAAAAAGTCACCGATTCCGGTGCATCCGGCTGCGTCATCCCGATGCATCGCGAAGTAGCTCTCGGCACTCTCCGGAGCGCCCTGAAGATGGCTGGCGTAACGCCGGAAGAGTTTACCGACGCGTTGCGCTGAGCGCGGCCGCTATGGCAGCACGCCGGTGTCGCGGAGAATGGCGCGGATGGCGCGCTTCTCCGAAGCGGGAATGTAGTCGAATTCGGCGAGCCCACCGGTTTCCCGCAGGGCGGCGTCCAGACCGGCGAGGAGGCGGCTTTTGAATTCCCGCGGCAGCGCAGCAAAACTCGGCGCGTGGATGAGGTAGCTGCAGCGGTGGCGGAAAAGGCGGGTGCGCAGATCGAGGTCGCGCAGGGAGGTGCCGTCGCGCGCTTGGAGGCGGGCGCTTTGGAAATCCTGGGCGTAGGCTGGATCGGGTTGGACACCGCCGGGCGGGAGGGCGGTTTCGTCGGCGAAAAGGAGGTAGCGGCGGAACTGGCGGGCGAGGTCGTCGAGCACCGGTTGGTCGTCGGGGCGGACGGTGCCCTGGCCGGCGGCGAGGGCTTCGCGGGTGCGATAGACGGCGAGGGTGACGAGGTTGTGAAAGCCGAGTTGGTGTTCGTGGAGGAGGTGCGAAAGGAGGTCGCTGGTGCGGGCGGGGTAGCGCTCCCAGTCGAAGCGGTTGCCGGGCGGATTGGGCAGACGTTCGTAACCGCCGGGGGCCGCTTTGCCGGTGAGATTGCCAAGGTGCGCGGACTGCGCCTGGGCGCCGGTGACGTGCCAGCCGCCGAGGCGCAGATGGAGCGGGACGGCGTGGCCGACTTGCTCGCGGCGGAAGCCGTCGAGGCTCGCGCCGGTGTCGGTGCAGATGACGGATTCCGTGAAGAAGCCGGGCACCTGGCGGCTGGCGCGGCCGGCGTGGCAATTCATGCAGCGCTCGCTGCGGCTGATCTGGGGCTGCGCACCGCGACCCAGCCGGAGCAGGTGAAAGACGGGGCCGAGATTCGGGTCGATGGTGGCGACTTCGAGGTGCCCGCCAGGGACGTAGCCGACATAGACTTCGTCATTGAAATAGAGCGCGCGCGGGTTGGCCGGGGTGATCAGGCCGCTTTGAAAGCTCGTCGCCGAATACACGAGAAGCTGCGAGCTGACCGGCACGCGCAACGCTTTGAGCAGGCTCTCCAACCCGGCCTTCGGGTTGGCAGTATCGAGCGGGACCGTGCCGCCGCTCTCCGCGAGGAGCCGGGTGAAGGGATCGCGCAGCGGACGCGACCAATAGTGGTGCGGCGCTTCGCCGAACTTGCTGCGCGCCGTTTCCTCCGCGCGCGAACCGGCGGGGAGCAGGCCGGCGAGGGCGAGGAGGGTGAGCGGGATCTTCACGCGGATGACTTGGCAGAAAAAAAGCGGGCTGCCACAGCTTTCCAGCCGTGACAGCCCGCGGGAGTGGATGAGCTAGCTTACTTCGCGAGATCTTCCTTGGCATCCTTCCAGCCGCTGATGCCAGCGCTGAGGTGCTTCACGTTGGTGTAGCCGAGTTTCTTGGCGGCATTGGCCGCGGAGGTGTAGGCGCTGCAGCTCGGGCTGCCGCAGTAGGCGACGATGAGCGCGTCCTTGTCCTTGGGCAGGGCGGCGGCGAGGTCGCCTTTCACGGCGGTGTAATCGACGGCCGTGGGGACGTGGCCTTTTTTGTAGGAGTCGGCGCCATTGACGTCGATGACGGTGACTTTCTTGTCAGCGATGGCCTTTTTGAGTTCGGCGATGCTGATGTCGGGGTATTCACCGGCGAGGGCGGCGAGTGAGGTGAGCGCGAGGGCGCAGACGGTGGCGAGGAGTTTTTTCATGTGGTTCTGATGCGTTGGTTTGTGTGGTTGATAAAGCGCGGCCGGGAGGATGCCGGTCACGCTGTGTCCATACATTACGCAACTGGGGGCGCTTTTGTTCAAACTTTTTCCCGGAAGGGTGCGTTCCCCCGGAGCGAGACGCTTGCAGAGACGCGGAGACGGAACATCGGCTTCCAGCCTGTGCCGGAAGGTGGGCATGAGCCGGCGCAGGCCCACGCTCGCCCCGGCGAGCTGGCAGAGCCAGTAGTCGGTGGGCGCGTCGGCTCCTCCGGGCCATTCGATTAAAAGCCATTCAGCCGCCCGCCTCTGCTCCGGCCCGACGAGGCGGTGCGCCGCCCAGACGGGCACTTGGGCCAAGCGCGAACTCATCGGCCCTTTGCTGCCGTGCCGCCAGGTGATTTGGCGCCAGGCCGCGGCCGGGAGTCCCCGCGCCACCTGCCCCAGATCTTGCGTGGGCGGCAACGACTCCGGCAGGCGACGCTGCCAGGGGCGGCCGCGCGGTGTGGGCGGCGGCAGTTCCACCCCGCTGGGATCGCTCAGCCAGACTTTGGTGGCAGGCTCCCCCGCCAGAGCCCACCCCGCTCGCCGCATGGCTCGAGGCCAACGTCCCCGAAAGCCTCACCGTCTTCCTCCTCCCGCCAGAACACCGCCTCCGCCTGCGCACCTCCAACCTCCTCGAAAACCTCAACCAACAGATCCGCCGCAGAACCCGCGTCGCCTCCCTCTTCCCAAACACCGCCTCCCTCCTGCGCCTGGTCTCCGCCATCACCAGCGAACTCTCCGACGACTGGCTCGCCGCCAAAGCCTCTCTCCACATGCACCCTCCTTCCCAACTCCTCTCCGCCCAATCCCGCCGCTCGCCAACCTCACTTTTACAGAAATAACGTTGCTTACCCCGCCGTGGACCAGACCAGCGTCGATAAATTCCTGCGCGAAATCCGCAGCACCGCTGCGCTCCGCCATCCGCACATCGTGCCCGTCCTCGATGTCGGCTCCAGCGCAGGCCTCTTCCATTTCGTCATGGAGGATTGCGCCAGCCGCAGCCTCGACTACCCTCCGCCATCATGAACGCATGCGATGAACTCGTGGATTTCCTCGTTGGCAATATCCCGTCCGCCAAACTTGCCAGCTTCCACTCCTCGGAGGACGCCCGCCATCGCATCTGGACCTTGATCGAGAAGGAAAAACAGTCCGGCCTGCTCCCGGAGGAAAAACTCGAACTCGAAGACTACCTGAAACTCGAGCACCTGCTGGTTCTGGCCAAGGCCAAGGCCCGCCTGTCCTCCGGGCATGGCGGATAGCATCGGCAAGGCAGTCCGCAGCGAGATTGCCGAACGCGCCCGCGGCAGGCGCGAGTATTGCCTCACCCCCGAGTGGATCTTGCTCGCCGGGTGTGAAGTCGATCACGTCATCAGCCGCAAACACGGCGGCCTCACCGATCCATCGAACCTGGCTTTCGCATGCGCCCGCTGCAACCGCGCCAAAGGCTCGGACATCGGCTCCCTCGCGCCCGTCACCGGGCAGTATTGCAGGTTGTTCAATCCGAGGATTGATCGCTGGGACGAGCACTTCGCCCTCGACGGCTCGCAGATCGTGGGCAGGACCGACGCGGCCCAGGTGACCATCAAGATTCTCCGCCTGAACGATCCCGAGCGCCTCGCCGAGCGCGCGCTCCTGCAACAGATTGCAGAGTATCCGGGGTGAGGCGGAAATCCCTGCGCGAAATCCGCAGCACCGCCGCGCTCCGCCATCCACACTTCGAGCCCGTCCTCGATGTCGGCTCCAGCGAAGGCATCTTCTATGTCGTCATGGAGGATTGCGCCGGCCGCAGCCTCGACACCCTGATGGCCGCCCACGGCGGCAAGCTGTCCTGACCGCTGGCCGGCCCCATCATCCTCCAGACCCTCGAGAGCCTCGCCTTCGCGCACGAGCAAGGCACCGTCCATCGCGATTTGAAGCCGCAGAACATCCTCCTCTCCTCCGCGACCCACCTCTCCTCTTTCTCGTGCCCCGCGAGCCAGCGCCAATTGCGGCTTGGCGGAAAGCGCGCACATCGTCATTTTCCACACTTTCGATCCCGCAAGAAAACCGTATGCCCAAATACTTTGAAGGTGAAAAGCCGCTGCCATTCCCTCGCGTTGCGATAACGGCAGATCGCTTTTCAGACGATTGGTTGCGAAGGGAGTTGGCGCGGAAGAAGGGTAAGATTTCGCTGTGTGTGCGGTTTGCCGGGTTTCCCGATGACTCGCTCGGTTACGTGTTCAATATCGAGCAAGCGGGCGAGGCTTTTCGTGTCAGCGACATTACGGGCAAGCAGTTACTCAGCGTTCCGAATCTCAGCGAACTTGTGAAGATGGTCTTGCACGTCAGCGGGACGAGTTACCACGCTGACTGGCAGGCGGAGTTTCAAAGGATGCGAAACCAAATCACGTCGAAGACGGGGCCGATTTAGTTTCCGAGTGCGGCTTGGATTTTCTCGTAGGCGGTATCGGGCTTGTCGCCGGTTGTCACAACGACCCAAGCGCCTTCAACGACTTTCAAGATGGCCCATTTCAGTTTCGATGACAGCCAGACCGCAGCAGCGCCGTTGGGATACTCGGTCGGATTTGGCGGCAGCCGCGCGAAGTGAGCCATACCGCCACCCGCGAACAGGGAAATCGTGCCGCGCCCGGGAAGCGCCGCCCGCCCGAGTTCAGCGAGGGTGTCGGGATAGTGCTCAGGTGGCTCGCAGCGGATGTTGGTTGCGCGCTGAAGGTCACAGATTTCCCGAAAAGTTTCCGTCAACCCGAGCGCCAGCGTCCGCGTCTTGAATCGCTCGTATCGCTCCGCCTCCACCTTCATCTCCGCGAGTCCCGGCGTCGTGGCGGGCAACCTCGCCTCCAGTGCAATGCGCATCAACTTCCCCATGTTTCCTTCCTCGGCTTTGAATCGCTCGCCTTTCGGTTGTTCTTCCGACGTAATGAGAGGAGTCGAGATGTCGATGCCCTTGATGCGACTGCCCTGATTGTAGAGCCAAGTGTAATCGCGGGTCTGCGCGAGAAGGTATGCGTCGAAAAGCTCTGCCGCGTGAATGTGAGGATAGGTGATGCTCGCACCGTCAATGGTTTCACGCCGCCACGCCCAAATGATGATGACGACAAAATCGCTGCCGCGCTTGATGACGTGGAGTGGCGTCGAAAGGTTCGCCGACTTTTCTTCCGCCGCAGTGTGCAGCGCCTTTACTTCCAGACCAAGGAACGGGGCGCGCTTCGCGTCGCGGACGATGAGGTCGGGAAAAACATTCCAAAGCACCGCCGATGCGCTGCGGCCCTCGCCTTCCTCGATGAGCAGGTGGTTGAGTTCGTAGGCGAGCGCGTATTCAAGCAGCGTGGAAACGCGTGTGCGGGTGTCCGTGAGATGGCGGGGGTCGAGCGGTGGCGCTTCAGATTGAAGCCGGGCCGTGAGCGTTTTGGAGACGCCGTTGTTGATGCGCTCGACGGCTCTTCCAATAAGCTCTTGGACATATTCGCGGTTGGTCATGCGGCCCGGTAAGTAACCGGGACTCCACACAGACTCCGAGCAATGTTTTCGATGGATTGAATCTTCATCGCCTCCGCTTGGTGCAACAAGTTGGCGGCTTCGGCTTCCAAGCCCTTGTAAAGCTCGTGCGCTTTGAGAAAGGAATCCTTCATCATCGCCTGAATCTGCGGCGGGGGCACGGGCACGAGGATGTGTTTGAAATCCTTCGACGCAAGTCGGGGTCGCCCAATGCCGGCAACCTGGTGCATGATTTGCCCATACACGAAATCCGAACGCAGCAGCACGGAGAGCAAAAACGGATCGAACATCGGTGCGCCATCCGCGCCTCGCCGCACAGTGAGTACGATGCACTCGGAGGACGTATAGCCGTCATGTGCAAACTCCGCGAAGTGGCACTTGCGAAGGTTGGGACGCATCCGCGCAAAAAGGATGTCATGGCGCTCAAATTTCTTCACACCGCTCTTGAGCGATTGGCCGGGGACATAGACTTGCGTCGCGTGGCCCGTGCGCGATTCCATCTGCGCGAGGCCCGTGTAGTAGATGAACTGGTCAGGGAAATCCACCGACGGCACGTAGGTATCACTCCGCTCAATGCAGATTTCACCAAGGCTGATTACGGGATGCTTGCTTTGCTGGATGGCCGATGCAGCCATCAGCCGCGCTGGATGATGGTAACGAAAATCGAGACGCAATTCCGGGTTCTGCTTCGCTTCGGCAAAGGGATTCGCGAGGAAAACACGCTCCGGATCGGACGCCGTTTTGCCGTGCGTCTGGAACTCGCGCCACGCCGCGAGGATTTCGTCGAGGTCGCTATTAGGCACCGCGTTTCCGTTCTCATCATAGGTAGTATCTGGCTCGCCATTCGGCTTGCGCCCCACGCGCTCTGACTTGGCAAAAAACGTCAATCCGCGCGCGGGCTTTTTCGCTTTGCGCAGGATGATGATGGACGTGTTGACCGATGCGTAAGGCATGAACGCCGTTTCCGGCAGGCTCACTACCGCGAGCAATTCCGCGCGCCGCTGAATGAACTCGCGCACGTCCTGCGTCGAGGAAAGCGAAAGCACGCCCTCGTCAATGACCATGCCGAGCACACCGCCCGGCTTGAGCATATCGAGGCAACGCTCGATGAAAAGAATGCCGCGTCGCCGCGAAGTCAGCCCGCGCCCGAGTTCGTATTTTTGCAGCGAAGCCGCATCGGAATAATCGCTGCCGAATGGCGGGTTGGTGATGATGAGATTGAATACGCCAAGGAACCGCTCGGCGTTCGCGCCGAGCGAACCGCCGTTGCCGAGATAGATGCTTTGAAACTCGTCCGCGCCGGTCAGAAACAAGTTGATACCCGTCACCCACGCCAGCCGTTCGTCCACCTCTAGTGCCGTGAAACTATCGGCCTTTGAATTTTGCCGCAGCATTTCCACAAGAAAGCCGCCGGTGCCGCTCGCGGGGTCGCACACCGCGCCGCGAACCGCATCGCCAAGCATTGCGACGAGAAAACCTGCAATCTCCCTCGGAGTGAAGAACTGCTGGTTGTCGCCTTTATCGAAAGTGTTTCGCACTACTTCCTCGTAAGCCACGCCTTTGATGTCCACCGCTGCGCCGGTGAGTTGCAGCGCGTGCAAGATCTCACCCGCCGCAACGATTGCCTCGTCCGGCAAATTGAGTTTCCGAAACCGCTCAGGCACGAGCACCGAAAACTTTGCACAGGCGGCTTCATAGAAAGCGCGGATGCGCGTGGCATAGGCGTCGTTCTCTTCGAGCAGTTGGCTGAAAAGCTCATGCTTCCCCGGCGTCTTTTCCGAAAGCGCCTTAGCAAATAGGAGTTTGCTGATTTCGTCGAACCGACCGACCAGCGAACTGTCTCCGTGCGCATCGCGCATACTTCGGTGCAGCCGCGCCAGATGCCGTTTGAACAACTCCTCACTCATACCGCCAGCGCGCTGTGGCGCGCTTGGCTTCGCCGCTGGAGTGGTGGCGATAATCGGCGGAATCGGGGAGTCTTCTTTCAGCCGAAGCACGTCGTCCAGAGCGTAAGTCCGGTAGTTGTTTGCGGGATTGCGCTTCGACTTTAGCTTCCCGGCGCGATCCCAATTCCGCAGAGTTTCCTTGCTCACCCCGAGCATTTGCGATGCTTCGTTCAAAGAGATTTTCGGATTCATTATTTGTAATGTTGTAACCCTGTGAAAGGTTGGGTCAAACAAATTTCCGAACATAGGACGGGAGGACGAGATCGCGGCTGCTGATGCGGGTGGAAACGGAGACGGAGAGATCGTGGCGGTGCTGCATGACTGTCGTCGAGGACAGCCAGCCGCCGCCGCGCTGGGGGTTCGACGAACTGCGGCGCGAGAGCTTTTCCGAGCCCGTGCTGGCGGCGCTGGAAAGTGTGACGCGGAGAGAGGGCGAGACCTGCGAGGATGTCATACGATTTCCACAGTCGGATTGCCTGAAAGCGCCATGAGCGCCGAAGGTGCTCCATCCGTCAGCCCAGGGTTGCGAGGCACGA
>Ga0105044_10002976_pt1 | contig 23168 bp, 21 predicted proteins | sample MAT01_FD_78092 | JGI IMG/M metagenome (GOLD analysis project Ga0105044, IMG submission 78092) | Freshwater microbial communities from Lake Fryxell liftoff mats and glacier meltwater in Antarctica - MAT-01 | ecosystem: Environmental > Aquatic > Freshwater > Ice > Liftoff microbial mat | place...
CACGCGGCGCGTTCGCCGCCAAGCTTGCTCCGCCCGTATGGCTCGATCGGAGAGTCCGTCATCGTTTCGGTGCGGGCGCCAAAACCGAGAGGAGTCTCGCCCGCCGCAGCCAACGACGAAAGGACGATCAGACGCGGGGGCACGGCGCAACGTGCCAGCGCCTCGGCGATGTGCGCGGTGGGAAGCACATTGGCGTTCGTGAAGTCAGATGTGCGTACTGCACGAGTGGCGCCCGCCAAGTGGAACACGTGGCTGGCGCCCGCCCAGATGTCACTGCGAATGACCGCTTCGCGATCGAGCACGTCGACGGTCCAGGCGTTCGGAGACGTGCTGCCTTCCGTGTGGGCACCACCTGCTGCCAGCGCCGGCGGTCGGGCCTGTCCGGTCGATACACGAACGCCAGACGCTGGGCGCCGCAGCACCCGGACTTCCGCGTTCGCACGCTGCAGCGCGCGGACCAGATGGGCTCCAATAAATCCCGACGCGCCCGTGACGACGGCGATCACGCGAGCCGTCGCGAGGGAATCCACAACACCATCGCGCCGGGAGCCACTGCGGCAAACCACTGGCAGGCATGCTGGACCGCGGCGGCCAGCAGTGCGAGCTCCGGGGAGACGCCGACTTGGCGCAGCGTCAGAAAAACAGCGCCTTCGTACACGCCGAGGTTCGCGGGGACCACCGGGACTAAGGTGGCTAAGCTGACGGCGGCCAGAACGGACACCACCGTCGCCAGCGAGGGGGGGATCCCGAGCGCGAGATGCACCGCGAAAATCGCGCTCGCCTCGGCGCAGCGAACTCCAAGCGCACAGGCGACGCCGGCGGCGAGACGCGTCGGTGGGACCAGAATATCCGCGTTTGCGCGCAGTATCCGAGGCCACCGGCGCAGCACAATCGCGCCACCAGCGAGTAAGCACAGAGCTAGTGCGAGTCCTACGACCGCGCGTTGCATCCAAGCCGGGAGCGGTGCGACTGATGCCGCGAGCAGAAGCACGACCAGCTTGGCCACACCCACGCTGATCTGGTCAAGGACCAAGAGCGACACGGCGCGACGGGTGCCGACTGCCGGCTCAGCGGCGACCAAGGCAACGCCTGTAGCATGCCCGATCACGCTGTTGGTCGTGTTATTTGCGACGGACGTCAACGCGAACAGCCGCAACAGACGCGTCCAGGTCAGTGGCACCGTCTCCGGCAGCAGCGCGCGCCACTGTGCGGCGCCGAGAAGCTGGATGGACCCATAGGCTACAACGGCCGCCATTAGCCACGGGCCGCTGGCCGCTTGGAGGCCGAGGCGAACCAGATGGAAATCGACGGGCCGTGCGTCGAACATGATCAGCGCTGTGGCTGCTGCCGCAATCCACCATCTCACCGCGCGGTCACCATGCGTTCACCATGCGGACCACGACCACTGCGCGGCGGCGACGGTGTTCGTGCGACGCGCACCTCTAATGAAGCCCGCGTCGCGCACGCGTTCCATGCCGGCTTCGAGGGAAAGCCGCTGGACCGGAGTCGCAAGGAACGCCCACCGGAGCATCGTGCGTGTGCGCCACTCCGCCGGCTGTGCGCGGAGAAGGACGAACCGGAACCGCTCATCGGCGGGTGAATCCGACGTTGTGCCCCACACGTCACCGCCGCGACGCTCAACCGTCGCATCGACCTGCCAGCTCTGCCGACGTCCGGCATCGTAGCGGAGTCGAATCGTGCCGCCATCGCCCTGAGGTCCGAGCGGATCGCCAAGCAGGACGCCGTCGAACGCGAGCCCCGAGACAAATGGCGTGTGCCTATAGAACCGCAAACCGGTGTGGTGAAACTCCGTCGCCAGCGAATACGCGCCCGCGGGCCCGATTTGCGCCAGCGACGCGCCAACGATATGCCCGGCGTCTTCCCAGAGCGTACTCCGCCAGCGGCGTGGGTCCATGTCGTCAAACGCGTGCTCCGCGTACAGCTGCAGGCCGTGCAGCTGTGGGATGCGCACGCGCTCTTCCCACCCAGCCAGCTTGTTCGAGAACTGCGTCGTGTTCTTCCGCGGCAAGGAGTATTGCAGCGCAGGCACGAGGTCGACGAACCGATCAACCAGACTCGCGGGCGGCGCGCCGCGTCCACCTTGATGCACGAGCACCTGCGCTGCGAGCTCGAAGTACGACGTGACCTGGCCGCTCAGCTTATATGCGGCGATCTTGGCGTTCGGAAAGTTCTGTCGAGGGCCGAGGTCGGCGATGAACGCGGTGCCGCGCAGTAGTCCCAGCCACTTGAACACCCACGGGGCGCGCCACGGACGATCCGTACTCACGCGGATCATGTCGAGCGGCCGGCCACTCGAGGAGAGCATTAGCCCCCCGTCCATTCCTTGTCCCCACGCCAACGGTTGCCGACCGACATCGAGCACCAAGTTGGCGCCGCTGATTGAAACGCTCGCGTCCTGCAGCGACAGCATCGCAAAGCGCTCTCCGGAGTTGGCGTTCCGTCCCGCGGCAATGCGGGGAGCGAGCTGCAGGGTAACCCGACGGCCCAGACTCCATGCGCCGCCTCCCTCCGCCGATAGCGTCATCCCTTGGGAGTACCAGCGGCCGCCGCGACCGTTCAGCAGCGGATTCAGGTCGGCGGCAACGTCACCGACCGGGGCCCGCGCAATCGCGCGCGCTGGACTCTGTAGCTGGACAGTCTCCACGCTGGCATAGTAGGGCGCCGCCGATGCGCTGTCCGCGTCCGGCCGCACTTGGAATCGGCGGCGCAGTCGATCGAGCACGCGGCGCGTGGCATCGCTCACGGTCCGCCGTTCGGCCGCTCGCGATGCGTCGGCAACGATGCGCGTGACCTCGCGACGTGTGAACGGTCGCTGCCCGTACATCACCGTACGGACCAAGCCACTGCCAACGAGTTGATCCAACTCCACGTACGCGGCATCGCCGAGCGGGAGACGAGGCGACGGCTGGGCATCAACCGCGCCGGTCGCCGTGCCCAGCGCCATCGTGACCACACGAATCACGCGAAACGATGCGAGCCTCGTGGTGAGGGGGCGGAATGCGATCGGCATCGCATCAACATAGCCCGCGCGTGTTAGAATGCGGTATGACGACGTCATCGCTCCGTATCGCCTTGGTGAGCCCCTACGGCATGGCGCGATTTGGCGGAGTGCGAAGCCATATTCTCGGACTCGGCGAAGCGCTGCAATCGTTCGGACACACGGTCGAAGTGGTGGCGCCTGGGGCGGACGGACAGCTTGGAACGCTTGCCGTGATTGGCTGTGGACGTGCGCGCACCCACGAATTTGGTGGAACCCACTTCGATGTGGCGTGGGCGTCGTCGCAAGCGCTCCGATTGGTGTGTGCGCGCGACTACGATGTGCTGCACCTGCATACCCCATGGTCACCCGCGATGCCGCTCCAGCTGGCCGCGCGCTTTCGCGGTGCACGAGTCGCCACTTTTCATGACGTGGCTGGCGAAATGACGCCGGCGTGGGCCCGCGCGCTCATGCCAGTCGCCAGTGCGCTCATCCGGCGAAGTTTGCTGCATGCTACCATCGCCGTCTCTCCCGCCGTGTCGGCGCACCTCGGGCATGGCACGCACGACGTGATCCCCAACGGCATTGCAGCACCGCCTGCCACAACAGTGCGCTCGACAGACGCGCTCGTTCAGGCGACGGCGCCGGTGGTGTACGTCGGACGACTGGAGCCTCGCAAAGATGTCGCCGCGTTGTTGCGGGCGATGGCGCTCCTCGGCGCTGCCGCGCCACCACTGCTCGTCGCGGGAGAGGGGCCGTGCCGACCAGCGCTGGAAAGGTTGCGTGACACGCTGCAGCTCACGCAGGTGCGCTTTCTCGGCGCCGTCAGCGAGCAGGAGAAATGGACGCTGATGCGCCAATCGCGCTGCCTGGTGGCCCCTTCGCGATCCGGGGAGAGTTTTGGCATCGTGCTGCTTGAGGCCATGGTCGCCGGCGTGCTGCCGATCGCTGCCGACAACCCGGGCTACCGCGACGTGCTCGCGCGTGGCGGTGAGTCGTTGCTCTTTGCGGCCGGTGATGCCGCCGCGCTGGCGGCCCGCTTGCAACGCGTGCAGCAGGACATCACGTGGCGCGAGGAGATGCAAGCGTGGGCGGCGGAGCGGTGGCCGCACTATCAGTGGACCTCCATCGCGCTGCGTGTGCTCGAGACATACCGTCTCGCAATGGCGCGCGCCGCGGCGTGACGGTCGCCCTCACGCAGGCGGGTAAGGGCACACCAGACGCGCGCGCCGTCGTACGCGGGCTGCTGGGCGCGTACGCGGTGTTCACCATTGCGTTGGCCGTGCATCGCAACGTCGGCGCGGGAGCGTGGGCTCCGGCGTTGGTGGTGTTGGCGTTCCTTGGTGCGGAGCGATGGTGGACACAGCGAACAGTGCGGCGCGCGATCTATGGCACTTCCGCAGCCGACATCGCGTGGACGCTGGTGCCGCTCCTGCTCATCCCCATGCTGTATGCGCAGATCGCACCGTTGGTGGCGAGCATCCCGATGCACGACGCGACCATTCTCGCGCTCGAGCATCGATGGTTCGGTGATCCGTCGAGCGAGTGGGCCCAACGCTGGAATTCGCCAACGCTCAGCATGCTCCTCCACGCGTGTTACATCGCATACTACGGCATCATCTATGTGCCACCGCTCTATCTCGCGTGGCAAGGCCGTCAGTCGGCGCTCGCTGTGACGGTGCTCGCGTTGGCCTGCGCGTTCCTTCCCGTGTTCGCGTTTTTTATTCTCTGGCCGGTGGAAGGGCCGCGATATCGCGTCGCCGCGGCGACCGACCGTTCACTCGATCCGATGCGCCTCGCGGCCACCGCGATCCTCGAACGATTCGCTTCGCGTGGTGCGGCGTTCCCATCGTCGCACGTGCTCGTGTCGGTAGTGCAGACGATGATCGCGTGGCGCACCCAGCCTAGGATGGCGGCGTTCCTGAGCGTACTTACGGTGGGACTCGCAGCCGGCGCGGTGTACGGCGGCTTTCACTATCTCATGGATGTGATCGTTGGGGCAAGCACGGGCGCGCTGATCGCGGCCGCCGTGTTGTGGTATACGCGCGGTCTGAGTCTGCGCGCGGCCAATGCGCGCCTCCGCGACGCGCGCCACATGGAGCCGCGCCGATGACGTTCGTGATCCGCGCGACGAGGGGGCTGGCCTTACTCACGTTGACCGGATGCGCCACTGCACCAGCCGGTCAACATCGCTTCTACGACGCACGGCGCTATGGCAGTGAGCAACAGTTCAATCCATTGACGCAGGTCGTCAACGAGGGCTTCGATCTACTGCGCAGCGACGACGCAGATCGGCGCCTGTTGAAACTTCCGTACGCTCGGAACGCGCGTAATGTCCGCAGTTCCATCCTGAACGTAGGCGACACATACGCACGCTATGGCTGGTCGCGCGCCATCAGGCACGAGCTCTTGCCGCTGAGTACCAAGAAGGGCGGCGGCGGACAGTGGGTGCCAAACTATCAGTTCCACCTGCTTGGCAGCGGTATGGTGTCCGCGCGCATGACGGAGTGGTTTGAACAGCACGGCGTCTCGCATCCCGTCGCGTGGTCCGCGGTGACGATGACCGCGTCGCACGTGCTGAACGAGATGACCGAGAACCCGGGACCACGAAGTGTCGATGCCGCGACGGACCTGCTGCTCTTCGACACGGCTGGATTCCTCCTCTTTCGGAGCGACCGGGTGCAACGATTGTTCAGTGGACCGCTGCAGCTCACCAACTGGCCGCTGCAGCCGTCGTGGACGCTGCCGGGGCAGACCCTCGAGAACGTGGGGCAGCAGTTCGTCCTGCGATTCCCAATCCCGGCGTCGCGCCGGTGGCGCGGGCTCTACATGTTCGGCGTGTCCACGCTGTTGGGGGTGTCACGTGACGTCGGTGGTGGCCGAAGTGTGTCCGTGGCGCTTGGCGCGGACGCCGTCGCCACGACCGTGGTAGACGCGGCGACCGATACCCGCTCGGTCATCCTCAAGCCGAACGCTGGTGTCTTCTTCGACCGTAACGGATCGCTCCTGGCATCTGTCGTCGCCCGCAATGGCTACGAGACCGTCGCGACGCTGAACGTCTATCCCGGCGCACTCCTCGGATCACGGTTCCCACTCGGCATCTGGGGCGCCACGCTGCGCGGTGGGGGCTTTCGCGCTGGGATCGCGGCGCCGTGGGGACTTGGCATCGCGCGCGGACCGGTGCGAGCACGCTAGGTACGCTCGTGGCGTGAGCACCACACTCTGCGTTGACGTGACTCCACACATCGGAGCTGTCCTCGCTGCCCGCAAAGTCGCAAAAATCAGCTCCCGTCACTTTGGCGCCGCGCGGATCGATGGGGCGTCTGCGCGGTGCTGTTACGGTCACTGGGTGTGTCACGATTTCGTGCGGTGAGACGTACTTGCTCATTCGACTGAATAGTGGTTTTAGGCGCCGACTACCGGGCACAACCATTGCTCGACGCTATCCCGCGACGACGCACATGAACCGATGACACACGAAACCGGGCAACGGAGCACCGATGTGGCGTAAAGAGCAGCAAATCCTTCGCACAGTTGCAATTCTGGCCATCGGCGCAGTGCTGGTTGCCATCCTCACACACATCTCCGTCCGCCCGAAGTAAAAACGCCGCCGACATCAGTCGGCGGCGTCTTCGTGAGGCACTGCGTTAGCATAGTGCTGGCCTGGTCCGGGCAAGCCGCGACGCGTTTCAGACCCGCCCGATGCTGCTGTAGTGGAATCCGGCAGCGCGCACTTCGTCAGGGCGATACACGTTCCGCAAATCGACCAGCACCGGCGCGTTCATCACCGCCGCAATCCGCTCGAGATCGAGCGCACGGAACTCGTTCCACTCGGTGACGAGCACCAGCACATCGGCGCCGGTGGCCACATCGTACGCATCTTCACACCAACTGACGCCGGGCAACAGCGTCTGCGCTTCATGCATCGCTGCCGGATCGAACGCACGCACGGTCGCACCGGCATCCTGCAGCGCCGGCACGATCGCGAGACTCGGCGCGTCGCGCATGTCGTCGGTGTTCGGCTTGAACGCAACGCCCAGCACGCCCACCGTCTTGCCGCGCAGTGACCCACCCGCAGCGCTGATCACGCGGGAGGCCATCGCGCCTTTGCGGCGATCGTTCACCTGCACCACGGTTTCCACGATGCGCGCCGGCGATCCGTACTCCTGCGCGGTGCGGACGAGTGCGATGGTGTCCTTCGGGAAACACGAGCCGCCATAGCCGGGGCCCGCGTTCAGGAATTTCTTGCCGATGCGTCCGTCGAGTCCCATACCGCGCGCAACGTCCTGAACATTGGCACCGACCTTCTCACACAAATCCGCAATCTCGTTGATGAACGTGATCTTGGTCGCGAGGAAGGCGTTCGCCGCGTACTTGGTCAGCTCCGCGGTCTCGAGCGTCGTCATCACAATCGGCGTTTCCGTGAGATAGAGCGGCCGGTACAGTGACTTCATCACCTGCTGCGCGCGTTCAGTCTCCGCACCGATCACCACGCGGTCCGGCCGCATGAAATCGCCGATGGCTGACCCTTCGCGCAAAAACTCCGGATTCGACGCGACATCGAAGTCGGCCGTCGGATTCGTTTCGCGAATGATCTGTGCCACGCGACGACCGGTGCCGACTGGCACCGTGCTCTTGGTGACCACCACGGTGTACCCGGTCATCGCCCGTGCAATTTCTGCTGCCGCCGCTTCGACGTACCGCAGGTCCGCGTGTCCGTCTCCACGACGCGACGGTGTACCCACCGCGATAAACACCGCGTCTGCACCGGCGACCGCCGCCTTCAGATCCGTCGTGAACCCAAGCCGGCCGGCCTTGATTCCTTTCGCGACGAGATCGTCGAGCCCGGGCTCGTAGATCGGAATTTCGCCGTTGAGCAGTCTCTGGATCTTTGCCTCGTCCAGGTCGACGCACGTCACTTCAGGACCGAATTCCGCAAAGCAGGCGCCGGACACCAGTCCGACGTACCCCGTACCAATCATGGCGATCTTCATGACGCGATCAATCTCCGATGCCGTAATAGTCGCGATACCACGCGACAAAATTTCTCACGCCGACTTCGATCGGCGTCTTGGGTGCGAATCCAACGTCTTTCACGAGTGAATCCACGTCGGCGAACGTCGCCGGCACGTCGCCCGGTTGAATGTCCAGCATCCGCTTCTCAGCCACACGACCGAGCTGCTGCTCGATCGTGCCGATAAGATGCATCAACTCCACCGGGTTGTGGTTACCAATGTTGTAAAGGCGATACGGTGCCTTGCTCGTCGCCGGGTCGGGATTGTCCGAATCCCACTCCGGATTCGGCGCGGCCGTGTGATCGCAGATGCGCACGACACCTTCGACGATGTCGTCGATGTAGGTGAAGTCGCGACGCATGACACCGTGGTTGAACACATCGATCGGCTCCCCTTCGAGAATCGCCTTCGTGAAGAGAAACATCGCCATGTCCGGACGCCCCCACGGTCCATACACCGTGAAGAATCGCAGTCCGGTGGTCGGCAGTCCGTATAGATGGCTGTAGGTATGCGCCATCAACTCGTTCGCCTTCTTCGTGGCTGCATACAGCGACACGGGATGGTCCACGTTGTGGTTCACCGAAAACGGCATGGCCGTGTTGGCGCCGTACACGCTCGATGACGAGGCATACGTCAGATGCTGCACACCACTGTGCCGGCACCCTTCGAGGATGTGAAGGAAGCCAACCAGATTGCTGTCCACATACGCATGGGGGTTGGTCAACGAATGCCGAACCCCGGCCTGGGCTGCGAGGTGAATGACTCGGTCAAATCGCTCCGCCGCGAACAGCGCCTCAAGCCCACTGCGGTCTCCAAGTTCCATGCGCGCAAAACGAAACCCCGGTCGTCCGCTCAGCCGCGCGAGGCGCGCATCCTTGAGCGTCGGATCGTAGTAGTCGTTCATGTTGTCGAGCCCCACCACCTCATCACCGCGCGCAAGCAGTCGCTCGCTCGTGTGATAGCCGATGAAACCCGCCGCGCCAGTCACCAAGATCTTTGCCATGCAACTCCTCAAAAGGACGGATGACCCGTTCGGTCGTCCTCACGCGGTCAGGACGAATGTAGTGGTGCCGAGGACACGGCCGACCGCTGGAGCAGGAGAACTGCGACCATGATCGCCGCACCGCCAATCAGTGTCCCCGCCCCAATCGGCTGATCCAGCACCACGACGCTCAGTAGCGACGTCCAAAATGGCTCGACCGTTGAGGTAATGGCCGTACGCACCGCTCCCAGTTTCGACAGCCCAGCCAAAAACCCGACAAACGCGCCGGCCGAAAGCACGCCTTGGAGAACACTGTTGGCGAGCACCACAGTGTCAAAGTGCGCGAACAACGCACCAGTGGACAGCGCCCAACCCGTGAAGATTATGCTACCGCCAACCGCAATGGCCCGCGAAACGTCCAGCGCCGGACGGGTCCGCTGCAACTCGCCAAGCACCGGGATGTAAATCGCGTACACCAGCGCGGCGGTTAAGGCCATCGCCACACCGATCGGGTTGAGCGACCCCGCACTTGGCGCGCCGACCATGAACGCAATCCCACCCAACGCCAGCGAGAGCGCAATCACCCGAATCCGGTCGAGCCGCTCGTGTCCGCGAACGGCCGTCAGCACTGCCACCCAGGCCGGGAACGTGTAGAACAGAAATGCCTCGGTCGATGCGGGAATCCACCGAAGCGCCATCAGGGCGAACGTTGCGACGAGCGTCTGCCCGCCCCCGGCGATCAGGAGCGTTTGCGGACGCCACCAGCGCAGCAATGGGTCGGATGCGACCGGTGCACCACGCCAAAAGGCCCACCCCATGAGCACCAGCGCCGTTGTCGCGTAGCGCCACGCCTGAATCCCCTGAAGCGCGGCCCCACTTTTCAACGCCAGCACCGTTAATGGCGAAACAGAGCCGAAGCAGCAGGCGCTCACCACCACCAGCAACGTCGCTCGAAGCACAGCGCGACGCTCGATGTGCTGCGCAAGATGCTGCGCCGCCAGCGTCGCCTCGGGGCCGGCCGCGCTCACTTGAGCAACGAGTCGCTCAGCACCAGATACGCCACGCTGAAGTAGATGCTGATTCCGGTCACGTCGACCAGCGTTGCGACGAACGGCGCCGACGCGCTCGCCGGGTCGAAGCCCAGTCGTTTGAGAATGAATGGCAGCATCGACCCGGTCAGCGATCCGAAGGTCACGATCCCGATGAGCGTCAGACCGATCGTCGCCGCAATCAGACCGAAGTGCGGTCCGTAGTCGTACAGCCCAAGTCCGTGCCAGATGAGAATGCGCGTGACGGCCAGCGTCCCGAGGATCATGCCAAGGATGATGCCCGCCGGCAGCTCACGCATGACGACTTTGTACCAGTCGCGCACCCGTACCTCGCCAAGGGCCATCGCGCGAATGATTAACGAGGTCGCCTGCGACCCCGAATTACCACCGGAGCTCATGACCAGCGGGATGAACTGCGCGAGCAGCGCGGCCTTGGCAATCTCACCTTCGTAGTGCGCCATCGCCGACGCGGTCAGCATCTCGCTCAGCGCCAGCACCGAGAGCCAACCCGCGCGCTTGCGCACGTTCTGCCAGAGACCGATCTGCATGTAGGGCTCTTCGAGCGCCTCCATACCACCCATCTTCTGGACGTCTTCCGTCTGTTCTTCCTGAATGACGTCGATCACGTCGTCGACCGTGACGACACCGAGCAATCGTCCTTCGGCGTCGACCACAGGGAGCGCGACGAGGTCGTAGTTGGACGTAACTTGCGACACTTCTTCCTGCAGGGTGTTGGGCACGACGCTGACCACGTCGCTCCACGCGAGTTCGCTCATGCGCGCGCCCTCGGGCGCGGCGAGCAATTCGCGCAGCGAGAGCACACCCCGCAGGCGACCATTCATATCGGTCGTGTAGATCGTGTACATCGCTTCGCGACGACCTGCGCGCGCCATGGTCCGAACGGAGCGGAGCGCTTCCTCGACCGTCAGTGATTCGCCGACCGACACGAACTCGGTGGTCATCAGCCCACCGGCCGTGTACGGATCGTACTCCAGCAGTCGCTCCGTTTCGGCCTGCGCTTCAGCGCCGAGTTCGGAGAGAATGTCGTCTGCGGTCTCTTCGTCCAGTTCATCGAGCGCGTCGGCGCGTTCGTCCGGCGTCATCTCGGCGACGATCAACGCGGCTTCGCCCGCCGTCAGTTCTTCGAGAAACTGCGTGCGCAGTTCTTCATCGAGATACTCGAGCACTTCGGCGGCGCGCTCTTTGGGCAACGCAAACAGAAATGCACGCACCATCTCCTCCGGCATCGCTTCTGCGACGTCGGCGAGATCTGCAGGGTGCATCTCTTCGGTCTGCGGCCCAACGCTCTCGGGCGACTCCTCCAGCAGCTCGAGGAGATCGGGGACGAGCAGCGCCGCGAGCGGCCGTTTTTCGTTCGAACGGGGTGGCGTCATCGGGGTCCCCCCCCGGGGACGGGAGCGGGAGCCCGTCGCCGCGCGGCGATCTGAGGTCAGAGCAAGACGTTGATTTCGGGGGGCAAGTTAGCCCCGGTGCCCAAGCGAAAGAAGCTGGCGAGCGGCACTTCTTTGGGGTGCGTCAGAGAATCGGCAAAGCCCGTGTTTGTACGACCATAATGCCCATGAGTCGCACTCCCGCCGCCTCGAGTATGGCAGCCAGGAGCGGCTCGTCCAGCACACCCTCCACTTCCAGCACGACGCCGGCCATCGACACGTCGGCCGAGACAATCCCGGGCACCCCCGCCAGCGCAGTCCAAACGGCACGCACGGCGTGAGTCGCAGTCAGTCCGTCGACTTGGAGGCGCAGGCGTGAACGTGAGGTTGGTCCCATCCAACAAATCTTCACTCTGTCACCTCGTCTCGGCACCGGCAAACGATCATCTTTGTACCGCACACCGTTCGCAGTTCTCGCGTGCGCCAGTTCTTCTGCGTCTGTCCCTCCACATGAATCGAGTCGCATTTCTTGGCCTTGGTGCGATCGGTGCGCCGATGGCCCGACACCTGGCCCGACCTGACTACGAACTCGTGGTCTGGAATCGCACCACGTCGCGCGCCGAAGCGTTCATTGCGGAGACACCGGCGCGGATTGCGGCCACACCCGCCGAGGCGGCGCGCGATCGTGACATCGTGATCACCTGCCTTCCCGTTTCGCGCGATGTCGAATCGCTGTTCGATGGCACGGAGGGCTTGCTCGCGACGATGAAGGCCGGTTCCGTTCTCGTCGATTGCACCTCAGGAGATCCGGCGACCTCGCGACGGATGGCGGCGCGTCTCGCTGACCGCGGCATCGGCTTTCTCGATGCACCCGTCTCTGGTGGCGTAGTGGGCGCCGTGAATGGCGAGTTGACGGTAATGGTTGGCGGCGATGCAGCGCTGCTGGAACGTGTCCGTCCGGTGCTCGCGTGCTTTGGCAAACGCATCGTACACTGTGGCGTGGTTGGCACCGGAGACGCGCTCAAGGCCGTCAACAACGCGATGCTCGCCATGCACATCTGGGGGTTGGCCGAGGGGCTTGTTGCGCTCGAGAAGGCCGGCGTGAATTCCGACGTTGCCCTCGAGGTCATCAACGCATCCAGCGGTCGCTCGAATTCCAGCATGAACCTGTTTCCCGACCGTGTGCTCACGCGCGCATTTCCGCGAACGTTTCGTTTGGCGCTGCTCGACAAGGACGTGGCCATCGCCGCTGATCTCGCGCGCGAGCAGAAAGTGCCCTCGCCACTGCTCCAGATGACGTCGGAGTTGTTCCGCATGGCCCACAACGAACTCGGCGACGTCGCCGACCATGTCGAAGCGGTGCGCACGGTGGAACGATTGGGTGGTGCGGAGATTCGGCCGCGTTCTGCAGCAACTCAGGGAGATATCGCATGACCGCTGTGCATGAACTTTCGAAGCAGCAGGAGAACGTTGCATACGTCGACGGCATTCGGGCGTACTTTCCGGCGCTCTCGCGTCGCGAGGGCGTGCATGATGTCGCGTACTTCGACGGCCCCGGAGGCACGCAGGTGCCGCGCACCGTCGCCGAAGCCATGACCGAGTATCTGCTCGAGCACAACGCGAACACGCACTGGGCATACCCGACGAGCGCGGAGACCGATGCGCTGCTCGCCGCGTCGCGTGAATCGCTGGCGGATTTTCTGGGCGCCAGCGCCGGCGAGATTTCGTTTGGCGCGAACATGACGACGATTCTCTTTCACATCGCGCGCGCTATCGGTCGGACATTGCAGCCGGGCGACGAAATCATTGTCACCGAGCTCGATCATCATGCCAACGTCGCACCGTGGCAGGCACTCGCGCGTGAGCGCGGCGCAGTGTTGCGCTGGCTGCCGCTCGATCTCTCCACGTATCGGCACGAAGAAGGCGCGCTCGCGGCGCTGCTCTCACCGCGCACCAAGGTCGTCGCCATCGGTGCGGCGTCCAACATTCTGGGCACCGTCACCGACGTCGCGACCCTAGTGGCGCAAGCCAAAGCCGCTGGCGCAATCACTGTCATCGACGCTGTACACCACGCACCCCACGCATTCGTCGATGCGAAGGCCATTGGCGCGGATTTTCTGCTGTGCAGCGCGTACAAGTTCTACGGGCCGCACGTTGGTATCTGCTACGGACGACACGACGCAACCGCAGCGCTTGATCTTCCGCGGCTCGAGCCAGCGCCCGACTACGTGCCCGAGTGTCTCGAGACCGGGACGCAGAATCACGAAGGCATTGTTGGTGCGGCGGCCGCCGTGAATTTCCTGGCGTCGTTGTCGGAAGACTCGCAACTGTCCCGTCGCGAGCGGCTCGGGACCACGTTCAGCGAACTGCATCGTCGTGGCGATGCGCTCTTGTCGCAACTTTGGGAAGGTCTCGCCGCGATAGACGGGGTCACGCTCTACGGCCCGTTGCCGGGCACGCCGCGCACGCCGACGCTCTCCTTCCGCGTTGCAGGCATTGCCGCCGAACATGTCTCGCGCGCGCTCGCGCCACTCGGCGTGTACGTCTCGCACGGCGATTTCTATGCCTCCACAGTCGCGCGCAGGCTCGGAGTGACCGAGGAAGGCCTCGTGCGCGCCGGTTGCGCGTGTTACACGACCTCGGACGAAGTCGCCCGACTGATCGATGGTGTGCGCACACTTCGTCGTCGCTAGCGTGTCAGTTCGCCCGGTCGTCGTCGCGCTTTGCGCGTCTGTTCTCGTGGCTGTGGGCTGTCAGAGCCGCAACGTGCCCGGTCGTGTCCCGCCGGCGGCGGAATTTCTGTTCGCCGCCGGCGACTCCACCTATTGGGTGCGCAGTAGCGCCGAAGGAATGCGAGTGCGAAGTGCACCGATTCTGCTCACGCAGGTGGACGGCCGCTTCTACGAGGTCTTCATCGCCGAGGACGGTGTCGAGTACGACGACGCATCGTTTGCGTCCGCGCGCATCTTCTCGCGCGAGTTGACTGGTTCAGATTCACTGATGCTCTTCAGCGACAGCACGGTCATGAAGGAAGCCGAGCGGTGGAAGAAGCGGCATCCGCGCTCGGCGCCAATCGATATCGACGACGAAGAGCCGCCGATGGATCCGGCAACGATCGTGCGCGAAGAGATCGAGATCGTCGATGTGCATGGGCCATGGCTGACATTCCGTCAGGTGCTCGATGTCGATGTCGACGGGGTCGAGCCGCATCGCCACGTGGGTCGTCGCGCTGTCGTCGATGTGCGCACAGGCCAACTGGCGACGCTGACTACGCTGTTCGGCGCGACCGAAGGCGCGCGCATCGCTGCGGCAGGACGCGCATCGTTTGCGCAGCTCACCGACTCGATTCGCGGCACGCATGACGAGCGCGCGGACCTCGCGCGGGAAACGCTCGACAGCTTTCACTTCGACTCGACGAGCTTCGGACTCACCGATATCGATCGTGCGCCCGCGGTCGCGTTCCTGGTGCCCGGCGCGACCAGCGATGGTGAAGCGTTGGCGATCTATCTCCCACCGCTGGCCGTCGCCAGCAACGATTGGTGGAGTGCGGTCAAGCCGACCCTCCCCGAATGGACCCGTGACTCTAGCCGGGTGCGCTGGAACCGCACCGGCTACGAAGTCGCTGCCCGTCCGTCGCCCGATGGGGAGTCGCTGGCGTTGGTACTGGCCGCGAGTGGCACGCTCCGCGCGCGTGAATGGCCAATCGCGACTGTCGCTGCGCCCGCGTACCAACTCATCGCGCTCGATGCGCCGCCGGTGACCGCCAAGCTTCGCGAAGCCCTCGCGCGCGCGTTCGATGCGTCGTCCGCGCTCGACGGGCTTGTGCAACGCGCCTCGCGGCACAAACCGTCCCGCGAGTTGCGACGGCGGGTGCGGTTGGCGTCGGCGCGGGTGCAGCGGTAACGGGACCAGCGGCCGCGAATACCACGAACGGCAACGGCATCCCCCGCGGGGACGCAAAAAAACAGCAACTGCATCTCTCGCGGAGGCGCGGAGACGCGGGGAACAGCAACTGCCCCACGCGCTCAAGACTCGCGCAGGCAAGAATGCCATCAAAAATGAATCAACTTTAGATAAACGGTACCGACATCTGAGTCGCCGAGGATGTGCTGCAGTTCCCCGCAGCTCCGCGCCTCCGCGAGAAATGCAGTTGACGGTCGCTGTCATTCGTGCATTTCGCGTAATCCGCGGGCGCAGTTCCTGTTGTCACCGTCGCTTGCTCGCGTCGACTAGCTTTCGCGGATGGCCGACACCACACCGCCGACCAATGCGCCCGATACCTACGCTGCGCTGCGCATTCCGAATTTCCGCCGCTACATCATTGCCCTCTTCACGCTCACGGTTGGTCTCCAGATTCAGGGGACCGTCGTCGGGTGGCAGATCTATGACCTGACGCACGACCCGCTGGCACTCGGTCTCGTCGGCCTCGCCGAAGCACTCCCGGCGATCAGCATGTCGCTCTTCTCGGGACACGTCGCCGATACCCACAAACGTCGTCGCGTCGCACTCTGGGCGCTGGGCGTACTGGTCCTCTGCTCCATCGGACTGTGGCTATTCGCGCACGATGCACCATTCGGCGCGCCCATGAGCGTCAAAGCGCGGGTGAACTCCATCTACCTCGTGATCGCCGCAAGCGGCGTTGCACGCGCCTTTCTCCAGCCCGCACGGCAGGCGCTCAGCGCCGAGCTCGTGCCGCGCGAGATCTTCACCAACTCCGTCACTTGGCGGAGCGGAAGCTGGCAGCTTGCCGCAGTGCTTGGCCCTGCACTTGGCGGCCTTCTCTACGCCATTGGTGGCACCACACTCGGCTACGCCGTCGACATCGCGTTGATGTGCGTTGCGGTGCTCGTGATGTTCGCCGTACGACACAAGTCGCCAATCCGCGAAGAACGCAGCGAGTCGATTGGCACCGCACTCACCGGCGGTCTGCGATTTGTCTTCGGTGAACCACTGTTGCTCAGCGCACTCACACTCGATCTCTTCTCCGTGCTCTTCGGCGGAGCGACGGCACTGTTGCCCGTCTTCGCGGCGGATATTCTCCATGTGGGCCCGAGCGGACTGGGACTGCTGCGCGCCGCGCCGGCCGTTGGTGCGGTGCTCACGAGCGTACTACTGACGCGCTGGCCACCGTTCGCACGCACAGGCCCGAATCTGCTGTTCGCTGTCTCAGGGTTTGGCGCGTGCATGATCGGATTCGGATGGAGCACGACACTCTGGGTCTCCGTTGCGTTTCTTGCCGCAGGCGGTGCGTTCGACATGGTGAGCGTGGTCATCCGGAGTGTGATGCTGCAGTCGCGGACGCCCGAGAGTCTGCTCGGCCGCGTGTCGGCAGTGAATCAGATATTCATCGGGTCGTCCAACGAGATCGGTGCGTTTGAGTCAGGGCTCTCCGCCAAGTGGCTCGGCGCGGTGCCAAGTGTCGTACTTGGCGGCTTCGCAACATTGGCTGTGGTGGGAATGGTCGCATGGCGAGTGCCGATGCTGCGTCGCATGCGCCAGCTGCACCCCGAAGCCAAGGCGGGCTGACCTCTGTCCCGCACCCGAAGCGAAGACGAGTGGCTCTGGGGCTGGGATGCGACGCCCGGCATCGTCTCGGTGTGGGTGGCGAGCGACGGTGTCGCAACGGTCTGGCGTCGGCTGACTGACGAACAGCGGCTCGTTCGGGAGGAGGATCGCTTTCGACCGTGGCTGCTGCTCGACAGTCTGGCTGACCTCGAGCATCTGGGGGCGCAGCTCGTTGAAGAGTCGCATGACGCGGCGAACGTAACGCGCGCGACAGTAACCTGGCGAGTGCTCAAGGGGCCGGGCACGCTCCGCTACTTCGTGAGTGCTGAACGCGCGCGTACACTGAGCGATGCTGTCCTCACCGGCGCGTCGCGTCGACTTGGGCAGCGCGTCGGACATCTCCGTGATCTCGAGAGCACCTCGTTCCTCGTGCTCCCCGCCGAAGAGCAGTACCTCGTCGCTACAGGACGTACCTACTTTCGCGACCTGACATTTGACGATCTGCATCGACTGCAGTTCGATCTCGAGACGACGGGGCTCGACGCCGATCGCGATCGCATGTTCATGGTCGCGGTGCGAAAGCCGGACGGCAGCACCGAAGTGCTCGAAGCACGAGGCACCGACAACGCGGCCGAAGCCGATCTCATTCGTCTTCTCGAGTCGACCATTGCTGCGGCCGACCCTGATGTGATCGAGAACCACAATCTGCACGGCTTTGATCTCCCGTTTCTCGACACACGCGCACGCCTGCTTGGCGTGCCGCTCTCGCTCGGGCGTATTCGCGCAGCGTCGCTCTCGCAACGCGCGGCTCGGCGGGGCGCGCCCAGCAGCAGTGACGCGGGGCGTCGCGTCCGATTTGTCGCCCCCGGTCGCGAGTTGATCGATACGCTCGATGCCGTTCGACGATACGATTTTTCAGCGCGCGAGCTACCGAGTCACGGCCTGAAAGCCGTGGCGCGACATCTGGGCATTGCCGGCCCCGATCGCGAACTCATTCGCGGTGATCAGATCTACACGGTCTACCGCACCGATCCCGAACGCGTGCGTCGTTACGCAATCGCAGATGTCGATGAAGTCGCCGGCCTCTCGCGTGTGCTCGGTGGTGCTGCGTTCGCGCTCGCACGCATGGCGCCCCGGCGCTACGAACGACTGGCCGACGCCGGTGCTGCAACCGGTGTGATCGATCCGCTTCTGGTGCGCGCATACATACGAGCAGGCGAGGCGCTGCCCGCACATCGCGAGGGGGACGGCACCGTACACACCGGCGCCGCGCTGCATCTGTTCGCGACCGGCGTCGCACAGCGCGTTGTGAAGGCCGATGTGGCCAGTCTGTATCCGTCACTAATGCGCGCCTTTCGCATCGGCCCACAGCGCGACCACCTCGGCGCGTTGCTCGCGCTCGTCGATAGACTCGTCGAACAGCGTCTCACAGCCAAGGCCCTCGCGCGTACCGAGCCGCTTGGCTCTGCCGCACGCTATACACACGAAGCCATGTCGGCAGCGATGAAGCTGGTGGTGAATTCGGCGTACGGATATCTTGCGGCGGGCGGTGGTCTCACACGCTTCGCCGACGTGCACGCCGCGAATGAAGTCACTCGTCGTGGACGCGAAACACTCGACCTGATGTGTCGCGAACTTGCGGCGCGCGGTGTCACGTTACTCGAGGCGGATACGGACGGCGTGTACTTCGCCGTCCCTGAGTCCTGGACGGAAGCCGATGAACGACGTGTGGTTGCCGAAGTCGCCACACTGCTGCCACCGCTCGTCAATCTCGAGTTCGAAGGGCGGTACGCGGCCATGCTGTCGCATCAACCCAAGAACTACGCGCTCGTTGCTTACGACGGAACGCTCACGTTACGCGGTGTTGCATTTCGCTCCAGCCGCGCCGAGCCGTTTGGTGAGCAGTTCCTGAGGCGTGCGATTGCGTGTCTGCTTCGCGGCGATGTTCCGGGTGTGCGCGACGCGTATGTCGAGACCGTGCGCGCGATCCGGGGGATAGCGCTGCCCACGCGAGAGCTGTCGTCACGCGTGCGGCTGACCTTGACGGCTGAGCGTTATTGCCAGACGCGTGACAGTCGTCGTGCATTTTCGTACGAGGCGATGCTCGCGGGCGGCCGCACCGCCTGGCGCATTGGCGAACGCGTGAGAGTCTATCGCACGACCGCGGGTGGCGGGCTCGTTGCCGATCACGAGGACCAGGCGATCTCAGCGGCCCCAGCTGACCCGCGCGACTATGACGTGGACTACTACGTCCGATTGCTCCGACGGTCGTTTGCGACGCGCCTCGTGACCGCGTTCACCCCGAGTGACTTCGACGCCATCTTTGCCGATCCTGGTCAGCTGACGCTCTTCAGCGAAGAATTTTGTGACATTCGACCATTGCTGACGATTCTAGGCGGGTAGGGTGTGTTGCGTGCCCGCAACGCCGTGGTTCAGCTAGACCGTGGCAGCGGTTTCTTCGGTGAGCGAGAGTTCTATTTCGGTGCCGTCGCGCGCGATAGAGGTCTTGGCGAACACCTGTTTCGCCTCGCGCTCGAGTTCGTGGGCGTCGCGGGAGTAGCGCGCCGAGATGTGGGTCAAGACAAGTCGCCGCGCACCGGCCCGTCGCGCGACCTCGGCCGCTTCCCGCGCGGTGCTATGGCCGGTCTCCACCGCGCGCGCGGCCTCTTCATCGGCGAATGTCGCTTCGTGAATGAGCAGATCGGCGTCCTGCGAGGCAGCGATCGTGGCTTCGCACGGACGCGTGTCGCCTGTGAGGACAATGCGTCGCCCGCGCCGGCGCTCGCCAACCAGCACTGACGGCTCGATCACGCGACCGTCGTCCAGCGTGACCGACTGACCTTTATGGATGCGCCCCCACAGCGGTCCTTCGGGGATGCCGAGCTGCCGTGCGAGGTCGGGGTTGAAGCGGCCGAGTCGTTCTTCTTCAACGAGGGCGTAGCCGATTGAAGAGCTTCCGCGGTGGTCGACGGCGAAGGTGTCGATCCGAAACTCGTCTTTTGGGACCGAAGCCCCCGGTTCAAGTTCGGTAATTGTGACCTGAAACGTCGTGCGATCGCCACCGAGAGTGATGCATTGACGCAATATGCTGCGTGCGCCCGGCGGCGCCCAGAGGCGCAATGGTTCCGTTCGCCCCTGCAGCTGCAAGGTGCGCAACAGCCCGGTGAGCCCCAGGATGTGGTCGCCGTGCATGTGGCTGAAGAAGAGATCGCCAAAGGCAAAACTGACGCCGTAGCGCATCATTTGCCGTTGAGTTCCCTCGCCGCAATCGAACAGAAATGTCTCTCCTTCCCGAATGATGGCGAGGGAGCTGACCCCACGTTCAACCGTGGGGCAGGCGGCGGCGGTACCGAGGAAGCGAACGAGTAGCGGCATCGTGTGGAATATAGACGGCTCGGAGCGACGGCGGCCTCACCTTTGCAATGAGAAGCGTATTGCGCCAGTCGGTCTCTGCAGGCGGTCCAATGTTTGCAGAGTACCCAGGGTGTAACGGGGCGTTTCTCGCGGGATGAAATGGCTATGCTATGAGTCCCCCGTGGGCGCAGGTGCAGGATAACTTCCGGATGGCCGGGGGGCATATGACCGGAAAGAGCCGACGCGGATTCGCGTCAATGGATCCCGCGAGACAGAAAGAAATCGCGAGCAAGGGTGGTCGTGCGGCCCATGAAAAGGGCACAGCGCACGAATGGTCGTCGGATGAAGCCAGGAATGCTGGTCGCAAAGGCGGCGTCACCGTCAGTCAGGATCGCGCGCACATGGCGGCGATTGGACGTGAAGGTGGCGAGTCCCGCAGCGCGGCCGCACGCGAAGCGCGTCAGCTTCGGGGCCCTGAGCGCGAAGTGGCGGTGCCGGTGTCACGTGAAGGCGATTCCGCTTTGCGCCGCGGTGGATTGCGGCCGGTGGGGCAGAGCCGGATCGACGGCGAGCGTCTCGACTCGACGCGTTAGGGCGGCTGGCGTTAGGAAGGCGCGCGTTGGCGTCTATACAAAGTCTGACCATTGAACGACGGCCACCCTGACAAGGTGGCCGTTTGTTTTGATGGGTGCCTTTGGGCTGCGCAGCGTGAGTGCTGCAGGCGGCGTGAGATCACCGCCGGTGGCCGATCACTATCCCTTCCCTCATGCCGTGCGCTGCCTCGATGCGTCGGCTCGCTCCGGAGGTCGATGGCTGTTGTGCCGTGATCGATCCCCAGGGCCGCCTGTGGTCGAGGGATGTCGGCGGTCGGCGCTATGTCGTGTTCTCGCTCGAGGCGTCGTCGGCGACGGCAATGCCGAAGGCGAAGCCGCAGTTGGTCGTGAAGCTGCCGAACTTTGATGAACGCCATTGGATAGCGCTCTCGTTCGACGCCGATGTACACGTGCTCGATCGCGGCGCGCCACCTTAACGCCCGGATCCCAAGACAGGTGCAGAAGCGATCTTTATGCTCGACACCGCAGGCCGAGTGCTGCGCACCGCCGATATTCCGGCGCAAGTCGCGAACATCTCCGCGCGTCACGAGATTCCGTACACGCTGCAGGGTGGCTTTGGTGTCCGCTACTACTATCCGCCGTTTGCTGCATACCCGCTCATGGCGCTCAGTCGCCCGTGCTCGATGTCTTCGACCAGACGCTGCTTCAATTCCGCTCTGTATCGATGGTATGCTCGTTCCATTGGATCACGTCCGCTGCTCAGGGTAACGTGTAGACACTAATCAGGACGGGACAATCACGAAGTCCGCCTCTAATGCTCACGACGGCGTGGTTCTGGTACCGCTGCATTCCGCTGCCTGATGCATAATCGTGGGGCAGGTTAGCACAGCCACTTCTCGGCCCGCTGACGACCCCAAATGCATTGTACCTCATGAGCACGCACTCCCCTTTGTTTTTCTCCGCGACTCAGCGTCTCCGCGAGATGCTTTTCGTTCTCACGGTGCTTGCCGCGTGCACGAAGTCGAAAGCGGACTCGGTGTCGTCAGGGTCCTCCCCCGACTCCATCATCGCGCGCGCCAACACCAACGCCAGCGCCACCGCCGACTCACAACCGCGCACCCAACTCGCCCTCCCGATCGTCGCCGAAAACGCTCGCGATGGCGATCTTATTCTGCGCGTGACCACCACCGGGCAGGTCCGCTCCGACGCCGCCGTGAGACTCCGCGCGGAAGTTCCCGGCACCGTGGCCGCCGTCCGCGTACACCCAGGCACCAGAGTGACCCGCGGAGACGTGCTGCTCACCCTCGACCCGTATCCGTTCGATCTCGCCGTGCGCGAAGCACAAGCCACCACCGATGAAGCCGAGCAACGCTTTCTCGAAAGCTTCGTGCCGGAGTCGCTCGTGACCGGGCGGGGCCCAACGCCCGAACAACGCAAAGCGCTGATCAACAAATCGGGATTGAGTGCTGCGCGGCTGCGCCTCGAGCGTGCAAAATTCGAACAGTCGCGCGCCATCATCACGAGCCCGATGGACGGCATGATCGACGCCGTGGACGTTGCGGCCGGTGAACGCATCACGGGCGGGCAACAGCTGCTCACGGTCGTCGACACACGCAACTTGCGCATCGAAGCACAGGTGCTTGAACACGACTTGCCACTCGTGCGCGTAGGTGGCGACGCGATCGTCACCAGCGCCGGTGCGCCTGGACGCGTGATTCGTGGACGCGTGGACGCGGTGTTGCCATTGGTCGATTCGACTACACGCGCTGGTCGCGCCATCGTGCGCGTGGTGGGCGACGGCACCCTCAAGCCCGGGATGTACGCCGACGTGCAACTCGAAGCCACGCGACTCACCTCGCGACGACTGGTGCCCGCACGCGCCGTGATCGAACGCGATGGACGTCCGCTGGTGTTTGTGGTGAAAGACGGACGCGCGCAGTGGACGTACATCACACCGGGGCGCAGCAACGGCAGCGATACGGAAGTGCTCCCCGATTCGGCGACGGGACAGCTCCCGGTGCAGCGCGGTGACGCCGTGATTGTCGAAGGCCATCTCACGCTCACACACGACGCGCCGGTCAAGATCGCGCCGCGCCGCCCGTAACGCGCACGTGTCGATCGCTGCCTTCGCCGTCAAACGCCCCGTCGCGACTGTGGCGGCGATACTCGCCGTCGTGTTGCTCGGTTCTGTTTCACTGACACGACTGCCGGTTTCGTTGCTCCCGGACGTGTCGTTGCCGGTGCTGACCATTCGCACCGTGTACCCCGGCGCCGCGTCACCTGAAGTGTCGCGCTTTGTCGCCGAACCGATCGAAGAAGC
>Ga0105044_10002978_pt1 | contig 23166 bp, 17 predicted proteins | sample MAT01_FD_78092 | JGI IMG/M metagenome (GOLD analysis project Ga0105044, IMG submission 78092) | Freshwater microbial communities from Lake Fryxell liftoff mats and glacier meltwater in Antarctica - MAT-01 | ecosystem: Environmental > Aquatic > Freshwater > Ice > Liftoff microbial mat | place...
CCGCAGCAGAGGCCAGCAATGGGACAAGCTTCGGACCTATGGCCCGAGACTTCGCCGTGCTCTCCAATCCGCGCGTCGACCAATGCGGGGCATCCTTCGGGTGGGGCTGAGGCGACCGGGTCACCCCGGAGATTCGCACGGCCACCACCTTGCACAAGGCTACCTACCGAAACCCGCCTTGGCAAGGCAGGAAATGCAAAATGATAAAATGGCGAACATGCCAACTGGTCAAATTGCCACGGGGGTGCGGGCTACTCGAGGGCGGCCGCGCCGGAGATGATTTCCGTGAGTTCGGTGGTGATCTGGGCTTGGCGGGCTCGGTTGAAGATTCGGGTGTACTTCTTGCCCGCCTTGCCAGCGTTGTCGGTTGCGGCCTTCATCGCGACCATTCGTGCGACGTGCTCGCTGACGATGGCGTCGTTAAAGGCCTGGAAGAGGAGGCTCTTGACGGCGGCGGGGAGGAGATCGTTCAGGAGTTCGGCCGCGGAAGGGGTGAACTCGTAGATCTGCTCCGTCGTGGTCGTCTTGGCCTGGGCACTGGCCTGAGCCTTCGAGATAGCGGGCGTCTGGAAGGGGAGGAGCTGCATGACCGCCGGGGCCTGGCGGCCTGCGGAGATGTACTTCATGGAGACGATGCGGACAGAGGAGATCTCGCCGCTGAGGAAGCGCTGCGTGTATTCCTCGGCGAGAGCGCGAACCTTGTCATATGTGGGCTTGTCGCCGAAGTGGGTGTGGACGCGGGCGACGTTGACGCTGGCGAACTTGAGGAAGCCGACACCCTTCTTGCCGATGGCGTCGATGGAGCCCTGTCGCGCGTTGGGGTTGGCCTTGAGCATGGCCATGAAAGCGCGGAGGACCGAGCCGTTGTAGGGACCGCAGAGGCCGCGGTCGGAGGTGATGACAAGGGAGAGCTCCTTGCCGCCGGGCCTGCCTGGCTGGAGGAGGGGGTGGGTCGTATCACCCAGGCCCGAGGCGAGCTGGCCGACGAGCTCGAAGAGGGCCTCGCTGTAGGGCTTGCCCGCGACGGCAAGTTGCTGGGCGCGCGCGAACTTGCTGGTGGCGATCATCTGCATCGTTTTGGTGATGCGGCGGATGTTGCCGACGGCCTTGATGCGCTTCTTGATCTCGCGAGTCTTGCCCATAGGGAGGCAAGGATAGGACGGAAAAAGGCACTGGGGACCAGGGACAAGGCACCAGGGTCAGAAAAGAGAGGGAACCGGGACTAGGAAAACAAGAAGACAGACGACAGGGGGAAAATTCTAGGAAACTGGCCTGAGGCCGGCTCCAGGTTTGCCGTCAGGCTGGGCGTGCGACGCTGGCGCTGACTTCGCGGCTGAGCCAGGCTCGCGCGAATGCCCAAGACTTCTTCACGGTGGCTGGTGAGAGGTCGATCGCCGCGGCGGTTTGCTCGATGGAGAGGCCGGCGAAGTAGCGAAGCATGACGATGCGGGCGGCGCGTTCGTCGAGGGCTTCGAGCTTCTTGAGTGCTTCATCAAGGGCGAGGATCTCGTCGCTGGAGGTCTCGCTGAGTTCGCCCGTGACACCCGCGGCGACGGCGTCGTCGTGGAGCTCGACGCGTGCGACTCCGCCGCCGCGCTTGTGCGTTTGACGGGCTCGGGCGCGCTCGATCAGGATCCGGCGCATGGCGAGCGCGGCGGCACCAAAGAAGTGGCCGCGGCTCTGCCAAGACGCGACGCTGGGATCATTGTCGCCGACCAGACGCATGTACGCCTCATGGACGAGAGCGGTAGGCTGGAGGGTGTGGCCGGCGCCCTGGCGAGCCTCGCGCCCCATGTTGGCTTGTGCCAGCCGCCGAAGCTCGTCATAGACGATGGGGAGGAGATCGGAGGAGGCCTTGGCATCGCCCGCCGCGGCGGCGTGAATGAGGACGGTCACGTGGCGCGGGTCGTGCGTGACCTGCGTTGAGGCTGAAAGGATGGTGTGCTGATTGGGGCTAGGTTCGATGGGCATGCAAATCTCCAGCGAGACATGCGAGAAGGCTCGAAGAGGAGGATTGGAATTGTTGGGGAGTAAGAAGCGGGGCGTAACATTCGGCAGCAGGCATTGGGCCTTCGTTCCGCCCTAGTGCCCAGTGCCTAGTCCCCAGTGCTTAGCCCTCGTGCCTTCCCCCATCACACATTGAAGTACTTCGCCTCCGGATGATGCACGATGATCGCGCTTGTGCTCTGCTCGGGGTCGATCTGCCAGTTCTCGGTGAGGACGCAGCCAATCCGGCTGGGGTCCAGCAGGCGGAAGAGGTTGTCCTGGTGGCTCAATTCGGGGCACGCGGGATAGCCGAAGGAGTAGCGTGAGCCGCGGTAGTGCTGGGTGAAGAGGTCCTTGATGCGTGGGCTGTCGTCGCCCGCGATGCCGAGTTCTTGCCGCATGCGCTTGTGCCAGAACTCTGCGAGTGCTTCGGCGGTCTCGACGCCCAGGCCGTGGAGATAGAGGTAGTCGGTGTAGCGGTTCTGCTCGAAGAGAAGCTTGGCCTCCTCGCTGGCCTTGCTGCCCATCGTCACACAGTGCAGGCCGATGATGTCGGCCTCGCCGGACTCGATGGGGCGGAAGTAGTCGCTGATGCAGAGTCTTTTCTTGTCGGGCTGGCGCGGGAAGTTCAGCCGCTCGCGCTCGCGGCGTTGGCCCGGAGCCGCCGGGTCCCAGATGACAAGGTCGTCGCCATCGGCGTTGCACTCAAAGTACCCGTAGGCGACGGCAGGGCGCAGGATCTTGCGGGCTTTCGCGTCCGCCTTGAGCTTCTGGAAGATGGGGAGGATCTGGTCTTCGAGGAGCGCGTCGTAGTCCGCGTCGCTGAGTGCGCCCTTCTTGATCTGCCACTGGCCGCGGAAGAGTGCGACGGGGTTGATGAAGGGATAAATGTCATGAAGGTCCAGCCCGCCGGACTCGGACGTGATGACGCGCGAGCCCAGGAACGGAGCCTTGGGAACCGCGTGCGTCGTCGAGACGCTGCTGCGGACGCGCGGTCCGGGCGACTTTGGCGGCGCGAGCGTCGCGGTCGCGGATTCGGACGAGACACCGCCCGGGAGGGCGGTGCTGCCCGAGTTTGCGGCGGCGAGCTTCTCGATGCGTGAACGGTTGATCGTGTCCTCGGCGGCGCTGCGCTTGGTCTGGCGCTCGTCGATCTCGCGTTCGAGCGTGTCGGTCTGGCCGCCCATGATGAGGTCCATGGTGCGGAGGCCGTCGAAGGCGTCCTTGCCATAGAAGAGCTTGCCCGAGTAGACCTTTCGCAGGTGGCCCTCGCAGTAGTGGCGCGTGAGCGCCGCGCCGCCCAGGATGACCTTTGGCGAGAGGCCCTGGACGTTGAGCTCCTTGAGGTTCTCCTCCATGACGTTCACGCTCTTGACGAGAAGTCCCGAGAGGCCGATGGCGTCGGCGCCGCTCTCCTTCCAGGCCTTGAGGATCTCAGGGAGCGTCTGCTTGATGCCGATGTTGATGACCTTGTAGCCGTTGTTGCTGAGAATGATGTCGACGAGGTTCTTGCCGATGTCGTGGACGTCGCCCTTGACGGTCGCGAGCACGATCGTGCCCTTGGCCTGGCCAGCGATCTTCTCCATGTAGGGCTCGATCTTGGCCACGGCCATCTTCATGACCTCGGCGCTCTGGAGCACGAAGGGGAGCTGCATCTGGCCCGAGCCAAAGAGCTCGCCCACGGTCTTCATGCCGTCGAGGAGGTGGTCGTTGATGATCTCGAGAGGCTTGTACTTTGCGAGTGCAGCGCCGATGGTCTCGCCGAGTGCTTCCTTCTCGCCATCGATGATGTGGGCGCGGAGCTTCTCTTCGAGGGTGAGCTCCTTGCGAACCTTCTTGGTTGCGCCGGGAACTTCGGCATCCTTGAAGAGCTCGATGAAGTACTGGAGCGGGTCAAAGCCCTCGCGGCGCCGGTCGTAGATGAGATCCATCGCGGCGTCCCACTGCTCCTGTGGGATGCGGTTCTTGGGGAGGATCTTGCTGAAGTGAACGATCGCGCTCGTGAGCCCGGCCTGGGTGAGCTCGTTCAGGAACGCGCTGTTGAGGACGATCCGTTCCGCAGGCTTGAGGCCGAATGAGCAGTTGGAGAGTCCAACGGTGGTCTGGCAGCGCGGGAACTTCTGCATGATGCGCCGGACGCCCTCGATGGTCTCAAGGCCCGAGCGGCGGTCGCTCTCCATTCCCGTTGAGATGGGGAGGACGAGCGGATCGAACATGACATCTTCTTCGGCGAGGCCATGGAAGTCGACGGCGCGGCGCAGGCCGCGCTCGGCGATGGCGAGCTTGCGGTCGGCGGTGCGGGCCATCGAGGCTTCTCGGTCCTCGTCGATCGAGCCGATGACGAGCCCGGCGCCGTAGGTCTTGGCGAGGCTGGCGACGACGTCGAACTTGTGGTCACCGTCCTCGAAGTTGGCGGAGTTGATGAGGCACTTGCCGCCAGCGTGCTTGAGGCCGGCCTCGATTGTCGCGACCTGTGTCGAGTCGAGCATGAGCGGGATGTTCACCTGCCGCACGACTCGCCGGACAATCTCGGCCATGTCGCGCGCGTTGTCGCGCCCGGCGTAATCGACGTTGAGATCCAGCACGTGGGCCCCGTCGTGGCGAACCTGCTCGCGCGCGAGGGAGACGATGCCGTCGAAGTCCTCGGCCTCCAGGAGCTTCTTGAAGGCGCGGCTGCCGCTGGCGTTCATGCGCTCGCCGACGATGAGGATGGAGTTGTCCTGGCGGTAGTCCTGCGCCGAATAGAGGCTCGTTACGGCGGCCTTCGGCGCGGAGAGGAGCATGGGGGACTTGCTGCCGCGCTTGATGAAGTCATCGACCATGCGCGTGAGCATCGCGATGTGGTCCGGGGTCGTGCCGCAGCAGCCGCCGACGATGCGGACACCGTCGGTCTCGACGAACTTCTGCATGGCCTCGGTGAAGGGCTGGGGTCCCAAGGGGAACTCTGCGTGGCCCTCGTGCAGGATCGGGAGGCCGGCGTTGGGCATGATGGAGACGGCGCGCCGGAGTGCGGGCGCGCCGGGCAGCGTGCCCATCGCGCCCCAGTGCTTGCCGAGCCAGTGGACGTGCTCGGCCATCTCAACTGGGCCCGTGGCGCAGTTGAGGCCGAGGGAGGTAATGGGGTAGCCCGCGAGCGCTTGCGCAACAGCGGAGATCTCGCTGCCCAGCAGCATGGTGCCGGTGGTCTCGATCGTGACGGAGACCATGATGGGGATGTCGGCGGCGGTCTTGCCTGCGTCCGCGAGCGCCGAGAGGACCGCGTTGATGACGCACTTGACCTGCAGGAGGTCCTGGCACGTCTCGATGATGAAGCAGTCGACGCCGCCCTCGATCAGCCCCGCGGCCTGCGCCTTGTAGCTCGCGAACATCGCTTCCCAGTCGATGTTTCCCAGCGTGATGAGCTTGGTGCCCGGGCCCATGGAGCCTGCGACAAAGCGCGGCTTGTCCGAGGTTGAGTGCTTCCTCGCCACGGCCTTGGCGAGGCTGGCGGCGGCGATGTTGATCTCGCGGCAGCGGTCCTGAAGATCAAACTCCGCCAGCACGTGCGGCATGCCGCCGAAGGTGCAGGTTTCGAGGACGTCCGCCCCGGCGATGAGGAAGGACTCGTGAATCTCGGAGATGACGTCTGGCCGCGCGAGGACCAGAACCTCCGGGCAGTTCTCCTTGCCCCAGAAATCTTTCTCGATGTCGAGCGGGAGCGCGTGCGTGGCGGTGCCCATCGCGCCGTCAAAGATGATCGGCTTGCGGGCGAGGGTAGCGAGGAAGAGGCTGGGCATGGGCGGCGTGTCCTGGCTTGGCGTCGCGAGGTGTGGACCCCGAGGCGTGCGGTAAAGGCGACTCATCGATCGCGCCGCGAGTCGCACCCGCTGAGCACGCAAAAGGCCAAAGTCCCGAGAATCGCGTGCTGCCAGGGCCGACTTCCACGGCGTGATCCTACAAATGAAGACATGTTTGAACCGAGCTTCGACCGGGCAAGAACTGTCCATCCATGTATCCGGATGAACGGATAAACATAGGCAAGGGAGCGGTTTGTGTCAATCTTAGGGACGTGAAGCGGGGCGGCCGCGTCGATGGCGTCGAAGGACGGCTCAGCCATCGATGAACCTCGCGGGGGCGAAAGTCGTCGCTGCTATCCTGACCGGATCGCCGGATGGTGAGTGGCTTTGGGGCCGGCCGCGGGCGGTGAGGGGGTTGGGTTTGTTGGGGGTGTGGGGGGTGTGGGAGATTCGCTTTTGCACGCTCGCAAGCCCGCGGTTGGGTTCATCTTCGCGACGCTGCTCCTCGATGTGATCGGGTTCGGGCTGCTCATTCCGGTGGCGCCGAGGTTGGTGCAGTCGCTGATGAATGACGGTGCGGGAGGGACGGAGGCGCAGGCCGCGTGGTACTACGGCGTGCTCATCGCGACGTACGCGGCGATGCAGGTGCTCTTCGCTCCGATCCTGGGTGCGCTTTCGGATCGGTTTGGGCGGCGGCGTGTGCTGCTGGTGGCACTGCTGGGATCGGGGCTTGATTACTTCGCGATGGCGTTTGCGCCAGCGTTGTGGGTCCTGTTTTTGACGCGGGCAATCAACGGGATCTCGGGGGCGAGCATCACGGTGTGCACGGCGTACATCGCGGATGTGACGCCGCCGGAGAAGCGGGCTGCGGCGTTTGGGCTGGTGGGCGCGGCGTTTGGACTTGGCTTCATCATCGGGCCGGTGCTCGGCGGGTTTCTTGGCTCGATTGACATCCACCTGCCGTTCTATGTGGCGGGAGCCGTGACGCTGGTGAACTGGCTGTATGGGTGCTTCGTGCTGCCGGAGTCGCTGCCGCCAGCGCTGCGGCGGCCGTTCAGTTTGGCGCGGGCGAATCCGTTCGGCGCGTTCTGGGGGCTGGGCAAGTACCCGCTGGTGGCGGGGATGGCGTCGGCGCTCTTCATGCTGAACCTTGCGATGTTTGGTTTGCACGCGACCTGGGTTTTGTACACGGCTCATCGGTACGGCTGGAACGAGTTCCAGGTCGGGCTCTCGCTGACGATTGTCGGGATTGGCGCGGCGGTAGTGCAGGGGGGACTGGCGCGGAAGATCATTCCCGCGCTCGGGCCCGGAGTGCTGGGTGAGAAGCGGGCGCTCCTGATTGGCATGGGCATCGGCGTGCTTGCGTATGTGGGGTACGGGGCCGCGACGGAGGGGTGGATGATCTATGCCATCGTGGTCGCGGCGTCGATCGCTGGCATCGCGCAACCCGCGGGACAGGCGCTGATCACGCGAACCGTCGGCCCAAGCGAGCAGGGTGCGGTGTCGGGCGCGCTCACGAGCCTGCAGAGCGTCGCGAATATCCTGGGGCCGCTGATCGCCACGAATGTCTTTGCATGGGCAATTTCGGAGTGGGCGGTGTGGCCGCTGAATGTGCCGGGGCTTTCGTTCTTTGTGGGTGCGGTGCTGGCGTTGGTGGGCATGCTGCTGGCGGCGCGAGCGGTTCGAATGGTGGGCAGGGATGGAGCTTGATGCACCTTGCCGGGCGTAGTGAATCTATCGTCGCGACCGAGTCACATGGCCCGGCTAAGCGCTGAGTGGCGGCGGGCATGCAGGGGGGTTGGCGGAGGTCAATCTCTTGCAATTCACCCGCGCATCTTCGCGATCGTCCCTGTCGTGCTCTTTCCCGGGACGAGATCCACGAGCGCGACTCGCCCGCCGATTGACTCAACGAATTCGGCCCCCACCACCTTGTCCTTGGTGTAGTCCGCGCCCTTCACGAGCACGTCGGGCCGCAGCACTCTGATAAGTTCGAGGGGTGTGTCGTCGCTGGCCTTGCCGAAGAAGACGACGGCCCCGACGGACTCGAGCGCGCCCAGGACGCGGGCGCGATCCTCCTGCGTGTTCACCGGGCGCGACTCACCCTTGAGGCGGCGGACCGATGCGTCGTCGTTGACGCCGACGACAAGGAAAGCGTTCTTGCCGCCAGCCTCGCGCGCCTTCTCGAGAAGCGTGACATGGCCTCGGTGGAGAATGTCGAAGCAGCCGTTGGTGAAAACGATGGGGCGGCCGGTGCTGCGGATCGCGGCGATCTCGAGGGCTGCCTCGTCGGGTGTTCTGATTTTGCCGCGGTCCTCGCGCGAGCGGAGGAGGACTTCGTGGTGCACGCGCTCGAGAGGGATGGGCTCGACGCCGAAGATCTCTACTTCGAGCCCCGCCGCGGCGTTGGCGAATCGCACGGAGTCGGCCCAGGTGCAGCCGTTCGCTCGTGCGGCGGTGAGCCCCGCGAGGAACATGTCCCCCGCGCCGGTAACGTCGTAGACCTGTCGCGCCGCAGTGGGGACCGCGAGTGGTTCCTCGCCGCGCTCCAGAAGGAGCGCCCCTTGCTTGTCCAAGGTCAGGACGCAGGCCTCAAGATCGAGCTGCGCCATGAGACGCCTGCCGAGCTCGGCGTTATGCTCGGCGGAGCCGTCGGTGCCGGTCTTCATCGCGGTTGCGACTTCGGCCTCGGTGCGGTTGGGGGTGATCGCTGTCGCGCCGCGGTACTTGGCGTAGGAGGCAAGGCGCGCCGGATCGACCATCACGGGCTTGCCGGCGCGGTGCGCCATCTCGATCACGCCCGCGCAGAGCGCGGCCGAGCAGACGCCCTTGTTGTAGTCCTCGATGCAGACGACGTCGGCGCTCGGGAGGAGCTTCTCGAACGAGGCGAGCAGACGCGCCTCGACTTCGCCTGTGATTGGCTCGCTGCTCTCAAAGTCGACGCGGAACATCTTCTGCGGGTGGCGGGCCTGCGCGAGGCCGATGAGGTTGAGCTTGCGCGTGGTGGGGCGCGACGCATCGGTGGTGAGGTGCGAGGCGTCGACGCCGCTGGCCGCGAGCGCCTCGCGGAGGCGACCGCCAGCCTCATCATCCCCTACAACTCCCAGAGCCGTGACTTTGCCACGCAGCGCAGCAAGGTCCATGCACACATTTGCACTGCCTCCGGGCCGATGCTCGCGCCGGCGCACGTGCAGCACCGGCACCGGCGCATCCGCCGAGAGCCGCTCGGCATCGCCGAAGAGAAGCTCATCGAGCATGAAGTCACCGATGACGAGGGCGTGAAAGCCCTTCCAATTCGCGAGCGCGGCGAGGAGCGTGTCCATTCGGGGCCAGTGTATGGGGATCGGCGCGGGGGTGGGCCGCTGGCCAGGTGGTTAGTTGGCGAGCATCGAGACGCGATGGCGCTCGATGGCCTCGCGCAGCGCGGTTTCAAGAGCTGCCTCGCCGCTGAGTGTGAGCTCCAGCCGCGGCCGCGCGACGGCGCAGGGCCAGACTTCGGGACGCACCCGCCGGAGCTTGGACCAGTCCTTGTCGGTCACGATGATGACGTCCGCACGCGAGGCCCGCGCGAGCTCGAGGAGCTTGGCGATCGTTCCCGGCTCGTACGCGTCGTGATCACGCAGCGTGAGCACTTCGCATGGATCTGCGCCGATGGCGCCGCGCACCATCGCAATGAAACGGTCCGGGTTGCCGATGGCACAGCAGACCATCACGCGGCGGCCGGAGAGCGAGGCGGATGGAAGCTCGCGGTCTTCTCCACTCCCCGCATCGCGCCAGAGCAACCCTTCCCAGGTGTGCTTCGCACGCAGGATCGGGAGGTCAGCCTTGATCTCGTGGACCTCGCGCTCCAGCTTCGCGTTTCGAGCTTCATCCCCGTGCGTCAGCACAACCAGACCTGCGCGAGAAAGTGATTGCGCAGGCTCGCGCAGCCATCCCCGCGGCAGCAGCCGATCTTCGAATGGATTGCGCGTGGCGTCGATCATCACGATGTCCAGGTCGCGCGCGACGCGGCGATGCTGGAAGCCATCATCCAGGACGACGACGTCGGACACCTTCGGCGGGCCTTCGCGCGTGATCGCGGGCGATGCGTTCGCTTCACCACTTTCTCCGGCGCGATCATGCGCGCGTGCCTCATCCGCGAAGAGGTCGAGAAGACCCTCGACCCGATCTGCCCGCGCGATCACAGCAACGCCGGGGAACTGGCGGAGGTAGGAGTCTTCTTCGTCGCTGCGGCCGCCGTGCCTGGCGCCGTAGCCGCGCATGGCGATGCAGGGTGCCTGTCCCATCGCGATGAGAGTTCGCACAACGCGCGCGACCATCGGACTCTTCCCCGTGCCTCCGACGGAGAGGTTGCCAACGCTGATGACGGGTCGATCAAGTGAAACCACACCGCGTCCGGCATCAAAGGCGCGATTGCGGCGAGTGATCTCCCATCGATAGATGGGTTCGGCGATCGCGGCCAGCAGGCCGAGCCACGCTGGCAGCGGGCCGCGCGTGTGAGCTTTGACAGGCTTGGTGAAATCGCCCGGGTTCATCGAGGTGGACCATACCCCGGTGCCGCGGCGGACGCGCGGCAGCCTGTTGCGGCGGTGGCGGTCCGAGAAGGAACCATGTCCAGCCTTGCGGACGCGTGGTATCGCCCAACTCGGACGATTGTGCTGGCATTGCTGGCCATATGGCGCATGATGATGGTGCAGGCCACAACGCCTGAAGCACGCCAGCGACTCCGGCGGCGCCGACCCATCCAGAGCGTGGATTGGGCCGGTGACCGGGTCTGGCAACGAGGGAAAGACATGCTCACGACATCGCTTTTGATCGCCGCCGCCGTTTCGAGCCAGCTTGCCGCCGCGAACGCTGGACCGGGAATCGACTATCAGTCGAGAGGATTCACGAGCCCCAACTCCGGCGTTCGGCAGATCGCAAACCCCCGCGCGTTCCCGACGAACGTGAGAGACAGCCTCCGGCGTCCGGGCTTCGGTGGGCGGATGTGGATCTCTGCGTCGGTTAGCTCGTTCGACAGTAAGGAACCCGGCGCATCGGCGTATGGCGCGCACATTGGCGACGACACCATCATCTACGGCCGAATCGCCCACCTCGCCATCTCAATGTCCCCTTGGCAGGTCCAGTCCGAACGCCGTCTCGAGGCAGCTCGTCAGGAGTGGCTAAAGGAAAACAACTTCACCGGCGGCGTGCGGAGCTTCGTGAACGATGCAAGCCTCGCGGTCCTTTTGATGGACAGCAGTGGCGCTGCGGACGCGCCAGCAGCCGTGCGAGTTCGCACGCCCATCGCGCCACGCGGCGTGATCGAGGTTTCGCCCGAGGCGACCAAGTTCCGCCAGCGCATGCAGGTTCGTGCGAACCCCAACACCCCCCACACGATCGTCGTGCGTCCCGCAACCGTGGTCGCCAACGCTCGGTAAGCGGCAGGAACTCTCTTCCAAGAAGGGCGGGCTTCGTGCCCGCCCTCTGTGCATTCTGCGCTGGCGTGCGGCGGTGTGGCGAGCTTCGTACGCTCTGGATATGTCGCGCCTTCCCTTTGATCCCAAGAAGATGGCGGTGCAGCCGCCAGCCAAGACGGCACAGGCAGCCGAGCGCGTGCTCACGGTCTCCGACCTTGCGGCCCGCATTGATCGGGCCCTGCGCGATGGCTTTCCGACATCGGTGCGATTCCAGGGCGAGGTTGGCGGCTTTCGCGACCGGACGCACTGGTACTTTGATCTCAAGGACGACAAGGCGGTCGCGTCGTGCGTGGTCTTCGCGTCGGTGGCGCGGAAGATGGGCTTTACGCCGCGAGATGGGCAGCAGGTTGTCGCATCCGGTCGAGTCGAGTTCTACGCGAAGGGTGGGAAGGTCTCGGTCATTCTCGACTCTCTGCAGCCAGCGGGGCAGGGCGAGAAGGAGCTTGCGCTCAAGCGATTGATCGAGGATCTGCGCGGACGCGGCTGGCTTGATCCGCTGTCGAAGAAGGCCCTGCCGACCTTCCCGCGGCGTGTCGCGGTCGTGACGAGCGCAACCGGCGCTGCGCTTCAGGACGTTCTGCGCATCATGCGCGATCGGTGCCCCGCGGTGGACGTGCTGATCTGCGACGTGCGCGTGCAGGGCGACGCCGCGGCGGGCGAGATCGCGGCGATGATCCGGCACGTTTCTGATTCGCACGCGCAGCTTGGGGTTGACGCGATCCTGCTCACGCGCGGCGGCGGCTCGATGGAGGACCTCTGGTGCTTCAACGAACTGGTTGTCGCTGAAGCAATCCACGCGTGCCGCGTGCCGATCGTCGCCGCGATCGGGCACGAGACCGACACCACCATCGCGGAACTGGTTGCCGATGAGCGCAGCGCCACTCCGACGCACGCGGCGATGCGCCTCACGCCAGATCGTGCCGCGCTCGCGCGACAGATCTCGACGCTGCGGCAGCGCGCGGACCAGAGCCTGCGCTCGATGCTTCGACAGGCTGGACAGGCCGGCGCGATGGATGAGATGCGACTGCTCGGTGCGGTGCGGGCCATGCTTCGCGAGCGCGCTGCGACGCTTGGGCAACTCGCAGCTCGCCTCGAGCGCCAACGTCCGCAGGCTGTTCACGCCAGGCTCATCTCGCGCCTGCACGATGCCGAACGCTCGCTCAAGGGCGCGGTACAAGGTGCCATCGCCCGCGCTCGCGTCGACCTCGCGCGACCTTCGCTCGAGCGCGCGATGTCACATCGGCTCGCGATGGAGTCGGCACGCGTCGGCTCGGCGGCGGCGCAGTTGCACGCCATCAGCCCCACACGCGTGCTGGAGCGCGGCTACTCCGTCACGCTGCGCGCGGATGGGCGTGCAGTGAGAACTCCGAGCGATGTTGCTGCCGGTGAGCTGCTGACAACGAGGTTGTCCGAAGGGACCATCCGCTCATCGGTCGAGGGCACGGCGACCGCCCCACGGCTGAGCGCGAAGCGCAGGCCGCGAGCCCCCGACACTTCGCCGGGCCTATTCCCGAAAGGGTAATGCCTGACCGGCGGTCTACGCCGCGAGCTTTGTGCCGCGCTCGACGAGCCGGTTCACGTATCGCGTGACCTGCTCAACAAGGAACTCGCGATGCGAAGCGTGGAAGGCAAAGTCGAACGCGCCACCGAGATACAGGTTCTGCGCGCTGTCAAGTTGCGTGTGGGCGATGCGCACGGTCATGCCCAGTGGCGCGGGGATCTCGGGGCGCAGGTCCGCCTGGCACCAGACAAGCCTTGAGCGGTTCGCCGCAGCGTGATCCTCTCGCGCGACGACGAGGCCAAGGCCACCACCGCTGAGATTCATGAGCTGGCCGCGGAAGGGCGGCCCAACCTCCGGCAGCAGCGTGGCCTCGCCAGCTTCAAACGGGCCGCGCTCGCCGCGCTCGATGGACTGCACGAGCGCCCTGTTGGCGACTTCGGCAGCGACGACGCTGGTGGGATCCAGGAGTGGCCAGCAACCGACGTTGGGGAGCGTGAGCTGCACGGTGGAGACTCGCAAGAACTCGCGCCGGCTGCAGCGTTCGACGGTCTCGGGCGCTGCGAGCGTGACGGACGCGGGCCCCTTGCTCGATGGTGGCTGCACTGCGAGCACGCGAGTGCGGAAGAGCCAGCGATTCTGCCCGACCGACATCGTCGCGATGACCTCAAGGCCAGCGGGGATGCGGATGGGCGAGCCGGCCGCGGCGGGATGCTCGACAACGATCTGCGACTCGCCGACGTTGAACAGCCGCACGCGCCAGAGAAGGTCCGTGCCTGCTCGGGGCGTGACATTGGGCGTCGCCGGGGGCGCGTCGGGGCGCGCGATGGAGAACTCGATCCCTCCGCCGCGCTGGGCGATCTGCTGAAGGAGGTCACGCCAACGCTCTGTTCTGGATCTGCTGGCTGGCACTCGGAATCTCCATGTGGCGTGCCCGTTCGCGTTGGACGCGCCGCTTGGCTCATCGGGAGTTTCTCGCTTGCGCTTTGCGATATCCGGCGCGCACGAGGGCGGGTTCTGCCAAGTTTCACCGAGAACCAAGCGATGATCGCGTGCCGCGGTCCGAGAAGAGTCTGCGTCACCCCCGCGCGGGGGATCGCCGCGCGAGGTCACGACTCATGGCGCTCGACGAATCGCTGCGGCAAAGGACCGGGCTCGTTCGAGGTTGGCCGTGCCGCCAGCATTGAATCGGGCTTCCATCAGCGCATCCGCCGCCCCAACGGCCATGAGGCCGACCGCAGGATCACTCGCGGCGACCTGCTCTGCGAAGGTTCGCAGCGGCATCCACGAAGGCTTCTCGTGCCCGCGTTGACGCAGGGCCGCGAGCATCAGCCCGAGCACACGCAGCTGCTTGGGTGTGAAGGCCCAGCCCCCCGCCGTTCCGACGCGCCTTGCGCGCCACCACTCCATGACAGCCCGAACCAGCAGCGCAACCAGCGCGATCGGCACCACGACCATCGCTACGAAGGCCAGCCCCCACCACGGCCCGCCGCCCATGCGCTCACGCAGCGGTCGCAGCGAAATAGCGAGCTTCCACAGCGAAGAATCGACCAAGCCGGTGCTGCCGCCGCCCCCGAGGAGTCGCTCGCGCGCGCCCTGGTCAAAGGAGATGATCGACCCGTCCCACGTTGCCTGCACAGAGTCGAGAAGCAGCGAGATGCGTGTCAGGAAGCTGCGACGCTGCGCGGTCTGAAGCGCCGAGAGCTCGGACGGGGGTGTTGGGTCGAACGTTTCCCATCTCCCGTCGCCGACCTCCACCTCGACCCAGGCATGCGCATCGGCTTCTCGCACGATGTACGAGCCGGTTGATTGGTTGAACTCGCCCGCGAGATATCCCGCGACCACGCGTGAGTCGATCCCCACCGCGCGGCAGAGGGCCGCCATGGCCGATGCAAAGTGCTCGCAGTGCCCGGCGCGTCCTTCATGCAGGAACCAGTCCGTCGGATCATCGCGCAGCGGCGCGACCGGCCCTTCAAGCGTGTACGTGAAGTTCGCACGCATGAAGCTCTCGATTGCGCGGGCCGCGCTCGCGTCGTCCTCGCGCTGGCGGCGCTGCGGGTCGGCCTCGATGCCCGCGTCCTTCAAAATTCGCATCGCGGTGGTGCGCACGCGTGTAATAGGGAACGAGATCTCGCGCCGCGCAGCCTCACTCTCCCGCGAGAATCTCGACAACTCAGACCTCGATACGCCGCGCATCGCGTACCGGACCTGATAGACCCTGGGCCAGCCACCCTCCAGCCCACCGATCACCGCAGGACCAGACTCCAGGAGCACGTCGGTGGCTCGGGAAAGGTCGATCAGCTCGACGCTCTTCGGGCGATTGACAGTGAATATTGGCGTCGAGCGCGAACCCGCGCGGCGCGGCGTCACCTCCAGCACGCGCTCGGTCCCCGCCGCCGCCGTCGTGTCAAAGGCCAGCGGCTGCGACGACTGCCGGCGCACTCGCTGGACCTCAAGCTTGTCTCCGCGATCCCAGCGGCCGCGCTCATAGTTTGAGAGCACCACGCCGCGCATATGCAAAGGCAGCCCCTCGCCCCCGATGTTGCGCTCCATGTCTTCAGAGAAGAGGCGAACGTCCATCACCGTCGTCTGCGATTCGCTGATGAGCCCGCCGCGAGAAAGATCAACCTGGTTCGCGAAGCCCGTTGATCGCCCGATGGCAACGCCCCCCCACCGCCCGAACTGTTCCTGCCCGATGCCTCGCGGCACAACGATGAAAAGAACCACCGACACGATGATGCCAGCCACAAGGCTCGAACCCGCGACCGTCGCGAATGGCTTGGAGACAGAGCGCCACGGCGTCTTGCCCGCCAGTCCCGCCTGCCGCTCGCTCTCAAGAATCTGGAAGAGCATCGCCGCTGCCGCCATGCACGGCATCATGAAGACGAGCACCAGCCCCATCGGCAGCGAGGTTCCCGTCAGCACAGCGCCGACGGCGAGAAAGGCCGACATCGTCAGGAGCTGGCCGTAGTCGCTGGCCTCGCGCTTCTCCCAGAGCTTGAGCACCACGATCGCGCACAAGAACGCCGCGAAGGCTGAGACAAACTCGCCCGTGTCCCACGCGCGAAGACCGGCGCCGGCGAGCACGCCCAGCAGCAGCACGTTCGCCGCCAATCGCGGCAGCCCCGGCGTCTGCCGAGACTGATCGGCCCGGCGCCTCCATTCCGTGAAGTACCACCCCGCCGCGGCGGGCACCACCATCGCGACCGCCAACCCCGGCGCACGCTCCGCAAGCGCATACGCGCAGAGCGCCAGCGCCACCGTCAGCAGCAGGCAAACGCGGAAGACATCGAGGATGGTCACGCCCTGTTTCATCAGCTGCTCAGGCTCCACCAGGAGACCTTTGCCTTCGTCGCGTCATCCGCCGATGAGTTCGCCCGCTTGCCATCAAACGAAGCGATCATCGGGAGTTCTACTCCGGGATCCTCGCTCCCCAGCGCGCGAGCGTCGCCGCGCCCGTCCATCACGCGGATGCGCGTCGCCTGCGGGCCAGCCTCATCTGATGAGTCCGCCTGAACGACGAGCATGCCGGGATCAACCGCGAGTGCCTCGAGGATGCGGTCTGAATCGCGCGTGCCTCCAAGCCCCAGCCGCACCGATCGATCGCCCCATCGCAGCCCGACGCGCCAGCCCGCGCGCGACGCCGCACGCGCCAGCCCCGCCGCGACCGAGATCACGCGTTCCGCCCCCGGCTCATCAAGCCCCGCAACCAGCGGCTCGATCACAACGCGACGCGACGACCGATCGCTCATCTCACGCACCAACGGACGACCGACGCGCGCCGTCGGACGCCACGCAACGCTCCTGATCGAGTCCCCCGCGCCGTACTCGCGCAACGAGAAGAACTCTTCGCCGCTGCGGCTCGGGCGCGCCCGGGCACCAGCATCATCGCGCCCGCCAATGGACATCAGCACCCGCCGCGGCACCACCGCCTCCGCGGGCCGCACCACGACCTCCTCCGGAATGTCAAACGTCACACTCTTGCCCACGAGTCCGAAGGGAAAACTCGTATAGACCCGCACCCGGCGCAGCCTCATGACGCCGCGCCGGCTCGGAACGAAGGCCGCGAACGCGCCCATCTCGCCACGCGCGGGCATATAGGCCACCATCGAGCCGATGCGCGGCGCGCCAGCCCCCTCCACATCCAGCTCTTCGATCAAGAGACCAAAGCCCGGCGTCAGAAGGCCTCGCCGCGCAACCCGGTACTCGATCTTCGATCCGGTCCCGGCCTGAACCACCCCCGGCAGCACGCGCTGGATCGAGAGACCAATGAATACCCAGCCGCTGAGCACACCCGAGACAAGCAAGCCCGCCACCGCAAGCCCGAAGAACCAGAAGAGCAGATTGTTCTGACCATTCACCGCGCCGATCACCATCACGCCCGTGGTGAGCACGTACGCGAGCCCGCCCATCCCGAAGTGATAACGCCACGCTGGCCGACGCGGCTTCGAGCGCGAAGGAGTCTTGGTCAGCATGGAACGAACAACGCTCAACATCTGGTAGGTCCGGCCGATTCTGTGGGCGCCGCCCACACTCCTTGCCGCCCCGGCGGCGCGCTGACACCGCAGCCCGGCCAGCGCACTCTACACACGCCGCGGCAGAAGCGTTCGGCACCTCGCAACAGAATCGGTTCGGAGACTTGGCCCGCCTCGATGCAACTTATCAGACCCCACGCCAGACCTATGCCAGACCTATGCCAGACCTATGCCGGACCTATGCGGGGCGTAGCTCGGTCGGCGCGGGAAGGTCCTTGATGCTCGCAAGCCCGAACTGGTCGAGGAACTGCTTCGTGGTGCCGTAGAGGAGTGGTCTTCCAAGCTCCTCGGCGCGGCCCTTGATCGTGACCAGGCGGCGGTCAATCAGGCTCTTGAGAACCTCGCCGCACGCCACCCCACGGATCGACTCAAGCTCGGCCCGCGTGATCGGCTGGCGATAAGCAATGATCGCCAGAGTCTCTACCGCCGGGCGGCTCAGCTTGGAAGAAAGCCGCTGGCGATGGAAGTTCGCGATGACACTCGCAAACGCCGCCAGCGTCGTGACGCGATGCCCTCCCGCAAGGCGCGCGACGCGGAAGCTGCGTCCGGTCTGCTCGTACGCCGCGTTCAACTGCGAGATCGCCTCATCAACAGTCGCGAGCGCCTCCTCGCGCGCCCTGGCGTCCATCGGCGGGCGCAGCACATCGTCATCTGCGACCTGCGCATCCTCGGGCACGAGGCCGACGGCCACCGCAATTCGGTCCGTCGGGATCGCGCGATCAACGCTCATCAGGAGCGCTTCAATCTTCGGCGCCAGCTCCTTCGCCGCACCCTCGCGGGCCGCGGCCAAAGCCTCGCGCGCCCCAGCGAGATCGACGCCCACGCCCAGCTCGGTGGGCGCAACCTCAACTGCGCTCCTGACTCGACCGCCCCCCGCGCTCCGCTTCGACGCAGTCGCCATCCACGACTCCTTCCGCTCGCGACACAACGAATCTAGCCGGGACTCCGCCCCGACATGCCGTCAAAGTACGTCAAAGACCGAGCAAGCCGGTGCAAACCGACAGCCCAGCCGCCAGACTCAACCGATGAGTGCTTGCAGCAACTCCGGCACGCCCTGGCCCCGCGTCGCGACGGTCTCGAGGATCACACGCCGCCCCGCGACGTCGCGCAGGTCGCGAACCAGCTCGTTCTCGCCGGGATGGTCCGCCTTGTTGCACACGAAGATGTCGGCGATCTCGAGGATTCCGGCCTTATCCATCTGCACCGCATCGCCCATCCCAGGCGTCAGCACCACGGCCGTTGTGTCCACAAACTGCCGGATCTTCGTCTCGTTCTGCCCCGCGCCAACCGTCTCGACAAAGAGCAGATCGATCGCGTCGTTCCCATCAAAGGCGCCGCCCGCCAGCTCGATGATCTCCGGCAGCGCGTGGTAGTCCTCGCCGCTGATCGCAAGGCTCCGGTAGTACACGCCCTCGTCCAGCGTGTTGAAGTCCACGCGCAGCCGATCCCCAAGCAGCGCGCCCCCCGTGATCGGGCTCATCGGATCAAACGCGATCACGCCGCAGCGCCCCTTGAACCCCGCCTCACCCGCGCGGCTGCGGCGCGTGAACTCCGCCACCATCTGCGCCACAAGCGTGCTCTTCCCGGCGCCCGGCGAACCCGTGATGCCAATGACTCGGCGTGGCCGCCTCCGCCGCGCGTCGCTCCGAACCTTTCCATCCGCGTGCGCAATCGAAAGGTCGCGCGCAAGCTGCGAGGCCCGAGAGCCGCTCGGCACCACCTGCTCCCGGACCTGCACCGTGTCGCACACCGCCTGCACGATCTCCGCGAGGCTCACGCCCGTCGTGAAGCATCGCTTGATGCCACCCTCAAGCAGCTTCGGCAGGTCTTCCTGCGGCAGGATCCCGCCCATATAGACCGTGAGATCCGGCCGTCCGAGCTTGGCCAATTCTTCCACAAGCCGAGGCCCAAGCACAAGGTGCGAGTTGCTCATCATGGACGCGCACAGCACGTCGCAGTCCTCATCACGCGCGGAAATCGCAAGGCTCCGAGGCGTCTGCCACAACCCCGAGTAAATGACATGCACGCCCGAGTCCCGTAGCGCCCTGGCGATCACCTTCACGCCCCGATCATGCCCGTCCAGGCCCATCTTCCCAAGCAGCACCCGGGGCCGATGCGCGAGCGAGCCGCAGCGATCCTTCTTCTCAAACTCAGTCGTCGCGACGTTGAGGGTCGTGGTCATAACGAGAATCGTAGGGCCATGCCCGGGAGTCTCCCGGCCTTGGGTGGACCCGGTCCCCAGGACCGGCGCTTCTCTTCGCTTCGCTGGCTTCCCTTCCCCCCTCCCTCTCCCACCTAGTGCGCCCCACTCGGATAGTCTCCTATTCAGCCAAGTCCCAAATCGCCCGCCGCGACGCCCCTCTCCCGTGCATGCCTCCAGATCGCGCCGTGCTGCGAATCCAAGGGCCTCTCATGAGCACCACCCCCGCAAGCCTTGCCCCCCCGCTAGACACGCACAATCCACACACCCTCCCCCCCGCACAGCGTGTCTACCTCTGGCTCGTCGCGATCAACATCACGTGCCTCCTCGTCGCCAACATCATCGGGGCCAAGCTCTTTCAGCTCGATCTAGACCTCGCAGCGATAGGCCTGTCGGGCAGGATCCCCGTCGAACACACGATGGGCATGCTTCCCTTCCCTATCACCTTTCTCCTGACAGACCTCGTCAACGAGTACTTCGGCCGACGCGCCGCGCGACGGATGGCGTACGTCACCTTCTCAATGGCGGCCCTGACGTGGGTCCTGATCTACGTCGCGCGTCTCTTCCCAACGCTCGAAGGGATTCCGGGGACCGCGACAGACGCGGCATTTGAGAACATCTTCGGTGCCGCAGCGGTGATGTACCTCGCCTCCGTCATCGCCTTCCTCGCCAGTTCTCTCCTCGACATCTACCTCTTCTCAATCCTCAAGCGCTGGACCGGCGGCAGGCTCGTCTGGGTCCGGGCCACCGGCTCAACCATCGTGAGCCAGATCTTCGATTCACTCATGGTGACGTTCCTCTTCTTCTTCCTCCTCCCCAAGCTCCTGGGCAACGAGGCCGCGACGCTCAAGTTCGTTCTCCAGACCGCTGCCACCGGCTACATCCTGAAGTTCGTCCTCGCCGTGGCGCTCACGCCCGCGATCTATGCCGGACGATGGGCAATCCGGCGCTTTGTGGGCCTGACTCCGATTCCCGCAATCGACGCGTGATGCCGCTACCCGCGACCACCCAGCATTCGTAGACTTCGCCTCTCATGGAGTGCCCGCGATGTCCAGCATGAATCTCATCCTTGGTGTGGTTGCGGCCGGCGTCGTCGGCGGAACGCTCTACCTCGCCGCCACTTCCGCACCAGCCACACGCACCGGCGCTGCCTCAACGCCAGCCGGGCGCGTCCCGGCTCCCGCCGGCGACATCACCAAGGCGGCACCAAAGGTCATCGGCCCGCCGCCCGGCGCGACCTTCGCCCCGCCTGACCCGGCGGCGGTGATCGGCTCCATCCTGGGTGTTCGCAATCCCACCCAGCGTGACGTCACCGCGGCCAACTGGAACAACCAGTGGGTGCCCAACGAAGGCTGGGAGGGCGAGGTTGTCGGTGTCACCCGCGAGCACGCGCAAGGCGGACACGCCATCCGCCTCTCATTCAGCACCGGCAACGTGCTTCGCGACTTCTTCGTTGTCTGCTACGTTGCCGACAATGACCAGGATGTCCGCAAGGGCGACAGGGCCAAGGTCCAGGGACGAATCGACAAGGTCGAATCCCTCCCCGGCCCCGCGGGTACACCATTGAACCGCATCGTTCTCAAGAGCGGCCGTCTCGTTCAATTGATCAAGATGGCGCCCCGCTGATCGCGCGTCACAACCGTGTCCTGCAGCGTGTGCACTCAGGCCCGAAGCACCGCGACCACGAGCGACGCGAAGATCACAACGCCCATCGCCACCGCCAGCATCAGATGCCGCGCATGCGCCGGAGCCGCGAGGATTGGTGCCGCGCGCGGGCTTGGATCGTGACAACCACCCGGAGTTGTGTCGCGCGGCACATGCCTGGCGCGCCGCTCATCAGCCTCACGACCAGCGCGAGCGATCACCTCGCCATGCCTCGCGGCGTCCTGAACCATCGCGATCGTCAGCTGCGCCTCAAACGGCCGCAGGCCCCGGGTCTCGGCGGCCGCCGCAAGCTCGCGGCGAGTCTCGGGCCGGATGATCGCGGCGCGTCCACCCTCGATCGACTCCTCCACCAGCTTCGCGAACGCAAGCCGCGCTCCATCAGAGTGGCGCGCAGCCGACGCGTTCTCGTACGCGATGAATCGCGACGATTCCAACCTGCGCGCCGACTCCTCACGCTCAGCCTCGACTCCGCGGCCAAACTCCTGCCCCGGGCGCGCAACCGACTCAGCATCCGCGTGGTCCTCAGCCCCGCGCGCACGACGGCCCTTTCGCGCCCCCACCCCCCGAGATTCCGATGCCTCATCGCCTCCGACCAATCGCAGCGGCGTCCGACTCGGCCGATTTGGCTGGCCACCAGGACGGCCGGGTGGCTGGCCCAATGGCTGAGGGGGTGGCTGTGCAGGTGGCATCGCAGAATCCATCTCCCCAAGGGTACGACCTGCGCCGCCAAACGCAACCAATCTCCAATCTTCGGGGGCGGTACCGTTCAGTCTGTTCCGCTTCCGGGTCGAAGTCCCCGGAAAGTCCCCGCCAAACACGCCTCCCGAGGCACCGAACGCTTCCAAAGCCCTTGAATCTACCCTCCAGCACATCACCCACCACTCCCGAGAGCGCCTCGCCTTCGCGATCGCCCCACGTCGTCTCGCTTCTCGGACCCCTTCCACTTCCCTACCTTTCCACGACGCTCGACCAAGCCACCATCCTCGCACGGCTCGACGCGCTCGCTCGCCGCGGCAAGCTCGCGGGCTTCGAAACTCACCGAGCAGGCTCACCCATCCTCTTCCAGCTCGAAGCGCCCGGCGCGCCCTTCGATCACGCACTTGAGGCCACGCCCGCACAAGGCAGCGGCGAGACGCGCCTGTCGCTGCGGCTGCGCATGCTCCCCAAGCTCCCGGCCATGTTTGGCCTGCTCATCCTCTTTACGATCTGGCCCGGCGTCTGGCTGACGCACTCCATGCTCCGCGCGTACTTCTCCTTCTACACGTACCCGGAGTGGATCACGTGGGCGTGGTACATCCCCTTCACGGTCCTGCCGCTGCCGTGGATGCTCGCGAAGGTGGTGCGTCGCTCGCGCGAGTCGGCCTACGCCAGCGCGCTCGAAAGCGTCGAGATCCTCAAGACGACGCTGGATGCCAAGGCCTTCGATCGCGCCTGAACCCGAGCGAGCGTCGGTCAAATCCTCTCATCACTCCGCTCTCGCGACCACCGCGTGGAGCGTGTACGCAGCGGTGTGGCGATCATGCACGCGCACGTTCCAAGCGACCCCCTCGCGCGCCGCGATGATCCGCGTGGCCGCGAGCGACGCGGGGATCGTGTCGGGCGTGAGCAGCATCTCCAGCACGCGCGAAGGCTCGCCCGCGCCGTGCGCACGCTTCGAGTGGCCGCCGAGCCACGCCTCCATGCGTGTGGCGCCGGCGTTCCAGTCGTACGGGGTGCAGACCATCATGATGCCGCCGGGGCGCAGCACGCGCCTCATCTCCCGCAGCAGTTCCAGCGGCGACGCCGTGACATCCAGCACGTTGATCGCAACCACGACGCCCAGGCTCGCGTCGGCGAAGGGCAGCATCGCGCCGTCCGCGCACCACCCGTCGACGTGAGCCGCGCAGGTGCGTTGCGACTCGCTCAGCACAATCTCCGTCTCGTCATAGACCGTGCCCGAGCGCCGCCGCGGAATGCTCGCTCGCCCCGAACCGAGCATGCGTTGAAAGAGCCGTACCAGCGGGAAAAACAGGTCGACGCCCGCCGCGGGCCCGGCGGTCAATCGCGATAA
>Ga0105044_10002979_pt1 | contig 23161 bp, 21 predicted proteins | sample MAT01_FD_78092 | JGI IMG/M metagenome (GOLD analysis project Ga0105044, IMG submission 78092) | Freshwater microbial communities from Lake Fryxell liftoff mats and glacier meltwater in Antarctica - MAT-01 | ecosystem: Environmental > Aquatic > Freshwater > Ice > Liftoff microbial mat | place...
AAAGCTCCTCTTTCTATTAATTACGATACACTACGATTCGCTTCGCCCCTAAAATCCGGCCATCTGCTCCCCTGAGTTCTACAAGGTATATACCAGATGATGTGGCTGCATTAAGTTTTACGTCTATCCTTGTATATGGCAAATTTGCAGGGGATACCTGCTGATGCACCTTTCTCCCTTTTGAATTATACACAATCAGAGTTAATTGCTCATTCACAAGATTGTAATAGCGTATCCAAAACTGACCATTGTTCGGATTCGGTGCCACATAGAACCGTTCTGATAGTGCAGCACTTAATACCAAATCTCCGGATGTAGCTACACAACCATTCGGATCTGTATAGGTAGCCTTGTATGTTCCTGCATCATCCACTGTCAGATTTGATAAGGTACCTGTGGTTACCGTCGGTACCCTTGCTACTCCATTTTTAAACCAGGCAAAAGTTCCACCTGTTGGATTTACGCTGGCAACTAAACTTGTTGTTTGAGTCGGTAATAATATGGGTGGGTTGGAAGCGGTTAAATTTATTGTTGGTAATGGGTTTACATATAAGGATGCAGGATTAGAAATTATCGATGTACATAATCCTATCACATTCACCCGGTATGTATTGGTGTTCATACTTTGCGTTACTGCAGTAAAAGTCAGTGATGAACCAGTTTGACCTGCTATATTCGTCCATACTCCTGATAGGAATTGCTGCCACTGATAGCTTACAGCATTGCTTGCACTTACACTGAATATCGCTGTAGACGTTGCACACACTGTTCTGTTAGCAGGCTGTGTACCTATAACTGGTAACTGGCCATCCGTCACCGTTACATTGAATGTACAGGTAGATGAATTACCACATGCATCTACAGCTGTTACTGTTACTGGTGTTGTACCCATTGCAAATACACTGCCCGATGCTGGCACCGACGTAATCGTTACAACACCTCCACAGTTGTCGGTAGCAGTTGGTGTAAACGTAATTACTGCTGTACAAGATCCTATCGGTGTTGCCGCTGCGATATTTGATGGACAGATAATGACCGGTGCTGTCTGATCATTTACAGAAATTATTTGTGTGCATTGTGCAAAACTGCCACAGACATCTGTTCCACGGTAAGTCCTGGTTATTGTATACCTGTTTGCACAGGTTTGTGCACTGATAACATCACCCACATGCGTTATTGTTACAATACCACCGCAGTTATCAGATACCCCTGTTACCGAAGTAATATTAGGAACAGGTACCAGGCTGGTACAGGTTACTGTAACAGCTGCCGGACAGGTTAATGTTGGCGGCGTGATATCATTTACAGTTATTATCTGTGAGCAAACTGCAGAATTACCACCGGCATCTGTAGCCCGGTAAGTTCTTGTAATGGTATATCTGTTTGCACAGGTTTGAGCACTGATGACATCTCCCTCATGAGTTACTACAACGCCTGAACAATTATCACTTGCCGTTACCGATGCAATGTTGACAGCAGGCACTGCACTTGCACAGCTTACCGTTACATTCCCAGAACAGGTAATTGTTGGATTTATATTGTCAGTAAATAAAATATACGCAACCGGGGCATCATGATCTGAGATACGTTCAGGACGATTAGCATCAGTTCTATACACTTCTGGAAAATCAGCGTCAACTCTTGCAATGCTAAAGCGGCTGATTTTACTTGCTAAATTGGAACTTACCAGTATATGATCCAACACCTGGGCACTTCCGCTAAAACTATACGTATAGCGTTGAGCTGCCGGATATGTTTCAACTAAATTAGTAAGATTAGGATTGACCAAATCCGGCGAGGCTACTACAACATCTGATGCAGGGGTTGGTGTGCCTTTGATAGTTCCCATCAAATCTACATACCCATCGCTGAACTCAAATGCATTATAATCTCCAACGGAAATAATATTAGCTGTTGGATTACTTGTTTGAAATCCTTGTATCAGATTGGCAAGAAATTCTGCCTGTGCTTTTCGTTTTGCTCTTACACGGGTACCAGTTGACCCCACATCATCAATACCATTAAGCGAACGGAGGTGGTTAACAATTACAGTTATATACTCAGGAGTTGTACAGCCAGGTTTTGTAAACGTTGCATTCATTACCAAAGGGGGTCTGTCATTGAGCAAAGCAGGTAAACCTGTTGTTGGATCAGTATAGGTTGTCGTTAATCCATATTGCGTAACAGTTGTAACATTTACTCTTGCAGGTTTAACCAGGAATCCCACATCAATACCTCCCACATCATTACCTTCCGAAAGATAGGCTTGATAGTTTGGACTGGGATTGCCGGCAGCTACAGCATCAGCGTTTACTTTTGTGGCAATAGCTTGTAATACGACAAGTTTTTCAACTTCAACAATACAAAGGATATCAGGTGTGCGGAGAACATTGCGGATAGCCAATGAAACTTTATTCAGGCGGTTGTTATAAGCTGTTGTTGTTAATACAGCATCTCCATTGGGGTCATTAATATCATCATAAAACCTTTCAATATTAAATGATGCTACCGTCAGTTCATCAGCCGTCTGTGCAGGAACTGCCGTAAAGGTTAATCCGTTATTGCTGACAACAGGTGTAATGGAAGGGTCAATGTCAATAGTATAAACACGGCTTCTGTAGTCAAGAGGGCCGACTACATTTGTAAGGACAGCACCGGTAGCTACATCAATAGCAGCACTTCCGATTGAATTACTTCCGACACCAATCAATTCAGGATTTGCATCCCAACGGGGAACAGTTACTGGTGCACCGGGTGGTAAAGGATCAGGTTGTTCAACACCTGGCTCACGGAACGGCCTGGCCACACCAGTAATAACACCATAGAAGAATCCATTACTAACTGAGGTTGCAGCTGATTCGGTTTTGTTTCCCTGGGTAGGTGCAACAACTGTCATTGAATTTACCTGTACCCTCATACTTTCAAATTTTTCTAACTGGTATAGACCACCGGCCGGATTAGTATTTGCACTTGTCAGCACAATTGCTGCCGGTAAAGGGTTGCCGGTACTTAAAACTGTTACTCCCGGAGAAATGATTTCTGTTTGAGATGGACTGTTAGGATCAGTAGAAGGAATAAATTCTACAATTGTTCCGGTTACACAAACCCGGTTTCCGATTACTGCTGCAGCTGGCGGCGCACTGGATGTAAAAACAAAAATTCCTTCCGACGTATTAGGGTTGGCATCTGTATTTGCATCTGGTGTTTGCATAAAAAAACCATTCGACCGTACACCTGTTACTACTCCGCTTGTTGTCTCCACATTTCCCACAAAGGGGGAGGCATTACTAGTTCCCTGTATTTCTGCTATTGTATGGGTGGGTGGATTGCATGGGGCATTGATTATTGTAATAGCAAATGCTTTAGAGGAAGTTGCAGAGGCTCCATCGGTAACCTGCACAGTGAAATTAAAAGTACCGCTTGCTGTTGGTGTGCCGGTAATAGCACCCGAAGTTGCTAAAGAAGTACCCGTTGGTAATGTACCGCTCAACAAAGAAAAGGTGTATGTTGGTGTACCACCGAAAGCCAGAATAGTTTGGCTGTAGGCCATACCTATAGTTCCTCCGGCCAAAGGTGAGGAAGTTGTTATTGATAAGGGACCTGCTGTACCGCTGGAAGTAATATTTATATCATCAATACCCACCCACTCATCACTCCCTGTTGCATTGGTACTCATGATGCGGACTTCAACCTGTGGCTGATTATTACAGGCTATTGGCAGAGTAACATCTACTGCTGTTACCAATGTAGCAATGCTGGGTCCGGTAGTGGCATCTGCTATATAGCCTGCTGCTAAGTTGGTAAAATTTCCAGTGCTGCCAATTCTGTATTGCAACGCAACTTGTTGTACAGCATTATCTGCTGTACCATCAATATCCCGTACATTGTATTGAACCCTTACGCTGCTTTGGCTTGTGGTGTTTAAATAAATGATAAGATGAGGTGCATCTGCCGTACCAGAACCCTGCAAGGCAATAGTGGGGTTTGGTATGCCATCAAATTCTGCCACGCCTCCATTGCTAATAGTTGTATTGCTTTGATTAGCTATCACATCCAGGTCATTAGCTACTGATGATGATCCTGTCAATAGAGTTTGAGGGTCTATACCGGTTGCAGTAGTTATATCCTGTCCCAAAAAACCCTGAATGCTGGCTACCCCTGCCCAGTTATCATTTGCTGTTATTAATGTGGTGTTAGTCCAGTTTTGTGTGAAGGCTCCACCGGACAAGGCATAATAATTTGTATCGTAAATTCTAAAAGAAAAAGTGATAATAGCAATAGCTAACAGGCAAAGCTTTCTCATAAACAACAGTTTTATTTTTAGTGACAAAAAATATCGCTTTATTACAACAATGTAAAATCATGTAATCTTTTCAACATAAGTAATAAAGCATGTTATCAGATTATTATCTGGCTTTTGATAAAGTGAGGATTAATTATAAACGATGGGGCTAAGCTAAGAATTTTTTTTTATGTTGTCATTCTGAAAAGCAACAGGCATTTTAATAGATATACAGAGTTGATTTATCAGGATTGAGAAAACCGGAAATCGATAACCATCAGTTGCAGGCTCCTTTCGCCATTCCATTCATTCATATCGATGGTAAAAACAATATCGACCGGCTGTTCCAGCAAGCGAAACTTATCAGCCATGCCAAAGCCAATACCAGTAATAGTCATATTATCCTGCTTTATAGAAAAACGGATATGTTGTTCTTTTACAATTTTTGACCAGCCGCTATCCGTCACTTTTTTTACTACAAATACTGGCCGGAGATTTTCTGGTCCAAAAGGCTCCATCTGGCAAATAATATCGTAGAAAGATTGTTTGATGTCTTTTAAAGTAATTTCTGCATCTATTATAATCTCTGGTACTAATAATTCGGGAGGTATGGTGGATGAAACTACTTCTTCAAATTTCTCTCTGAAAGCATCTACCTGGTTCAATTCCATAGTCATACCAGCAGCAGCAAAATGACCGCCATAGCCCAGCAGGTGTTCCCGGCAGGCATGTATGGCTTCATATAAATTGAATCCGGGAACACTCCTGGCACTGCCGGCTGCATATTCTCCTGATTGTGTCAGTACTACTGTGGGGCGATAGTATTGTTCAATTACTCTTGAAGCAACGATGCCTACCACTCCTTTATGCCAGTGCGGTTGAAATACAACGGTTGACTTTCGGTTAATCCAATCTGTCTTTTCGCTTATTAGCGTAAGTGCTTCCTGGGTGATGTTTTTATCGGCTTCTTTTCTTTCAATATTATCATTGTGCAACAATTCCGCATATTGCAAAGCCTCTTCTTCGCTATCAGCAATAAATAATTGTACAGCTTTTTTTGCATCATCCATTCTTCCGGCTGCATTTACTCTTGGGGCAATCATAAATACCAGGTTGGCAATGTGCAATTCATGCTGAATACCACTAAGTTTCGCCAGTGCTTTTATCCCATAATTAGGATTTTTGTTTGCTTTTATAAGGCCATGAAAAGCAAGAACCCTGTTTTCCCCCGTCATCGGTACAATATCTGCTGCAATGGCAGTAGCGAGTAAATCAAGATATTCAAATGCAGATGCAGGAGGCAGGTTCATTTTCTCTGCCAATGCAGTCATCAACTTAAAACCAACCCCACAACCGCAAAGTTCTTTATAAGGATAATTACAGTCTTTTTGTTTGGGGTTAAGAATGGCAACAGCAGGTGGCAGAATATCATCAGGCAGATGATGGTCGCAAACGATAAAGTCGATTCCAAGCTCTTTAGCATAAGCGATAAGGTCGGCCGATTTGATACCACAGTCCAGTGATATGATTAATGTAAACCCATTTTCTTTCGCAAAATCAATTCCTGCTTTGCTTACACCATATCCTTCCCGGTAGCGATGCGGTATGTAAAAGTCAAGATTGGAATGTAACTTTTTGAGAAATTGATACATGCTGGCAACAGAAGTAGTGCCATCAACATCGTAGTCACCAAAGACTAATATTTTTTCATCATCATTAATGGCCGTGATAATTCTTGCCACCGCTTTTTCCATGTCTTTCATCAGCCAGGGGCTGTGCAGCTCCGTTAGTTCCGGACGAAAAAACTTTTTGGCCTGTTCAAATGTTTCAATGCCCCGCTTCACAAAAATTTTACATAAAACCGGGTGTACTTTAAGGGACTGATGTAATGCTTTCACTTTTTCCTCATCAGCAATTAATATGTTCCATCTTTTTTTCATGTTGCTGGTTGTAAATGCTTGTTACAGGTAACTCTTACCATGTAACAGCCACTTTGTTCTTTCGGAGATAGTAACCAGTAACAAATAACCAGCAACTAATTCCAGTGCATCTCTTAAAACTAATCCTTTCAGGAGTTCTCCACTCAAAAAGAGTTTCTTTTGGTTAACTCTTGAAGGGGTTTTAGAGTTCCCCTCCATTTAATATTTTCGATCTGTTACATAAAGAACTAAGTCTTGTAATCCCTGCCTGATGGGGCTTTCAGGAAACTGGTAAAGAATTTCAAGGGCTTCTTTTTTAAAAGCATTCATCTTTTCTGTAGCATAGGCAATGCCACCTGCTGCTTTCACTTGTTCAATTACCCATTCTACTTTCTTTTTATCCTGGTTGTTATTTTTTATAATATAAATTATTTTCCGGCGGGTTGCTTTGTCTGTATTGTTCAGTGTATAGATAAGTGGTAGGGTTAGTTTTTTTTCTTTAATGTCGTTACCCGTTGGCTTACCTACATTTTCACTGGCATAGTCAAACAGATCATCTTTCAATTGAAAAGCCATTCCGGTTTTTTCACCAAACAACCTCATTTTTTCAGTAACTGTTTCGTCTTTACTGCTGCTCCATGCACCTGCAGCACAGGCAGATGCCAGTAACGAAGCTGTTTTATTCCGGATAATTTCATAATAAACATCTTCATCAAGGTTCAGACTCCTGGCTTTTTGCATTTGCAATAATTCACCTTCACTCATTTTTCTTACTGCATCGGAAAGAATGTGCAATACCTGGTAATCGTTATTGTCTAATGATAAGAGCAGCCCTTTTGCCAGCAGGTAATCACCGATTAATACATTGGCCTTAGCTTTCCAGAGTGCATAAGTGGAAAAAAAACCACGACGTTCCATAGAATCATCCACCACATCATCATGAACCAGTGTTGCTGTATGAAGCAGTTCTACCAATGAAGCTGCCCGATATACAGGTTCGTTTACTTCTCCGCATAGTTTGGCGGAAAGAATGACAAACATAGGCCTCAGTTGCTTTCCTTTACGCTTTACTATTATCCGCATAATACGATCCAGCAAGGGTGCCTGGCTTCGAACGGCCTCTTTGAAACGGGTTTCAAAGATTTTCAGCTCATCGTTTATTAAATCTGTGGGTAAATGCATCTATAAAGTGGGCAATTTACGCCACAAAAAAATAAATATACCCTCAGGCAGCAAATTGAAGCCCGCCGTTGACTAACTATTTGGAAAATAATAAGCAAATAAGACCAAATAAATATTCATAAAAATTTGGTAATTAATCTTCAATCTCTATTTTTGCTAATTATTTGGACATTGTATTTCAAATCTTAATCTTAAGTTATGGCAAGCAAAAAGTACTTATTTCTGGCAGGCATATTCTGTCTGTTAGCGTCTACCAGTGGTTTCTCACAGCGAGTTGGGGCCAGCTACGACGTAAAAGACTCATCTGTTGTTCGTTCAAAAGATATGCCTCAGCACTCTGAGTTTTTGAACGGCACTCAAAATTTTCCTGCAAAACCCCGCAACCAGTGGGAAATTGGTATTAAAGCAGGCTTATTCACTGTTTCTGGTGACGTTCCTGCTAAAACATGGTCACCTGGTTTTGGTGTGCATGTTAGAAAAGCCTTTGGTTACGTTTTTTCTATGCGTTTAGAATACCTGTATGGTATAGGTAAAGGGCAGCATTTCCGTACTGCGGAAAATTTCAGAAAAAACACAGCCTGGAGCCAAAATGGTTATGGTGCACCTATCAGACTTAATTCTGGCCAGATGGCTTTTGTATCCGGCCCTAACAACACCCCAACTGCTAAAGACCAGGTTTTCTACAATTACAGAACTAAAGTGCAGGATCTCTCCTTGCAAGGTATAATCACTTTTAACAATATTCGTTTCCATAAAGCAAAATCAGGAATGGCTATGTACGGTATTGTCGGAATCGGCGGTACAGTATATGAAACTATGGTTAATGCTTTAAATGGCACTACTAAATATACTACTTTATTTAATCAAGTTGCTGCTGGCGGTACTGCTTATAGTAAACGTAAGGATGTTCTGAAAGCTTTGAAAGAGGGTATGGATGATACCTACGAAACAAAGGCTGAAGGCCAGGGAGATCGTCGTCCAACTTTGTTTGATAACACTTTCAAACCTTCAGGAACTTTTGGTTTTGGTATTGCGTTTAAATTGAGCAACAAAATAAATCTGGCTCTTGAAAATCGTTATACTTTCATTAAAGACGACTTGTTAGATGGTCAGCGTTGGCAAGAGCATCCTTTTGGTGATGCTTCCTTAACCCGTGACTTCGATTCTTATAATATGTTTAGCCTTGGTTTGAACATTAATCTTGGCAGCAAAGCTGTTGAGCCATTATGGTGGTTGAACCCATTGGATTATGCTTACAGCGAAATCCGCAACCCACGTCTGATGAAGTTTCCAAAACCATCATTACCTGATAGCGATGCTGATGGTATAACTGACCAGTTCGACCAGGAGCAAACTCCTGCTGGTTGCCCTGTTGACAGCCATGGTGTTACTAAAGATACAGATGGTGATGGTGTTCCTGATTGTAAGGATAAAGAGTTAATTACTCCAACATATTGCCAGCCAGTAGATGCTGATGGTATCGGTAAATGCCCTTGTGATCCAAACTGCGTAGGTAAAGCACCTCCGGTTGACACTAAAACTTGTTCTCAGTTACTTGGTTCATTGCCAAGTGTATCATTCAAATCTAACTCTCTGGACAATGATGCAAAAGCTGCACTTTCTACCGTAGCTGCAAGACTGCGTAACAACCCAGGTTGTAAAGTAGTAGTAATTGGATATTGCGCTTCTACAAAGAAAGAGCAGCAGTCAAGCTGGGATAATGTAAATAGAGTAATTAACTACATGGTGGATAAAGAAGGTATCAGTAACGATCGCTTTATCTTTAACTATGGTCAGGAAGGTGGTGACTGTAATACAGTTGACCTCCGTGCTGCTGCAGAAGGAGAAGATGGACCAAACACTGTTGAGCCTCCTCACCCAAATCTTCGTAAGAATTAAGAGTTGATACTTTTTGCTGATATAGCCCTCCCGAATCTTCGGGAGGGTTTTTTTATCCTCAGCCACGAATGCACCGATTTAGGAGTCATTTATTAGAAAAATATTAGTGCATTCGTGGCTGAGGAAATAATTATGAAAGAAGTCTGATAAAGAAGGAATGCTAAAGTTTTAAAACATTACTACCGGGCAAACAGGGCCTAAAAGACCCTTTATCAAAACCTTAACTGCCCTGCTTTGGCTGCTTATCTTTTTTACGCAAAATTTGCCGGTATCTGTTAACTTTGCCTTCCTTTTATGAAATATATCTGGTTAATAATTGCAGTTGTCGTTTTAGGCGGTTGTAGTAGTTTAAAATTGTTCTCGAAAAAGAGTAGTAAGAAAAAAACTACTGACTCAAAGAGTATAAGCAAAATATTAAAGAACCCTGATCCTGCTTTCAAGCTCAGGATTGCGGAACAATATTTTGTAAATAAAAAGTACAGTAAAGCCCAGATTTTGTATGAGGATGTAATGCCTTATTACAAAACAGGGAAGGAGTTTGAGGATATATATTATAAGTATGCCTATTGTGCATATAATATAGCGGATTATATGAGTGCAGAGAACTTGTTTAAAACTTACCTGGAGATATTTCCAAACAGTACCAAAGCAGAGGAAGTGGATTATATGAGGGCTTTTTCTTATTACAAGCAATCTCCCAAGCCGGAACTGGATCAGACCAATACCATTAAGGCAATGGGGATGATGCAGACCTTCATTAACACACATCCCGGATCTGCAAGAAATAAGGATGCGACAGAAATCATGGATATTTGTCGTGGAAAACTAGAGGCGAAGGATTTTCAGAGTGCACAATTATATTTTGACATTGGACAATTCAGGGCGGCTGCAGTAGCATATGCTACTTTATTAAATGCCTACCCGGAATCTATAAAAGGAGATGAGTACAAACTGATGATTATAAAATCATACTACCGCTTTGCAGAACTGAGTGTGGAAGAAAAAAAGGTAGAACGATTTGAGCAGGTTGTAACGGAGTGTAATGAATTTACAGACCGGTTTCCTGACAGTAAATTTAAAAAAGAGGCGGAACAAATCTTAAACTTATCGCAAACAAATATTAAACAACTAAATAATGAGCAAATTAAGACGGCAGCTTAGCGCAGGTATTACTAATAACGTAGAGACCCGCCACCTTGATGATATTAAAGGCAAAACAGGCAATCTGTATGAGTCTATATCAATTATTGCTAAAAGATCCAACCAGATAAATATTTCTCTTAAAGAAGAGTTGCATAATAAACTGGAAGAATTTGCCAGCCATACCGACAGTCTTGAAGAGATTCATGAAAATAAAGAGCAGATAGAAATTTCCAGGGCTTATGAAAGAATGCCTAATCCCGCATTACTGGCTACTCAGGAGTTTCTGGAAGACAAAGTTTATTTCCGTAAGGGTGATGATGAACTTTTCAGCTAATTCTGGTAAGGCCAATTTATAAATTACTTACAGCGATGGGTTTCCGTCGCTTTTTTGATTTAAGGGCATCTCTAAAAACCTTCCAAGAGTTAACCAAAAGAAACTTTTTTCGAGGGAAGAACTCTTGGAGAGTTTAGTTTTTAGTACCCTTAAACAGAAACTTGACAGTTGGTTATCAGCTTTCTTCAGTAAATGGTATTTTTGATATAGTATGTTGCAGGGAAAAAAAATAGTATTGGCTATTACAGGCAGTATCGCTGCCTATAAATCAATTTATCTGGTTCGCCTGCTGGTAAAAGCCGGGGCGGAAGTAAAAGTTGTAGTTACCCCGGCTGCAAAAGATTTTGTTTCAACCCTTACATTGTCAACTCTTAGCCGAAACCCGGTGCTGGTTGACCTCTTTGACGAACAAAGCTGGACTAATCATGTCATGTTAGGTCGCTGGGCTGATGTGATGGTGATAGCTCCTCTTAGCTGCAATACACTGTCAAAAATGGCCAATGGACAATGCGATAACCTTTTACTGGCTACTTATCTTTCTGCTACCTGCCCGGTTGTAGTGGCTCCTGCTATGGACGAAGATATGTGGCATCACCCCGCAACTAAAGAAAATCTAAAAAAGCTTGAATCGTTTGGCAATAAAATAATACCTGTAGAGAAGGGCGACCTGGCAAGCGGCTTGCACGGCGAGGGGCGAATGGCGGAACCGGAGCAGATATTGGACTTTATCACTATCAATTTTTTTTTGACCCGTCCATTAGAAGGTAAAAAAGCCATCGTAACGGCAGGTCCCACATACGAACCAATAGACCCGGTTCGTTTTATTGGAAATAATTCCTCCGGGAAAATGGGCTTAGCTATCGCAAAAGAATTACACCATCGTGGTGCAGAGGTAACCTTAATAATGGGGCCATCGCAACTTGATATTACGGCAAATGGAATTACCGTAGTTAAGGTGAAAACTGCTGATGAAATGTACAGGGCTACTAATGATGCGTTTCAGCAAACAGATATTGCTGTTATGGCAGCAGCCGTAGCAGATTATTCACCAATTGAGCAAGTGAAAGAGAAAATTAAAAAGAAAGAAGAAACGCTGACAATAGAATTGACTAAAACAAAAGACATTTTAAAAAGCCTGGGTGAAAAGAAAAGAGCAGGACAGGTGCTGGTCGGGTTTGCATTGGAAACTAATAATGAAAAGCAGCATGCCATGGAAAAGTTGCAAAGGAAAAATGCCGATATGATCATACTGAACTCACTCAATGATACAGGTGCCGGATTTGGACATGATACTAATAAGATTACTATATTCGAAAAGAGTGGGCAAGAGTTTGCATTTGCGACTAAATTAAAAAATGAAGTTGCAAAAGATATTGTTGATACTATAATCCGTCTTTATTATGCATAAAAAAATAATTATCGCTTTTGCTTTTGTTGTTGCAGCACTATTTGTACAGGGCCAGGAAATACAGGCCCGCCTCACTATAAATGCTGCTAAAGTGAGCACCAAGGTGGATAGAAAAGTGTTCCAGACGCTGCAAACGGCATTAATGAATTTTCTGAATAACAGAAAGTGGACCAATGATCCCTTTCAACCCGGTGAAAAGATTCAGTGTAATTTTTTGCTGAACATAGATGAGGATCTTGGAAATAATGTTTTCAAAGGCAAGCTTACAGTTCAGGCTGCCCGACCTATTTATAATACAAACTACGATTCACCCATAGTAAATTTTTTGGATGATAATATAGCGTTCAGGTATATAGAGTTTCAGCCAATTGAGTTTAATGAAAACAGGATACAGGGTAATGATCCGCTGGCGGCAAATATTACGGCCATACTGGCTTATTATGTCAACATGGTTTTGGGGTTTGATTATGGTTCGTTTTCTCCACGTGGCGGGGACACTTATTTTCAAAAGGCATGGAACATTGTAAATAATGCGCCGGAAAATTCTTCCATCTTTGGCTGGAAGTCATTTGATGGCCTCCGTAACCGCTATTGGCTTGCAGAAAATCTGAACAATAACCGGTTTGCTTTAGTGCATGATGCCTTATATTCTTATTATCGTACCGGTATGGATATTTTTTATGAAAATGAAGATGCCGGTCGTAATGGTATTTTGAATTGCCTCAATTTCCTTAACACACTCAACTCGGGCAACCCCAACTCAATGATCATTCAGTTTTTTTTCCAGGGCAAAAGCAATGAACTGGTAAAGGTTTTCAGTAAGGCGAGTGCAGAACAGAAGAGCCGGGCAAGAGATTTCTTATCCCGGCTTGACGTTACCAATGGAGCTGCTTATAAAGAACTACGATGAGGATAAGTTTGCTGATAGCTCTGGCAGTAATTTTTACCGCTGGCTGTAAAAATAAAAATGTGATCCCCAATAATGTGTTGCCTGAAAAAAAAATGCAGGCGATATTGTGGGACATGATGCGGGCCGATCAGTTTTTAGCCGATTATGTACTCAACAAAGATTCATTGCTGAATAAAACAACGGAAAGCCTGAAATATTACCAGCAGATATTCGCTATACATAAAACAAGTAAGGAAGAGTTTCAGCATAGTTTTTCTTTTTACAAATCCCATCCTGTTTTGCTCAAAGCAATGATGGATTCAATAAGCAAACCCCCTATCGAAACAGAAACGGTATTTGCAAAACCAGATTCTGCAACTACTTTTCCCATTTTTCATAAGAATACAGGAATAAGAGACCCGCCAAAAAAATTGCAGGACACATCGGCAACACCCAAGAAGAAAATAAGGCCGAAAGCCATTTAAATGCAAGGCCATTTTGATAATAACAAGTTCCCTAATTTTACTACCTAATTGATTTTGCATGAACAAGGTTGTTAGTGCTGCTGATGAAGCTATCAAAGATGTTTTTGATGGAGCCATAGTAATGTTAGGCGGCTTTGGCCTCTGTGGTATTCCTGAAAACTGTATTACTGCGCTGGTAAAGAAAGGTGTAAAAAAGCTGACTTGCATTTCCAATAATGCCGGTGTGGATGATTTTGGAATCGGGCTGATGCTGAAACAACGACAAGTGAAGAAAATGATTTCTTCTTATGTAGGAGAGAATGCTGAATTTGAAAGACAATTACTTAGCGGAGAGCTGGAAGTGGAACTTATACCACAGGGTACACTGGCCACTCGTTGTATGGCGGCCGGATATGGTATGCCTGCTGTGTTTACACCGGCTGGCGTGGGAACGGAAGTAGCCATCGGAAAAGAAGTGCGGCAGTTTAATGGAAAAGAATATTTACTGGAGCATGCCTTTGATGCTGATTTTGCCATTGTAAAAGCATGGAAAGGCGATACAGATGGCAACTTAATTTATAAAGAAACAGCAAGAAACTTTAATCCATTGATGGCAATGGCCGGAAAAATAACTATTGCGGAAGTAGAGCAATTAGTACCTGTGGGAGAACTTGACCCCAACAATATTCACACACCGGGCATTTATGTGCATCGCATTTTTCTGGGTGGCAATTATCAGAAAAGAATTGAACAACTTACAGTAAGAAAAGCCAAATAAATCATTATGAGTCTTACTAAAGAACAAATAGCACAACGCATAGCCAGGGAATTGAAGAATGGATATTATGTAAATCTTGGAATCGGTATCCCAACATTAGTCGCCAATTACATTCCTTCCGGAATAAATGTAGTGCTGCAAAGTGAAAATGGTTTATTGGGCATGGGCCCCTTTCCCTTCGAAGGCGAAGAAGACCCGGACCTTATAAATGCAGGTAAACAGACCATTACTACGGTACCCGGTTCTGCTTTTTTTGATTCGGCTATGAGTTTTGGAATGATACGGGCCGGTAAAGTTGATTTAACCGTATTGGGTGCCATGGAAGTAAGCGAAGAAGGCGACATAGCCAACTGGAAAATACCCGGTAAAATGGTAAAGGGAATGGGCGGTGCTATGGACCTGGTGGCCAGTGCCAAAAATATTATTGTGGCAATGATGCACAGCAATCCCAAAGGAGAATCAAAACTGTTGGCGAAATGCACTTTACCATTAACAGGGGTGAAGTGTGTAAAGAAAATCGTTTCTGATATTGCTGTGCTTGATGTTACAGCAGATGGATTCCGGTTACTTGAAAGAGCCCCCGGTATAACGGTAGAGGAGATAAAATCAAAGACCGCCGGAAAACTGATTATTGAAGGAGAAATTCCTGAGATGCAATTTTAGAACAAGCAACACACAAGATTAATTTAGCAGGGGAAAGCATTCATACATTAAGTCTCTGCGCAAGTGAGATTTCCAAATCAATAATAATATAATGATGTTTTTTTAATAAGTAAAACAGAGTAGAAAAAAAGGGCAATCGCTATGCCAGTCGTAAGAAAGAATCCGATAAGAGTGGGTGCAACTGTTGATGGTATAACTATTCCCGTTTGTATATACGAGATTAACCCATTCGTCATTTGGCCGGATGCCCATGTCGTAGGAAGTTCCTATACCCCAGATATTGATTGAATCAATTTTTTCGCCTTTACATAATTCAATAATTTCTATTTATGCAAAATCAGTTTTGTTCGTATAAGTATCCGGTGAAAACGAGTAGATCCTTACTGCATTAAACCGGGCATGGGCAATAAAATTGTATCGGATTACTGTAGCTGACAAAGGTTTCTCTTCAAGAGGATTACAATGGAAAGCATAAGATGTTCCGGCTTCGCAGAAAGTAATTAAAATAAAAATGAGTTAAAATAGTTTTATTTAGAGTTGTTTAAAAAAGAAACTTATTCTTTTGATAGTTTCTTCTTTACCCAGTAATTCTGCTATTTCAAAAACCCCCGGGCCAAATTTTCCACCCACCAGCATAATGCGGAAAGGCAGCATCAATTCACCCGGTTTCAACTCATTGACGGCAGCAATTTCTTTAAAATTATTTTCTAATGTATGTGAATTCCAGTCGGCAGATAATTCGTAATTGAGGATTAGCTGCGCAAAAAATAATTTTTTAGCGTCATTCCATTTCGGTTTCACCGCATCCACATCTAATGTATCAGGTGCTTTGAAAAAGAAAGAAGATTGCTGTACAAAATCAGGAAGGAGTGTACATCTGTCTTTCACCAAACCAATTACCTTATCCAATAAATTATCATCGGCGAAAGGGAGGCCATTATTTGTCAATAATACGCTGACTTCAGACTTCAGACTCCCGACTCCCGACTTTTTTATCCATTCATGATTGAACCACTTTGCTTTTTCATAATCAAACTTTGCTCCGGCACTATGTACTCTTTCCATAGAAAATTTCTCTACCAGTTCTTGCTTGGTAAAAATTTCCTGTTCACCACCATCATTCCATCCTAATAGGGCAAGCAGGTTTATGAATGCTTCGGGTAAAAATCCTTTTTCTTTAAATCCTTCAATCAACTCATTAGTCTTTGGGTCAGTCCAGTTCATCGAAAAAACGGGGAACCCATATTTGGCACCATCTCTTTTGCTCAACTTGCCATTTGGTCCCAGTATTAATGGTAAGTGGGCCCATTGCGGCATTTCATTTAGTCCAAACAAATATTTCCAGAGTAAAATATGAACTGGTGCTGACGGCAGCCATTCTTCTCCACGAAAAGCATGGCTGATTTTCATTAAATAATCATCCACTACCACTGCAAGGTGATAGGTAGGCATTCCATCTGCTTTCAATAAAACTTTATCGTCAACTAATGAAGTTTCAAAACTTACTTCACCACGAATCATATCCGTAAAACTTACCGTTTCATTTGCCGGCATTTTTATGCGGATAACATGTTTAGTATTTTCTGCTAATAACTTTTGTGTTTCATTGGCTTGCAATATCAGGGAATTCCGCATTTTCATACGAATGGTATGATCATATTGCTGGGAGTGGTTTTGTTCTGATTTGACACCGATAGCTGTCGGGGCATGCCGCATTTTTTCTAATTCTTCTGGTGTATCAAATGCGTAGTAAGCATGGCCGTCTTTTACCAATTGCTCTGCGTATTGGCGATAGCTTGCTTTTCTCTCACTCTGGCGATAAGGCCCGTAAGCACCGCCATGCTGCACACTTTCATCAGGCTCCAGTCCGCACCACCTCAGCGTATCAAAAATATATTCTTCAGCTCCTTGCACATAGCGGCTCTGATCGGTGTCTTCAATTCTGACTAAAAAATCGCCGCCATATTTTTTAGCAAACAGGTAATTATATAAAACTGTTCTAACTCCACCCAAGTGCAGACCACCTGTTGGACTTGGTGCAAAACGAACTCTCACTTTTTTACTCATAGGAGGCAAAGATAAACTCCTGTCATCTAAAGCGGAAGTTGGAAATTTCATTAGTTTTGGATAATCCGATTGTTATGAATATTAAACAGAGTGATGATAATTTGAATAAGAACCCTTCTCTTTTGAGAGCTATCGGGAAAGGAGCACCTTATTTTATTAAGACACCCTGGTGGCTAAAAAAATTTTATCCAAACAGGGTGTGGGATCTTTCAACCAGTGAAAAAATAATTTATCTCACTTTTGATGACGGACCACATCCTGTGGCTACTCCTTTTGTATTAAAGGAACTGAAAAAGTATAATGCTAAAGCAACTTTTTTTTGTATTGGCAAAAACGTACTTGAACATCCTTCTGTATATGAAAGTATAAAAGCCGAAGGTCATAGTATAGGAAATCATACACAACATCATCTGAACGGTTGGGAAATGCCGGATTATTTGTATATAAAAGATGTGACTATAGCGGCTCAGTATATTTCTTCTGATTTGTTCAGGCCCCCTTTTGGGAGGTTAAAGTCCTCGCAGGCTAAACAGCTTAAAGATTTTAAAATAATAATGTGGGATGTGTTGAGCGGTGATTTTGATGAATCAATTTCTAATGAAAAATGCCTGAAAAATGTAGTAGATAAATCGGTACCCGGTTCTATTATTGTTTTTCATGACAGTGAGAAAGCGGTTCCCCGCCTCCAATATGCACTGCCCCGTTCATTGAAATTTTTTTCAGAACAAGGCTATATTTTTAGCCCACTTTAAAAGTAAAATTTACAGGCTACCCCTAAAAAAAGTTAGGGCCTGGGTAGAAACCCTGGCCCGTTTTTAATCCGTACCCTATGAAAACTGGTTTAAAGGTATAATAATTTTTTAATTATGGCAAAGTAATTTGGTGGGGAACCCCATTTATTGTAATGACCGCCTGGTTATCACATGTGCCGGCACCAAAATCGAGTACAGCTACCCAGGGGCTATTGACCGAAGTGCTTGCCCGGATAATCCTTACTTTCCCTTTTGAAATCCAGCGGCAGCTAAATTTTTTCATTAGCGGCTCGGTAATGTTTGACTCCCAAAGCACAATCAGATTGCCTCTTTTTACCTTGCCACGGGCACTTCCTTCTACTCTAAAGATGTCATCAAGGGGAAGAGAAGTGCCAATACCCTCCAGTTGAGTAATTATTTTATTGCTATTCCATTCTATGAAATTACCACTTGGCTTTGTCAGTTTGCCATCAATAACATCGGCTTTAAACTGGCGAATGGCTGGTTGCGTAGTAACTGAAGGACTTGTATTGGTGATCTTATGTGTTCCCTCAACTTTAGTTGAATCAAAATAAAATCCTTCAAATGTAGTAGTAGCAGAGGCTCCGGGGGTTATTAACCGGGCGGTGTACACCGTAAAAATCTTGCCTTTTCTTAAATGTCCATCCCTGCCTACACAGCCGTTAGCACCAAAATCAAAGATAATTTTTACAGGGAAAGTTGCATTTGGATTCAGACGTACTACAGTAACATCAGGGCAGGCTGCCACACGGCCAAAAATGCCGGTGCCGCCTATTCCTACTTCATCATTTACACCCATAGCATCATCAAAAATGCCATTAAAAACAGACTCCGATTCGCCATCGGCCTCGCTGGAAACCCGGGACGCTTCTATTTGCTGTTCATTATCACTGCCGGTCTGGCTGTTCTCCTTTTCACAAGAAGTAACCATCAGCAAGCTGAAAAAGAAGGCAGATGTAACTAGGTGCGTCAGGTTGAGCCGGAGTTTCATAACTGTTATTTTTAAGGAGTAGATATAAATAAACGATTTTAAGATAGCTTTTATTGGAGTAAGTTTAACGCATTCTTACAAATTTTTGCAGATTTTTGCCACAAATAGGCCTGAAAATGACGCTGATAGACACCCATTCTCATATTTATGCTTCAGAATTTGAAACTGACCAACTTGCAATGCTTGAAAGGGCTGAAAAAGAATGTGTTAGTAAAATATTGATGCCTGCCATTGATTCCGGCACTCATGAAGCTATGTTGAGGCTGGAGAAGGAAAAACCTTCCCTTTGTTTGAGTATGATGGGGGTACATCCCTGTTATGTAAAAGAAAACTACCGGGAGGAGCTGAAAATAGCAAGGGGCTATCTTGAAAAAAGACCTTTTAAAGCGGTGGGAGAAATTGGCCTTGATTTTTATTGGGACAAAACCTTTACCGAACAACAATACACAGCATTTCATGAACAAATAGAATGGGCACTGCATTTTGACATACCGATTGTCATCCATTCCCGCAATTCGACTAATGAGTGCATTAAAGTTGTTACAGAGCATCAAAAAGGGAATCTAAAGGGAGTTTTTCATTGTTTTTCAGGTGATGCAGAACAAGCCCGGCAAGTTATTGATCTGGGGTTTTATCTGGGAATAGGAGGGGTGGTTACTTTTAAAAAATCTGGTTTGGATGCCATTGTGGCAAGTTTGGATATGGAGCATATAGTTTTGGAAACGGATGCGCCTTACCTCGCACCGGTTCCATTCAGAGGCAAAAGAAATGAGCCTTCTTATTTGAAATATGTGGTGGAAAAATTAGCGGGGATAAAAAATATAGAAGCAGAAGAGGTAGCAAAAATTACAACTTCAAATGCTGAAAAATTATTCGGCTGCTGAAAGTTGAACCGTTATTTTTGCAACCCCTATAAGGAGACTTGTCCGAGTGGTTGAAGGAGCACGCCTGGAAAGTGTGTATACGGGAAACTGTATCAAGGGTTCGAATCCCTTAGTCTCCGCCATAACCCTAACCCGAGCTGTTTTTAGCAGTGTCGGGTTTTATCTTACCAGTTATTCGCCTGATCTGCATTCATTCTTTCCGAAAAATCAACCGGCTGGTGTTCTTTCCAATCAGGATCATATTTTACAAACCACGAAATCCAAAGGCTCCGGCTGAAACGCATCAGCCATGGCTGAAGTAATATCAATAAAGCAGCATTAACTCCCATCCAGATAAAAAAACGATTATCATTAGTTGACAAACCAATGGTTAATGCCCAAATACCCAAACTAACCAAACTTAAACCAACTGTAAGTGCATAGCTGACATAGCTGGTGCCATAATAAAATCCTACTTCAATTTCACTCGCCTGTCCGCACACTGTACATTCCTTATTCATCTGCATATTCTTCTTGAAACTTATCGTTACCGGATGCTGAAATAATTTTCCTTCCCGGCAACGGGGACACCGGCAACCTATGACTGATGATATGTAACCACGACTCACTTTTTTTTCTGCCATTACTTATTGGTTGGTTGTATGTTGTTGAATTATTTTTTCTATCTGGGTTGCCGGTAAAACACCTGATTGACGCCAAACCGATTTTCCTTTTTGAAATAACATTAAGGTTGGCACACTTTGCACCTGAAATGTATTGGCGGCAGCCGGACTCTTATCAATATCAATTTTAATGATACGGACTTTATTACCCATTCTGATATGTAATTCTTCAAGAATAGGTTTCATCATTTTACAGGGGCCACACCATTCTGCAAAAAAATCAACCAGCACCGGGGTGCTTCCATTGATAATTTCGCTAAAGGTCTCTTTTTTATTGCTTGTTGTTTGCATTTTTTCTTTCGAGGCATAGCCGAAGCAATCCCCCATACTTTTTTATTAAATATTTTCCTGTTTTTTTTCTTTTTTAAACATACTGAATAACAACCCTCCCATCAATGCCCCATAACCAGTACTGTTGTGCCATTTGGAAGTAATAGCACAGGTGCCGCTGCTGCAACCAATTTGCTGCCAGTATAAATAACCTCCGGCGGCACCGAGAATAATTCCCGCAATCAATATTTTATTATTTAGCACCCAACTCTTCATATTCAGTGTTTTTTATAGCTGAAGAATTATTTTTCTTTAGGGGTGTGTTGCAACTACCGCCTGCACAACAAACTCCATCCGTAAACAGAAACAGGAGTGTAAACAAACCTCCCACTATCATTCCGGGTACATTGCCCGATTCAATAGAGGAGTACAAAATTAAGCTACCCAAACCAACTCTTACGAACTTTAACGATGTCCATCCGCTTTTAAGCCTGCTAATCAGATTCATTTTATTTGAATATTATTTCTCAGGCAAAGTTCAACTGTATGAATGAAGGCAGAAGTGACAATAGTTACAATGAAAAAGCGGACGCATCAGGCAGCCGCTTAAGTAATCAATACGTCTGGATTACATTTTACCCGGTAAAATTTTATTCCAGTATAACCAGGGTAATATTCTTCTTTTCAACTGGTACATGCTCCATCTTTCTTTGCTCTGGTCAAATGGAAATGTTTCTGTAGGAATGTTATTGTAATCAAATTCACACAAAACCAGTTTGCCATAACCTGTAACAACTGGGCAGCTGGAGTAGCCATTATAACTTCCTGTTAATGGTTTGCTTTCCATATAAGCCAATAAGTTCTTTACCAATACGGGAGCTTCTTTGCGTATAGCAGCACCTGTTCTGGATGTGGGTAACGAGGAAGCATCACCCAGTGAAAATACATTGGGATACTTTACATGCTGCAAGGTGTATTTGTCAACATCAACCCAGCCGGCAGCATTGGCCAACGGACTGTTTTTCACAAAATCAGGAGCACTTTGCGGAGGTGTTACATGTATCATGTCGAAATCAACCACATACTCCTTGTCTTTATTTTGTTCTCCAAAGCCTATAAATTTTGCTTTTTTATTGGGACCGTCAATTTCCACCAACTTTGTATAAAAATTCATTTCTACTTTATCCCTCTCTGCTACTTGTTTTAATGTTTTTTCATATTTCTCTACGCCAAATAAACGGGTTCCGCCACTCCAATACTGGATTTCTGTTTTATCAAATACATTATGCTTTTTAAAATAATCAGCTGCCAGCCACATGATTTTATGAGGGGCACCGCCACATTTTACCGGTGTATTCGGATTGGTAAAAAGGGCTTTGCCACCTTTAAAGTTTTTTAAACATTCCCAGGTGTAAGGGGCTTGCTCAAAACTGTAGTTGGAACAAACACCGTTCTTACCCAGTGTTTCTTTCAATCCTTTTATTTCATTCCAATTCAACTGGATGCCGGGAGCAACAATCAAATACTGGTAGCCAACCGTTTCATTATTGTCAAGCGTAACAGCATTGACCTCTGGTTGAAAAGAAACAACCTTTTGCTTAATCCATTTTACTTTTTTGGGCATTACATCAGATTCTTTGCGAATAGTTTTTTTGATGTCAAATACTCCGGCACCTACTAATGTCCAGGCAGGTTGATAGTAGTGTTTTTCTGATGGTTCGATAATGGCTATATCTAATTGTTTGTTTTTGCGGAGCAGTTGGGAAGCAGTTGAAATACCGGCATTTCCGCCGCCTACGATTACTATTTGATGTTGGTATGGCATAAAAAAGATTTATAGCACTAAAGTAGATAAGCTGAATAGCTAAACAGGTGACAGTTATCACATACATCGGGTTTTAAATAAGAATCATAGAAAATATTAAATAAACCTGACAATACTCAATGAGCTTGGTGACTTGAATCACTACCACCAGTATATTTTGAAAAGAGATTTGTAATGTTATCAGTACTGTTTTTTATCAAAAATGAGCTGAATATGGAAAAGCCTGCACAACTCATTGTCCATAGTACAACTCGCTAAAAGAAAACTCTTCAAGTAATTCATACTATTTTATCCTGAAAATTATAATTATGAAAGGTGAACAAATCTATACCGGCCTTAACGGGCCGGCTTTATTTTGTGATAAGGGTCACCTTCGGTTCTTTTCTTACTCTTTAATTTTACTTAAATATTTTATATGGCAACCATACAAATGACAACACAGGATTTCAAGGATAAGGTGTTTAACTATGAAACAGAACAGGACTGGAAATACAAGGGTCAGTTACCGGCTATAATTGATTTCTATGCTGACTGGTGTGGTCCCTGTAAAATGGTGGCTCCCATCTTAGAAGAGCTTTCAAAAGAATACGAAGGAAGAATTGTTATTTATAAAGTAAATACGGATGTGGAGCAGGAGTTGTCTTCAGTGTTTGGCATCCAAAGTATACCTACCATACTTTTTATTGGGGCTGATGGTGAGCCGATGATGCAGCCCGGGGCACTTCCCA
>Ga0105044_10002980_pt1 | contig 23159 bp, 18 predicted proteins | sample MAT01_FD_78092 | JGI IMG/M metagenome (GOLD analysis project Ga0105044, IMG submission 78092) | Freshwater microbial communities from Lake Fryxell liftoff mats and glacier meltwater in Antarctica - MAT-01 | ecosystem: Environmental > Aquatic > Freshwater > Ice > Liftoff microbial mat | place...
ACAACTGCAGCAGTATCAAGTTCGTCAAGACTCTTTGGCAGTGGCACGGGCTTCAGTGCGCGCAGCGTGTCGATGTTCCAGATAACGCCAATCGATTCTTGTTCGAGTCGAGTACCACGCGGAGGATAGCGTATCAAATCAACCTCTCTAACATGACGTCCGCTGATGAACGCACCTGTGTAGACCATCACCGTGTCTTGATCGCTCATCCACACGGCCTTGCCATTGCCATGCGCCGTATCTGCGCGCACCTCTCCGCTGTACCACACGGCCGTTACTTGGAATGCCTCGGGATTCTCTATCCAACAGGCTGTGCCCTTCGATCGGATAAAGGCATCGCTGGAAAGTAAAAGGGAGGAGGCAAGGAGGAAATGGAGCATGGTTGCGATCGGAAGTGTGATCTGAAAATCACCAAAGGTGAAAGTCAGCCGGAATCAAAATGAAGAAGATCGTCATTCCAATGATCTGCGCTGTTAGCACCCGAACGGCCAAGTCGGGCGAGCGCTTCTTGAAGTCGTGCCACCACCACATGAAGAACAACAATGGAATCGTAATCACGAGGTAGATCGCGGCTACACCAAGATATCCTGTGTCGTGAATGTGCAAAACATCACGAATGAGATCGGCGCCGTGACCGTAGACAATCAGCAAATGCGCAACGTACATCAAGAGTGATTCTTGACCGACGCGCTGAAGAAACTTTGCAATGCGAGACACCTGCAACGTGCTCTCCATAAGATAGAGTCCGCCAAACAAGAGCATCGTTGCGCACATGCGGAACAACAAGATGCTAGGCGAGACCTTCCACCACAGACTCTCCCAGGGCATTGCAAACGGAAGGTGATGCACGAAGAACAGCACAAACGGACCACCAATTCCCAACGCAACCCACCGCTTGGCCATGGAGTCCTTCTGCGTAGACGTCATGAACCTACCCGTTAAGAAGACGCCGGCAAAGAAGTAAGCGCTCCACGGCAACAGTGGAAACGGTGAATCGGGCGGCGTCCCAATCACATAGGCAATCCACGAGGTGAACATGATCGTTAGCGTGACAATGCCACAAACGTTCGTCATGCGTTCAACACTTTTGGTAGCGAACACAATACAAAGAGCCAACAGCGAAGAGTAGACAATCGTGTGTAACACATCGATCTGCAAGCCAGGCATAAGCTCTGCACGAGTTGCGATCAGCATCCGATCCAGCGAATAAAAAGGAACGTGCAACACGTAGCCGCACCAGAGGATGTAGAAGAGACGCCGTAGGTACCCTCGAAGCACCTTGCCGCCTTCCAAGTAGGCCTGCATTTTGCGTCCGACCGCAATCCAGAACCCAGCGCCGGCACAAAAAATGAACGTTGGAGCTACATAGCCATTGCTGATGTTGAGAACATCGAAGAACGGAGAATGGCGAAGTGCGGGATCGAGAAATGCATTGGTGATGTGCACTTGGATCATCCACAGGACGGCGATTCCACGAACAACGTCCAAGAACACAAAGCGGGTTGATGTCATGGTTTCTTGTTGTCGCGACTATTCGTCATTCTCCGCACGAATCCCAGAGCGAAGTTGAACACAAGGATCACGCCAACGACGAAGAGCATGAAGATGATTAGGTAGCGTTGCATGTCGGTAAAATACGAGGCAGGGGGAAACGGCCTACGAACAGTGTATTTTTGTCCGATGGCAAGTTCCTCTCTTATCGCGGCGATCGACGTTGGTACCAACTCCTTTCACATGGTGATTGCCTCTGTGAGTACACGTGGTGTGCTCCGGATTCACAGTCGCGACAAAGAGATGGTGCGCCTTGGCTCGAGCGCTGGAGATATCAAGAGACTGACGCCCGAGGCTATCACGAGAGGCGTTCAAACGCTGAAGCGGTTCGTGACCGTGGCCCGTCAGCACGGGGCCGAGATACGAGCCGTGGCCACGAGTGCCACGCGCGAGGCGTTGAACAGAGATGAGTTCATAGATCGAGTACGTCGTGAATGTGGCATCGACATCGAAGTAGTGGCAGGCTCGGAAGAAGGTCGGCTTATCTACCTTGGTGCCCTTCATGCCCTTCCCATCCTTACCAAGCGCGCCCTGGTGATCGATATCGGTGGTGGCTCTACCGAAACGGTGATTGGCTATCAGGGCGAGGTTGTCTACGTCCACTCCGCCAAGATTGGCCACATCCGCCTTTCCAAACGCTTCTTCCCCGATGCGGTGATCACGGACGATCAAATCGAAATGTGCAGGCGAGCCATCAAGGGAGATTGGACGCCAATCTTTCAGTCGCTGATCGCCTACGGCTTCGAATACGCCATCGGCTCGTCAGGCACGGCCATGGCCATTGCGACGATGACGTTGGCCCGACAAGGCAAGCGTATTCCCGAATCGTTGAATGCACTTACCATCTCGCGGAACGATCTCTTGCAGACCATTGCGGACGTTGTCGAGGCGCGAACGTTGGAGCAACGCAAGGCCTTGCCGGGACTGGATGAGAAGCGGGCCGACATTATCATGGCCGGTGTCTTGATTCTCGAACAGGCCGTCATCGGTCTGAACATTCAAGAGCTGACGCTAAGTGGCTATGCACTCCGCGAGGGTGCGGTGTTCGATACGGTGCAGAAGCAACGCGATATCGACGAATATCATCACCTCTCGCACCTGCGCTATCAAAGTGTGGATCACCTTTGCGATTTGTATCGTGTGAACCGCCCTCACGCAGAGCACGTGAAGAATCTGTGTCTGCGCCTGTTTGACGATCTACAACCCTTGCATCGGCTGGCCGACCGAGAGCGTGAGCTGCTGGAAGCGGCCGCCCTTCTGCACGACGTGGGCTATCATATTTCAGCCGAGCAACATCACAAGCACAGCGACTATATCATTCGCAACAGCCCCATGCCCGGCTTCACCAACGACGAGGCCGAGATCGTGGCAACCGTGGCGAGATACCACCGCAAAAGCTATCCCAAGAGGAAGCACGAGTGGTTCATCGCGCTCAGTGCTTCGGAACAACAGGTAGTGCGCGTCCTTGCCGCCATCCTCCGCATTTGTGAAGGCCTTGACCGACGTCAGCAGCAGCTCGTGACGGCCGTGCGCGCCGTGTGTACGGAGCAGTCCATCGAGATCTTCATGACGTCGCCTATGGGTCTGCCCGACATTGAACTCTGGGGGGCGGAACGGCGGAAAGGCCTGCTCGAAGAAGTCTACGGCAGAAAAGTTCGCCTGCTCTTGCACACGATGTAGTCCATTTGTTCGTTACTACAGCTCCGTAACCAATTCAGGAGTTCCCAAATATGACAAAGCGTCCAATCCTTACCGCCCTCACCCTGATCGGGATCGGTATCGCTTTTGGTGTTGTGTTGATGACGAGTTTTGGCAGTAATGCTCTAGAGTCTCTCCTTGCAAAAGGTGTTGGAGACCTAGGTGCGAAAACGCCACCTATCGTTCTGCCCGATAACGTGAAGGCATTGAACAATGCGTTTGTCTCCGCATCGGATGCGGTGAAGAAAAACGTCGTGAGCATAACCGTGAAGACGGCGCAAAAAGGTGGCCAGGTGATGCCGCGAGATTTCTTCCGGTTCTTTGGTCCGGACGGACGAGAAGAAGAGCAAGACGCGCAGCCTCGCGAAAGTGAGCAAGGCGGAAGTGGTGTGATCATTTCGTTCGACGGCTATGTGGTAACGAATAACCACGTGGTGGAAGACGCAAAAGAAAATGGCATTACCATCACCACGTACGACGAAAAAGAATACAAGGCCAAACTCATCGGTCGCGATCCACTCACAGATCTCGCCATACTGAAAATCGAAGGACAATTCCAGGCAGCACACTTAGCAGATCGTAAGAGTGTTCGCGTTGGTGAGTGGGTGATCGCTGTTGGCGCACCACTTGGTCTCAAGCAAACGGTTACCGCCGGTATCGTGAGTGCAGAAGGTCGTGGCATTGGCATCATCGGCACCGACGAAATGCGTGGCACACGCAACCGCTTCTCCGTCGAGAACTTCATTCAAACAGATGCGGCCATCAATCCAGGTAATTCCGGTGGTGGACTCTTCAACCTCGAAGGATCGCTCGTTGGTATCAACACGGCCATTGCGTCGCGCAGTGGCGTGAACGCTGGCTATGGCTTTGCTATTCCCATCGATATGGTGAGAAGCGTTGCACTTGATTTGATCGACGATGGGAAGATCGAACGCGGATACATTGGCGTAGAGATCACATCGGTAGACGAGACCGCAGCGAAGACCGTTGGATTGCAAAAGGTTGCTGGCGTCATGGTGAACAAGGTAGTGAAGGGTGGCGCGGCGGCCGCAGCCGGCCTTGAAGAAGGCGATGTGATCCTTGATGTAGATGGCGATCCGGTAAAGACGTCGAACGAGTTGCAGAATCAGATCGTGCTGCACCGAGCAGGTGACCGCGTAACGCTCAAGGTGTGGAGAGACCGTAAGGAGATTTCCAAGACCGTCACGCTCAAATCACTTGATGAAAACGGTGCTTTTGCAGAAGCAATGTCTGATGGAAAGAGTGGCGATCGTCCGTCAAGTTCGGCAGATCCAGTTACGTTCAAAGACCTTGGCTTTACGGCAAGTGCACTCACGGAAGACGTGAAGAGAGACCTCGACACAAAGCAGGGAGTACTTGTCACCAAGGTTGACGCACGTGGCGTTGTGGCACGACGTGGACTTCAGTCGGGCGCCGTCATTCTCAAGGCGGACGGACAGATCGTGAACAACCCCTCGGACCTCAAGCGAATACTGAGCGGCAAGGCCGGTGGTGACGGCGTGATGTTCGTTGTGAAAACACGGGACGGCAAGCAAGCCATCACGGTGCAAGTGCCTGAGAGTTAACACGCGTCGAAACTTTCTGATAAATTGCGGTCGTCGTGCTCAAGCATGGCGACCGTTCTTGTTTTCATTCTTTTGGAGGGGTAATCGTATGAAACGCAGCATCGCATCTCTGATATTGTTTGTTGTCTTTGCAAGTGCATCACTTGCCATTGAGCCACCACAGATGTTCAAGACTGGTTCGGTCTCCATCGGGCCTTATGCCGGCATCACGTACGGATCGGTAGCACTAGACCCATCGGTCGAAGGGTTGATGTGGGCACCGGGGATCTCTGCCGGACTCGACACAAGGTACTACCTGAGCGAGACGTTTAATCTGCAACTTGGCCTTCGATACGAGCAGCGCGCATCGAAACAATCATTGTCAAACTCATTCTCGACGCTAAGCGCGAGCGAAGTGCGCAACTACTTAATGTTCGACATCACGTCGGCCTGGTATTTCGCGGAGATGTGTGAAGGTGGGTTCCGACCACGCATTTATGGAGGGGTGTTTCTCGGATCGTTTCTGAGCGGCACGGCGAAGAACAGTATTGCACTTGGTGGCGGAAACCCACAAACCAGCGAGAAGGACATTACGTCTGACGACGTGAATACATTGAACTGGGGTCCAAAGCTTGGTATCGGCTTCGACTGGAAGCTAGGTCCGGGCGCCCTCACCTTTGGTGTGAGCTATGACTATGCAATCTCTAACCTCATCAAGGGAGGAACGAACAATACGGCGTATGATCGCGGAATCTCAGCTGGTCTTGGCTATCAGATTGGACTCTAACACGAAGGCATTTGATCGCGGATTCTCCGCCGGACTTGGCTATCAGATTGGAACTCTACCACATGACTCGCTTCCTTGCCGCCTTCACAATGTTCGTCGTCGTTGTTGCCACGTCTCCGTTTGCAACGGCGGTACCGTGGTTCTTGGGCCCGACGTTTGCGTATACTATCGGTGTAAACGCACCTAATGATGTGACGTTCACGTCGGGTCCGCAGCGCCTCAACCTAGGCGTGCAGTTCATGCTCGAGACGGCGCGCACAATACAGGTACGCACTTCGCTCACGTACCGCACGGAGCAAGCAGATTTTCAGCAGCCTGCTCCAAATCTCAAGCCGGTGGTCACGCCCGGCGGTGGTGGCGGTGGGTCCAGTACTACGGAGAAAGTGCTTTCGTCCATTTCGGCATCAGCGGTTGTCTTCGAAGCGTCCGGGCACTTCCCCATCGCCCGTTTGGATTCGAGCGGCAGTGCGCTTACCATTGGCCTTGGCGGATTCTTCGATCGCACACTTTCTGCATCTCAAACCGACAACTACAGCGGCGTCTCCGGATGGCCAGCACCCAAGACTGCATCTGAAAACTTCCCTGCCACGTGGGGTGGTGGCGCAACACTCAACGCCGGCCTCTCGCTCCCTCTTGGCGGCTCCCGCCTCCTTTTTGACTTCAAGTACATCATCCGCTCCGCACCCGCCTCTGCCAGTCAGTACTCGTGGTTGAGTAATGGAGGGGTGAGTATTAGTGCGGGCGTCCTCTTCTAACCCTTCCCGGCAGCCTCCCGGCAGCCTCCCGGCAGCTTGTCACATTTCACTTCTCACTTGACTTCTCACTTCTCACTTGACTTCTCACTTGTCACTTCTCACTTCTCACTTGACTTCTCACTTGTCACTTCTCACTTCTCACTTCTCACTTCTCACTTTCTCTTGCATCAACTCAGATCTCTATATGCGAGCCCACTTCCAGCGCGCGCTTTACAGGGATGCCAAAGTACTTCACAGGGGTGCGTGAGTTGCGGTGCATGAAGGCGAATATCTCCTTGCGCCATCGAGCCATGCCGCCTTCCTGCTTGATCGTGAGAGACTCGTTGCCGAGGACGAAGACGGCGTCGGTGATGTCGACGGGGACGTCGAACTCGGGCAGGTACATGAGGTCGTCGAGGAGGTTGAGTTGATCCATAAAGCCATAGCTCAAGATCACTTTGTAGAAGCCTTTTTCCATGGGAACTACTTCGAAGCGGTGTTCGTGTTCGACGTGCGAGACTGTTTTGACGCTCACGGTGAGGAGGATCATGGTCTCGTGGCGACTTCGATTGTATCGCAAATTCGAAATGAGTGCAGGAGGAGCAACGTCGAGATAGCCCGTCATGTACAACGCCGTGCCGGGTACGATGCAGTACATGTCGATTTCTTCCTTCAAGATCTGATCCACAGAATGATTGCGTTTGTGAATGGCGTCGCGCAGGATGCCGCGCCCGCGATGCCACGTTACCATCAGAAGGTATATGGCTGCGGCCATCAGCACCGGAACATATCCGCCGTCTTTGAACTTGAAGATGTTGGCAACGAAGAACGAACCATCAATCACAAGGAGCACAATTGTAATGGAAGCAGCAACCGTGCGATTCCAATTGAAGAGTCGACGCATGGCAAAGTAAGCGAGCATGGTGGTGATCACCATGGTGGTTGTTACAGCGATGCCGTATGCGGCTGCGAGTGCGCCTGAGGTTTTGAACAACACCACCAGCAATACCGTCGACACGAACAACACCCAATTCACGGTAGGCAGATATATCTGTCCGCGTTCTTCATGACTTGTATGCATCACCTTCAAGCGCGGCAAGTAGCCTAGCTGTAGTGCCTGCCATGTGAGCGAGAATGCGCCACTGATCACTGCTTGCGATGCAACAACCGTTGCAAACGCCGCCACGATCACAAGCGGAATGACGCCCCACGTTGGAACCATGTGGAAGAACGGATCTGCGACAACGGCTTTGTTTGTGCCTTCACGAAGGAGGAGCGCACCCTGACCGAAATAGTTCATGATCAGAGCGGGAAACACAAGCATAAACCAGCCACGTCGGATTGGCTTCTTGCCAAAGTGCCCCATGTCTGCATACACCGTCTCGCCACCCGTCATCACCAGAAAGACCGAGCCAAGAACGAGGAATGCTCGAATGTCGTGATGCATAAAGAACTGCACAGCGTACCATGGATTCACGGCCATCAACACATGCGGCGTTTGTACAAGACTGATCAATCCCAGCACGGCGATCAACACAAACCAAAACGCCATGAATGGACCGAAGATCCGGCCTACGCCACCGGTGCCGTACTTCTGGATGAAGAACAACCCAAACAGAATGGTGAGCGTGATGGGCAACACTACGGACTCAAGCGATGGTGCTGCCACCTTCAAACCCTCTACAGCAGAAAGCACCGAAATGGCGGGAGTAATAATTCCATCACCGTACAACAGCGCAGCACCAAAAATGCCGACTGCAAAAATGAACGTCATGCGGGCAAAACCATTCGTACGCTTACTCACCAATTCCATCAATGCAAGAATTCCACCTTCACCCTTGTTGTCGAATCGCATGATCAAGACAAGGTATTTCACACAAATCACAATCGTCAGCGACCAAAAGATGAGCGAAAGAATTCCGAAGACCTCGGATTCTTGCGCTTGAAGATGATAGTGTTCGGAAAAGCACTCTTTGAGCGAATAAAGGGGCGACGTACCAATGTCGCCATACACGACGCCGATAGCGCCGATGGTGAGGGCAAGCATGCGCGACTTTGCGCTCTTCCCCTCGGTCTTTGAGGCGTCCATGAAGGACCCTTGCGATCTGAAACAACAACGCCCTGCTTAACAGGGCGTTCGAAATTACAGTAAAAACGGTGTGAGTGTTCTACGCGCCTTACACAAGGTAGCGCTCGTGGAGTATCGCGGCATGGTGGAAGGCATGTCCGGCCACGATATAGACAATGGCATTCACAGAGATTACCTGTCCGTTTGCAACTCCCGTTTTCAGCATATCAGCGTCCGTGAACGACCGAAACAACGCCAGGTTCGACGCGCGAACGCTATGGAGCTCAGACGCGATGTCGTGCACGGTACGCTGGTCGTACCCTGCCGCCTTCACAAACTCATCTTCCTTAAACCCCGGAATAGGGTCAGAATTTCCGCGAGCGAACATCAAGGCGCGATAGGCGAAAATGCGTTCAGTGTCACACAAATGTCCAAGCAGTTCCTTAATGCTCCATTTTTCGGGAGCATACCGGTGCAAGGCAACACCGTCCGCAAGCGTGAGATACTCTGCGCAGTCATCCACCTGCTGCTGCAGCATGTCGAATACATCACCACGAACGTGGTTGATGTAGCGGGCGTAGTATTCAGGGAAGAGCATAGGGTAGCAAACGAAGTAATCAAACAAGTTCCTTCCCGGCAGCTTCCCGGCAGCTTCCCGGCAGCTTCCCGGCAGCTTCCCGGCAGCTTCCCGGCACAACGTTATCTTAACTGAACGCCTGAATCCCCGTGATATCATGTCCGATGATCAGGGTATGCATTTCGTGCGTTCCTTCGTAGGTCTTCACCGACTCAAGATTTGCGGCATGGCGCATCACGGGATATTCATCCAGGATTCCATTGGCGCCGTGGATCTCGCGGGCTATGCGGGCGATGTTGAGGGCCATTTCGACGTTGTTGCGTTTGGCCATCGACACTTGTTGAGGGCGGATGGCGCCGGAGTCCTTGATCTTGCCAAGGCGCCAGCAGAGGAGCTGAGCTTTTGTGATCTCGTTGATCATGTAGACCAACTTCTCTTGCGTGAGTTGGAAGCCGGCGATAGGCTTGCCGAACTGGATGCGACTCTTGGCATAGTTCAGCGACGAATCGTAACACGCCATTGCCGAGCCGATCACGCCCCACGAGATACCGTAGCGGGCTTGCGTAAGACAGCCCAACGGACCCTTTAACCCTTCCACACCAGGGAGTATGTTTGCCTCGGGAATCTCTACGTCTTGGAAGACCAATTCGGAGGTAACGGAGGCACGGAGGGAGTGTTTGCCCTTCATTTCGGGGGCGGTAAAGCCCTTCATGCCCTTTTCAACCAAAAAGCCGCGAACCACTCCGTCCAGCTTGGCCCAGACCACGGCCACATCGGCTAGCGTACCATTTGTGATCCACATTTTTGCGCCGTTCAGGAGGAATCCGCCGTCGATCTTCTTGGCGTTGGTAACCATGCCGGCAGGGTTCGATCCGGCATCTGGCTCTGTAAGTCCGAAGCAGCCAATGGCCTTGCCGGCAGCCAGACGTGGAAGCCATTTTTGGCGCTGCTCTTCGGAGCCGTAGGTGTAGATAGGGTACATGACGAGCGAGCTTTGCACCGAAGCGAAGGAGCGGATGCCTGAGTCGCCGCGCTCAAGTTCTTGCATAGCAAGACCATAGCAGATGTTGTTCAGTCCGGCTCCGCCATATTCCGTCGGCAACGTCACACCCAAAACGCCCATTTCAGCCATTTTCTCGACCAAATGCATCGGGAACGAACCCTGACGCGCGTGGTGCTCGATAATGGGAAGAACTTCGTTGTCGACAAAGTCTCCAACGGCTTGGCGGACCAGTTTTTCCTCGTCTGAAAGGAGTTCGTCGATGTTGAAATAGTCTGGGTGTTGGAAGGCCATGGCCGCTATCCGATAGGGTGGGAAGGTGATGTCTGGCTGAACAGCGAAACTACGAAAACGGTTTCACCTATGTAGATTTCTTCCTATATTCGTGGCTGGTAAGGAGGATGGGCGGATTGCCCATTTTTTGTTGATACCTAGCCGTTGGTGACTTCGTTGACGAATCCATTGCCAGAGCATATACGCTCTACCATAGACGAAGTCTGTGCAGTAAATGGAGTTACGTCCATCGATGTGCAGATCAGAGGACAGCGAGACCAGTTGATCCTGGACCTGTTCATTGATGCACCCAACGGTGTGACGCACGAGGAATGCAAAGGCGTTACTGCCGGTCTTGATGAACGCCTGGAAAACGATGAATGGTACGGCCGCCTACGGGCGGTCGATGTGTCTTCACCCGGTGCCGACGCTCCCGTGAAGTTCCTATGGCAGCTTTCAAAGAGTCTAGGGCGCACGGTTCGAGTAATTCGAGCAGACGGTACGGCAGTAGAAGGCAAGCTCACCGACGTGGCAGACGAAGGCCTCGTTGTGCAGCCCCCAACAACAAAGAAAAAGATCGTGGAGCAGGTAACGATACCGGCTACCGATGTTAAAGAAGCAAGAGTAATCCTGAAATGGTAATCAACGACTGATCGTTATGGCACGTAGAAAAGTCAAGCCGAAAGTCGACAACAAGAAGCTGATCATCGAGGCCTTCAATGAGATGGCCCGTGAGAAAGCTATCGATCGCGACCTCCTTCAAGGGATCGTCGAAGAGACCCTCTCGTTGATGGTGAAGAAGAAGTATGGCCTTGAGTCCAACTTCGACATCATCGTGAACATGGAGAAGGGCGACATCGAGATCTACCTGATGCGAGAAGTGGTTGAAGTAGTCGAGAACGCCGAAATACAGATCTCACTCGAAGACGTGATCGCCATTACAGGCGAGCCGATCGAGATTGGTGAGGAGTATCTCGAAGAGATCACGCTAGAGAATATCGCTGACAGCTTTGGACGCCGTCTGATTTCACAGGCAATTCAAACGTTGAATCAACGAATTCGCGACATAGAGAAAGACAACATCTACGACGAGTATGCGAAGCGTGTTGGCGAAGTGATCATTGGCGAGATCTATCAAGTGCGCCCGAACAACATTCTTGTGATGCACAACAAGATCGAGATGCGTCTACCGCGCGAAGAGCAGATCCCGAATGAGCGGTTGAAGAAGAATCAGCAAGTGAAGGCCATCATCAAGGAAGTACGTCGCACGGGTGGTGCCACTGGATTGCCAGACATCATTCTGTCGCGCTCAGACGATACGTACTTGGCGCGCCTCTTTGAGCAAGAGATTCCGGAGATCTACGACGGCATCATTGAACTCCGTGCCATTGCACGTGAGCCTGGTGAGCGTGCAAAGGTTGCCGTAACGTCGTTCGACGAACGCGTAGATCCGGTTGGAGCTTGCGTTGGAATGAAAGGCATTCGCATTCATGCCATCGTGCGTGAATTGAATAACGAGAACATCGATATTATCGAGTACACAGAAGACCCAAGACTCTTCATCGCACGAGCACTGTCGCCATCGAAGGTGCGCGACATCACCATTGCAGCCGAAACGCGACAAGCAACTGTGATTGTGCCGGACGATCAAGTATCGCTTGCCATTGGCAAGAACGGTCAGAATGTACGTCTTGCATCGAAGCTCACCGGCTACTCGTTGTCGCTGGTGAAGGAAGGTGCAGAAGACATTGAACTCATCGAATTCCGCGATGAACTTGGTCGCACACTCTACGATCTCCTGATCGCAAGTGGAATAGACACAGCTCGCGAATTCCTCGAGGCAGGTCCGGATATCTTGCTACGCCTACCAGGCATTAGCAAGCAGAAGATCGCAGAGGTACGTCGCATCATCCTTGATGAATTCGATGAACCGGAAGACAACCGCTATGTGGCTGCGCTCGAAGAGTGGGAACCAGAAGTGGAAAGCGAAGATATCGGACTTGAAGACAGCTATGCCGAAGACACACCCGAAGTATTCGTAGCTGAAGAAGGCGGAGCGGAAGGTGGCATGGAAGAAGAAGTGGTCCCCGGAGACGAGGAACCAATGACGACGGAAGAATGATCAACAGCCTCAGGAATTATGTCAGCTTCTACAGGAACAAAACTTTTCAAGGTCGCGAGCTCGATCAACATTGGTCGAGATGCCATCGTTGAATTCCTTGTTTCGAAAGGCTTTAAGGTCGAGAACAAGGCTACGTCTGTTTTAACAGACGAGATGGTCCATGTTGTGACCGAGAAGTTCTCCAAAGAACTCAAGCATGCCGAAAAGCAGCGCGAGAAAGTAGAGCGCCAACGAGGCCTCCGCAAAACCTTGCATGAGCAAGGCAATAGTGTGTCTCTCGAATCTTTCGAAGAGACGCACGAAAGCGTGATTCCAGAACAGGTAGCACCAGAAGCTCCCGCTCCAGCGAAACCGGTAACGGTGCACGCAGAAGTGGTGGCTCCGACCGTTGCGCCTCCTACAGTGCCAGAGCCAGAAGCGGCCCCGGCGCCGGTTGCAGCAGAACCCGTGATGGTTGCAGATGAAGCGTCCGCAGCTGCTCCTGCAGAGCCGGTCGTATCCGGTCCTCCTGTTGGAACGGTGATCGATCTGGGTGGACCGAAGAAGCCCGAAGTTGTCGAAGCAACACCCGCACCTTCACCCGCACCGGTAGAAGCACCTCCTCCTTCCGCGCACCCTCCCGTAGAAGTGGCAGCCCCACCTGTGGCTACTGCACCTGTGGCTACTGCACCTGCGGCTACTGCACCTGTTGCTACTGCACCTGTTGCCGAAGCACCATCAAGTAGTGCAGCAGCAGCACCTGAAGCCGCCGCGGCGGCTCCGGCGGCTCCAGCTGCACCGGCAGCCGAACAAGCAGAAACAGAAGAAGGCCCCAAACAAAAGAAGAAACGTAAGGGTGTGATCGAAGTTCAGTACGAGCCAGGCTCGGGCGTGAAGCTCAAGGGGCTGACCGTATTGGGTAAGATTGACTTAACACCAAAGCCACCTCCCCGCTCACAACAACCACATCAACGAAGCGGTGGTGGCGGAGACCGTCCACAACGTGGTGGTGGTGGCGGACGTGCCACGATTGGTGATGCGATCGCAGGATCGTCGTCGGCAGGTGGATTGAATCGTCCAGGCGGAACGTCGTCTGCGGGTGGTACGTCCACGTCGCGATTCGGTCCTCCGAAAAAGCCAGCAACGTCTACAGCGAAGAAGAAAGACGATAAGAAGCGCAAGAACACGAAGGGGATGAAGGAGCAATTCTCCGACTCTGACGTAACACGCGCAATTCGCGCAACACTTTCTGGAATGGAAGAATCTGGCGGCGGCTCGAAGAAGAAGATGCAGCGCCTGCGTCGTGAGATCCGCGAAGGGAAAGAGGCCATCCGTCAAGAGGAGAGGGCACGCGAATCAACGATTCTGAAGTTGTCCGAATTCGTGACAACGAAGGACCTCGCCAACCTGATCAACGTGACCGCACCAGAGATCATTCTCAAGTGTATGGGTCTGGGTCTGATGGTGTCGATCAATCAACGACTCGATAAAGACACGATCACATTGATCGCGGGCGACTATGGATACCAAGTGGAATTCATGGACGACGTGGCAGTGCAGGACGTGGATGAGGATGAGGATACAGAAGAGTTGATGCAACACCGCCCACCGATCGTGACCATCATGGGCCACGTCGATCACGGGAAGACGTCGTTGCTGGATTATATCCGCAAAGCAAAGGTTGTTGCCGGCGAAGCCGGTGGCATCACGCAGCACATCGGAGCCTATCGCGTTGAGTTGCCAGACAAGCGTAGTATCACCTTCCTTGATACACCGGGTCACGAAGCCTTTACGGCCATGCGTGCTCGCGGTGCTCAAGTAACGGATATCGTTGTTCTTGTTGTTGCTGCAGACGATAGCGTGATGCCGCAAACCATCGAAGCCATCTCGCACGCGCAAGCGGCGAACGTGCCGATGGTGGTTGCCATCAATAAGATCGATAAGCCCGATGCAAATCCAGATCGCATCAAACAAGAACTCTCGACGCACGGAGTGCTCATCGAAGAGTGGGGCGGTAAAACACAATGCATCGAACTGTCGGCCAAGACCGGTTTGAACGTCGATACGCTTCTTGAGAAGATCCTTCTCGAAGCAGACATTCTCGAATTGACGGCCGATCCTGATCGTAATGCTCGTGGTACGGTAATCGAAGCACACGTAGACAAGGGTCGTGGAAACGTGGTAACGATCATCGTTCAAAAGGGAACACTCAGTGTTGGCGACATCTTCGTCTGCGGTCAGTTCGCAGGACGTGTGCGCGCCATGACCGATGAGCGCGGAAACCGCATGGACACAGCTGGTCCGTCGATGCCATGTCAGGTGACCGGCTTCGATGGTCTGCCATACTCGGGCGACATCCTCGTTCAAATGGACACCGATTCGGAAGCGCGCGAAGTAGCAACCAAGCGTCAGCAACTCCGACGGGAACAACTCCTCAAGGGTATGCGCCACGTCACGCTCGACGATATCTCGGCACAGATATCTGTTGGCGGCGTGAAGGAATTGCGCCTTGTGGTAAAGGGCGATGTGAGCGGTTCGGTGGAAGCACTGTCCGACTCGCTTCAAAAGCTCTCTACGGCAGAGGTCAAGGTTCGCATCCTCTATGCAGCCGTTGGTCCGATCACCGAAAGCGATATCATGTTGGCTTCTGCTTCAGACGCCATCGTGGTAGGATTCCAGGTGAACGTGTCTACACAAGCACGCAAGATCGCAGAGTCCGAATCGGTTGAACTTCGACTGTATTCGATCATCTACGACTGTATTAACGAAGTCCAAGCTGCGTTGGAAGGTCTGCTCTCGCCCGATCTCAAGGAAGAGATTACGGCAACAGTGGAAGTACGCGCCGTCTTCAAGATCAGCAAGCTTGGTACCATTGCAGGTTGCTATGTTACCAACGGTAAGATCACACGGAACGATAAGGTGCGCCTGCTTCGCGATGGCTTCGAGATCTATAAGGGAACACTCGCGTCCCTCAAACGCATCAAGGACGATGTGCGAGAGGTGGACACCGGTTACGAGTGCGGTATTGGTGTGAATGGCTTTAACGACCTTGAAGTTGGAGACATCATCGAATCGTACAAGACCGTCGAGATCAAACGCAAACTCACCTGATAGCAACGCTATCGGGAGGAACACGTGTCAATACGAACAGAACGGGTCGCCGGCGAGATCACAAAAGCGCTTGCGAGTCCTTTGAAAACCATCGCAGATGATCTTTCTGCAGGCTTCATTACCGTCACGGAAGTGCGGATGTCGCCGGACCTTCAACTCGCTCGAGTATATATCAGCGTGTTCGGAGGAAAGGTAACGCCTACCGAAGTGGTGTCGTACATCGAAGAACACGAAGCAGGTCGTGTGCGCTCGCACATTGCCCGTACGTTGAATCTTCGATACACACCGCAGCTGAAGTTCTACGTCGATGATTCGTTGGATCGCGCACAACGCATTCACGAACTCATCGATCGTGTGAAGCCGCCCGACGAACTGCCAAGCGAAGAACCTTCAAGCAGAGAAGACGGAGAAGATCATGAGTGATCACGTCGTTCTGTCAACCCGAACGATCGGCGACATGGCAACGTGGTTGGAAGAAGCTCGCACCAACGGTGCCGTTGCGCTCATTGACAAAGAAGAGAACTGGACGTCGTTCGACTGCGTTGCAAAACTCCGCGGTCGCACGAAGATCAAAAAGGTTGGTCATGCCGGCACACTCGATCCACTCGCTACTGGCTTGTTGATTTTGTGTTTTGGAAAGGCCACGAAGAGCATCGAGTCGTTTCAAGACGCAGCAAAAACCTACGTCGTTACGATCAAGCTCGGAGCAACAACGTCAACGGACGATCGCGGAAGTGAAGAAACAATCGTGATGCCGACGGTTGCTGTAGAGACGGACGCTATCCTTGCCGCCCTTCAAACGTTTGTAGGGACCATTCAACAGGTTCCACCGGCGTTCGCAGCAATCCGACATGGTGGCAGACGCCAGTACGATCTTGCTCGCAATGGCGAGGCCTTTACACCGAAGCCGCGTATGGTGACGATCACGGACATCACGAATGTGGTTGTCGATCTCCCCTACGTCACGTGTACCGTGCACTGCTCGAAAGGAACCTATATCAGGTCGATCGCTCGTGATCTTGGTACACTCCTCGGCTGTGGCGGTTATGCCTATGCCCTTCGTAGAACGCGCATTGGAGCCTATTCGGTAGAAGATGCTGTTCGTGTGGATCAGGTGGTCGAGGAACAACACGTGGCACCTGCGATATGACGATCATTCGCGACAACGATGCGATTGAATTCGATGAACGTACGGCCATTACAGTTGGCACGTTTGATGGCGTGCACTGCGGACATCAAGGCATCCTTCAACGGATGCGTACAGTGGCAGATGCATATGGAGAGCGCACGGTGGTTGTCACCTTCGATCCGCACCCGCAGATCGTGTTGGCAAAAGAAGGACGCGAACCAGTAGAGTTGCTCACGACGATCGATGAACGGTGTTCGCTGCTTGCACAACAAGGCGTGGACGTAACGGTGATCGTACCGTTCACCAAAGAGTTCGCCACTACCGAAGCAGAGACATTCGTTCGAGAGTTGATCGCACGAATGGGCGCACAGCACTTCTTCATTGGTCACGATCACATGTTTGGCAAAGATCGTGGCGGTAATGAAGAGCTGCTCAAGCGCTTGGGGCCACAGCTTGGATTCGAGCTGGAAGCCGTTGGGCCGTTGGACTGTAATGGTGTAACCGTAAGCAGTACAAAGATCCGACAAGCATTGAAGGGTGGCGAGGTGGAATCGGCGCAAGGCATGCTCGGCAGACCCTACTCGATCTCGGGTACGGTTGTTCGCGGAGATGGCCGAGGCGCAACACTTGGGATTCCAACGGCGAACATACAGCCGTCGGATGAACACCGATTGATACCAGGCAATGGTGTCTACTTGGTACGAAGCACGTTGCACAACAATCAGGTATGGGGCATGGCCAACATTGGCAGACGTCCTACCTTTACCGACGGAAGCACAACAACGATCGAAGTGCACTATCTAGACTTCGATGGAATGTTGTACGACCTAACCGTGACGATTGAGTTCATGAACTTCATTCGTCACGAACAACGATTTGAAAGCACCGACATGTTTCTCTCGCAGTTGCGAGAAGACCGCATGCAGTGTCTTGAAATCATTGCATCCATCACGTAACTCAAACTCAACATCATCTATTCGGGATTCTTATGATCTCCAAAGAACGCAAAGCTGAGATCATTCAGCAATTCGGTGGCGCCGCAACAAACACGGGCGTACCGGAAGTACAGATCGCATTGCTCACAGAGCACATCAACACACTCTCGTCGCATTTTGCAATGCACAAGAAGGACCACGCTGGCCGTCGCGGTTTAATCCAGTTGGTAAGCAAGCGGAAGAACTTGCTTTCGTATCTGTCAAAGAACGATGTAACTCGGTACCGCGCTATCCTCGCAGCACTAGGTCTTCGTAAGTAAACAGTTCTTGAGCTACGGCGCCCCAGTGGGCGCCGTAGCTCGTTCTACCACAGTAGGCGCACCGCGCATCATGCCCAGCGTTGTGTCACTCTGAGTTCGCAGACCAATTCGTCTTCGTACTCAGGGTGACAACCATGAACACAACCTGCAAGGCCTACTGTTGGATCGTGGCATGATGCCAATGAATTCATCACAGTTGAAAGGACATGCAATGCATGTTGTTCGTAAGACCATCAATGGAAAAGAACTTTCCATTGAAACAGGTCGCTTTGCAAAACTCGCCGACGCAGCCGTTATGGTGCGCTATGGCGATACAATGGTTCTTGTAACGGTCTGCGCGTCTGCAGAACCGAAGGACCTCGACTTCCTACCGCTTACATGCGAATACCGCGAGAAGCACGCATCCGCTGGTAAGATCCCGGGTGGGTTTTTCCGTCGCGAAGGAAAGCCAACCGACAAGGAAATCTTGTCGTCACGATTAATCGACCGTCCCTGCCGCCCTCTTTTCCCTAAGGAATGGCGCCACGAAACACAATTGATCGCTACGGTCTATTCCTACGACAAGGAAAATGATTCCGACGTACTTGCAGCAACAGGCGCATCTGCGGCGTTGATGTTAAGCAACATCCCATTCAACGGACCTATCACAGAAGTTCGTGTTGGTAGAGTGAACGGCGAGTTCGTTATCAATCCAACATTTGAACAACTCGCAGAATCAGACATCGAAGTTCTCGTTGCAGGTAGCGATACATCGATCGTTATGGTTGAGGGATCGTCACTCGAGATCAACGAGGCAGACTTTGTTGCCGCGATGGAATTCGCGCACGATTGGATCCGCGAGATCAACGCGCTTCAACTCGAATTGGTGGCCCTCGTTGGTGCACCAACGAAACGAGTAGCGGTGAAGGCAGATATCCCGGAAGAACTTGTTGCTGCAGTGAAGAGCGCTGTTGTACAGAAGATCAACGCGAGTATTCGTGTAGACTCTTCGAAGGAACAACGCACCGCGTTGCGCAAAGAAGTACGTCAGCTCGCTAATGAAGCTGCCGTTGCTGTGTCAGAAGGCAAAGAAGAGTACGCTGCCATGAAGCTCGATAAGGTTGTAGATGGACTCTTGAAGAAGATCGAAGCACACGAAATGCGCGAGATGATCCTCACGGAAAATCGTCGCCTTGACGGCCGCTCTACAACTGATATCCGCCCGATTACTTGTGAAGTAGAAGTGTTGCCGCGCACACACGGTTCGGCACTCTTCACACGTGGCGAAACGCAATCGCTAACATCCGTCACGCTTGGTACCAAGCGCGATATGCAGTTGGTTGATGGCTTGCTGCCAACGTATGAGCGCCGCTATATGCTGCACTATAACTTCCCGCCGTTCTCTACGGGAGAAGCTGGACGTTTTGGATTTACGAGCCGACGTGAAGTAGGTCACGGCGACCTTGCCGAGCGCGCCCTCGAATCCTTCATTCCGGACGCAGAAGAATTCCCATACACCATTCGTGTTGTATCAGATATTCTTGAGTCGAACGGTTCATCGTCGATGGCAACGGTATGCGCGGGTTCGCTTGCGCTGATGCAAGCAGGCGTACCGATGAAGAAGGCCTGTGCCGGCATCGCAATGGGTCTGATCTATGAGAACGAACGCGTTGCTGTATTGAGCGACATTCTGGGTGACGAGGATTTCCTTGGCGACATGGACTTCAAGGTCACCGGCTCTGTAGACGGAATCACGGCCTGCCAGATGGACATTAAAATCGAAGGTCTTAGTGTAGACATCATGCGCAAAGCTCTCGAGCAAGCTCGTGTTGGGCGTCTTCACATTCTTGATGTGATGAATCAAACGTTGGCAACGAATCGCGAAGAGCTCTCGGCATATGCTCCAAAGCTCACAACGATCCAGATCCCAACAGAGATGATCGGTCTTGTGATCGGTTCCGGTGGCGAAACCATTCGTGGTATTGTCAAGGACACCGGTGCAGAGATCAACATTGCAGACGATGGTACGATCACGATCGCGGCTGTAGACGGCGCGAGTGCAGAGCGGGCCATCGAACGTATCCGTTCGCTTACGCGTCCTGTGGAGCTTGGCGCTACCTACACCGGTACGGTGAAGGAAATCCGCGAAGGCCTTGGCGCATTCGTCGAGATCCTTCCAAAGAAGCAAGGTCTGCTACACATCTCGCAACTCGACTACCGTCGCGTTGCTACGGTGGCAGAGATCCTGAAGGTAGGCGATGTGCTCGAAGTAAAACTGATCGAAGTCCAGCCTGATGGTAAGTTCCGTTTGAGCCGCAAGGCACTGATGACGCCACCAGAAGGATACGTGGAAGAAGAACGTCGCGAGCGTCCACAGGGCGACCGCGGTGGATACGGCGGCGGCGGCGGCGACCGAGATCGCGGTCCACGTCGTGACGATCGCGGTGGTGGTGGCGGTGGATATGGCGACCGGGATCGCGGTCCACGTCGCTGATAATCAACCAACACAAGCATGTCGAAACAAGGGGACGCACTTCACGGTGTGTCCCCTTTGTCTTTCCGTAGTATTTTCGACGTATGCAGGAACGGGGTCGCATACTATCCATCGATATTCTTCGGGGTCTGGTCATGGTTGTTATGGCCTTAGACCATACGCGCGACTACTTCAACGTTGATGCGATCTCGGGTCAAGACCCGCTCGACCTTGCCACCACCACACCACTCATTTTCTTTACACGTTGGATCACGCATTTCTGTGCGCCAATCTTCGTGCTCCTTTCGGGCCTTTCCGCCTTCCTTGTCGTAGATCGTACTTCAAAGAAGAGTGCGGCTGCGGTGTTCCTTGTGAAGCGTGGACTTTGGCTTATCGTAGCCGAAGTCACGTTGGTGTCGATTGGATGGAGCTTCAGTCTTGCGTGGCCGTTCACCATGTTTCAGGTGATCTGGGCGATTGGCATGAGCATGATCTTGCTTGCAGCAGTGGTGAAGCTTCCATTGAAGTATATCTGCATGCTTGGTGTTGCGATCATCGTAGGTCACAACGCACTCGATGGCATTACAGCGCAATCCGATTGGCCAATGTGGATGCAAGTAGGATGGTCATTGATTCATGAGTCCAATGTGTTCAAGCCAAACGCTGTTCATGTGATCGCCATAGGATATCCGGTTCTTCCGTGGTTCGGTGTGATGCTCCTTGGATATTCGCTTGGCGCACTGTATCGGTCGAACGTAACGGCGCAAGATCGTCATGCATTGCTTGGTCGAATAGGTGCAACTGCTATTGCCGTGTTCATGGTGATGCGATTGATCAATGGCTACGGCGATATGCATCATTGGTCGTCGCAGTCTAGCGAGATTCGCACCGTGATGTCGTTCCTCGACTGCACAAAGTATCCTCCTTCACTGCTGTACACGTGTATGACGATCGGTCCAGGACTCCTGATCCTCGCCGCTGCGGAACGGTGGACGTCGCCTCTCTCACGCGCTATGGTCACGTTCGGAAGAGTGCCGTTCTTCTACTACCTCGCGCACATCTATCTCATCCACGCATTGGCTTGGGCAACTGCACTTACCGTCTGCACGGCATGGTCGGCACTCGATCCATCTACTTCGTTTGGTGGTATGCCCATTGGTTTTGGCTTCGAGATCGAGTGGGTGTATGTATTCTGGATTTCCGTGGTGATCCTTCTGTATCCGGCGTGCCGATGGTACGATGGGTACAAGACCTCGCACAAGCACATCGCATGGCTACGGTATCTGTGATCACCAGTGCTTTGTTGCCGTGGCAACATTGCCCCACGTGTTGGTAATGATAATGCGCATGTCGGTGCGCGAGGCCGTGATCACGAGCGGATTGCTCAAGGCAAGTTCGAACCGTGAAAGAATTCCGTTGTTCGTTCGTACGAGTCGCGCAGATCCACGAGAGGCGGCGAGGGTGTCGGAATGCGTCACACCATCGTTCGTACGTTGCACAATCACACGCACGTCGCACTGCGTTGGGATGTGGTCGGTGAAATCCACGATCAGCGTTGGTACGTCATTCATTCGCACAACCTCTGCGCCTTTAAAATCCGGACGATCTTCCAGCGCGACACGTTGTACTTCCGTGCTTCGCTTCAAATGCTCGACGTGTACGGTTGGAACGTTCACTGTACGCGCAGCCTTGCGCCTGTTCGCATCGATCGTAAAATACTCGATGTTCATGATGTCTTGACTCTTTGCACTCACCACACCGTCGCCAGGTTCAAACAACGCCGGTGCGCCTCCGCCAAACATCCCGAGAGTCTTACGCAACAATTCTTGCACGAATCCCTCGCTCAACTTTGACGCGCCGTTGAACATATCGATCGTGCCGATCACGCTTACGTACTCAAGATCGAGAGGATGTGCGCGCTTACCGAGTCTTGTAAGGAATACGCCCCCATCTTCAGGTCGACGTAGATCTCGCACTGCCGGCGCGTTATACGGCACATCGTCTTCTGTGCCTTGAATGGCACTCAATGCGGCTTTACACGGAGTACTGACGAGCACGTTCGACGATGCGGCGCACTGCTCTAGGTCTGTCTTCCACGTCCATACCTTCGCAAACGGAGATCCAAGATGCGGTGTGCCAACGGTGATCAGACGTTTGACGTGATGATCCGTGTAGCGATTCGCAACGTACTGTCGTGCGGCCAGTCCACCCATGCTATAGCCGATCAAGATCACTTTATCGGCGCCGGTTTGTCGAAGCACGAAGTCGACGCACGATTCCAACTCCTTCCCCCAAGTACCTACCGAGTCGTACGGGTTCGAGAACGACACAATGTAGAAGTCGCCATCTTGATTCCCTGCAGCATTCGTCTGCACCACACCATCCTGCACACGCAGCGTTCCACCGAACGACAGACCAAGATCTCGTGAGAAGTACTTCGTCGCATCGCCACTCCACACATCAGATTTCTGCCCGAGCCCGTGCAACAATACCACGGGAAACGGCAGATGCATCGTCGTGATCTCACGCGGCGGCGTGTAGGGAGGCAGGGAGGCAAGGCGTGAAGGCACGGAAGAGCAGGACGCGAGGAGGAACGCGAAGAAGAAGAGAGATACGTGAGAAGTGAGAAGTGACAAGTGAGAAGTTAAGTGAGAAGTGAGTAAAGTGACAAGTGACGAGTGAGAAGTGAGAAGTCAAGTGACAAGTGACGAGTGAGAAGTGAGAAGTCAAGTGAGAAGTGACGAGTGAGAAGTGAGTAAAGTGACAAGTCAAGTGACAAGTGACGAGTGAGAAGTGAGAAGTCAAGTGACGAGTGACGAGTGAGAAGTGAGAAGTCAAGTGAGAAGTGACGAGTGAGA
>Ga0105044_10002981_pt1 | contig 23153 bp, 20 predicted proteins | sample MAT01_FD_78092 | JGI IMG/M metagenome (GOLD analysis project Ga0105044, IMG submission 78092) | Freshwater microbial communities from Lake Fryxell liftoff mats and glacier meltwater in Antarctica - MAT-01 | ecosystem: Environmental > Aquatic > Freshwater > Ice > Liftoff microbial mat | place...
AAAATCCATTTTAACTCAATTGAAACTGCTATAAATCTACCTTACGATCCCGATAAAGTCTTAAAATATTGTTAATTTCAACCCAACCTCTCGACCTTCAACTTATAAGTATCACCCCAAAATAACTATGGCTATCGGCTACGTCGCGCTTGTACTCCACGCACATCTGCCCTTCGTTCGTCACCCGGAAAGTGACTATGTGCTGGAGGAAGAATGGCTCTATGAAGCCATTACAGAAACTTACATCCCTTTATTGAAAGTATTTGAAGGCTTAAAGCGAGACGGTATCGACTTTAAAATCACGATGAGTATGACACCACCTTTAGTGTCGATGCTTCGTGATCCTCTGCTTCAAGAACGCTATGACGCACACTTAACCCAACTAGAAGAACTTATACAACTAGAAGCAGAACATAATGTCAATAATGGGCATCTTCGTTACTTAGCCGAACATTACATTACTGAGTTTAAGGAAGCGCGTCAGCTATGGGAACGCTACAAGGGTGACTTGGTGAGTGCGTTTAAGCAGCTCCAAGACAGTAACAACTTGGAAATCATGACTTGCGGCGCTACTCACGGCTATTTGCCGTTGATGAAAATGTATCCAGAAGCAGTGTGGGCGCAAATTCAGGTAGCTTGCGAACATTACGAGCAAACCTTTGGACAAGCACCCAGAGGCATTTGGTTGCCTGAATGCGCCTACTATGAAGGTTTAGAGCGGATGCTAGCCGATGCTGGGTTACGCTACTTCCTTACCGATGGACATGGCATTCTTTACTCCCGTCCCCGTCCGCGCTTTGGCACTTATGCCCCAATTTATACAGAAACTGGTGTTGCTGTCTTTGGTCGAGATCAGGAATCGTCCCAACAGGTATGGTCTTCTGAGGTAGGCTATCCTGGGGCGGCGGAATATCGAGAATTTTATAAAGATTTGGGCTGGGAAGCAGAATATGAGTACATCAAGCCCTACATCATGCCCAATGGTCAGCGGAAAAATACGGGCATTAAGTATCACAAAATTACTGGACGTGGTTTAGGTCTATCAGATAAAGCACTCTACGATCCCTATTGGGCTAAGGAAAAGGCAGCGGAACACGCTGCTAACTTTATGTATAATCGAGAGCAGCAATCTGAGCATCTGTATGGCATGATGCAGCGATCGCCAATTATCGTTTCGCCCTATGACGCAGAGTTATTTGGACATTGGTGGTATGAAGGCCCCTGGTTTATTGATTACTTATTCCGCAAGTCGTGGTATGACCAAGGAACATATCAAATGACGCACTTGGCAGATTATTTGCGATCGCATCCAACGCAGCAAGTCTGTCGTCCTTCACAATCCAGTTGGGGTTTCAAGGGTTTCCACGAGTATTGGTTGAATGAAACAAATGCATGGATTTATCCGCATTTGCACAAAGCCGCAGAACGAATGATTGAAATATCGCACCTAGAACCGGAGGATGAGTTGGGGTGGAAAGCCTTGAACCAAGCGGCGCGGGAATTGTTATTAGCACAATCTTCTGACTGGGCATTTATTATGCGGACGGGAACTATGGTACCTTATGCAGTTAGACGGACGCGATCGCATCTGATGCGGTTCAATAAGCTCTACGAAGACGTTAAAATCGGCAAAATTGACAGTGGTTGGTTGGAAAAAGTTGAGTTAATGGATAATATCTTCCCTGAAATCAACTACCGCGTTTACCGTCCGTTATAGTTTTATACAAAGTAGGGTGGGCAACACCCACCTTATATTAGTAGTGAGAATGTCCATCATTTACCTCATTTAACAAAATGAGGGGTTTAATTCCCCTGCCTAAGAATGGCAGCACGTTTTGTGTCGGGGTTAAATCCCACAAACTTCTCTCCGTTACAAAACGTAATTGCGAATTGCGTTAGCGGTAGCGGCGCGTTTAGCGCATTGCGAATTGCGAATTGTTTTAACGTAGTCCTTTTTTCCGTAACAATGCATCTGCCCAAACTGCATTATCTTCTGACAATTGTAATGCTGGCTCTTGACTGTAATCTATTACCAAATCATAACTTGCACGATCATAAATTCCAATTAATAAACTCTGCAAGTCCACCAAAGGCTCACTATCACCAGTTCGCAAAGGCAAGAAAAATGAGGGAATTACATCTTGCAAATCAAAGGCATATAAATCAGATTGGGGACGATTTTCTGCTCGACTAACCAAAATCCGATAATCATTTTGTATACCATCCCCAAAAACTAACATTGGTTCCCCGACACGTAATAAATCAATTTCAACCAAATGTGTTGAACTTCCCAATACTCGCTGTCGCTTAGTTTCGTATGCGTTCCGTCCTTCTCCTGTACGCTTATTTTTAGGTGATAAAATTTCAATCACTGTTACTACTTCTTTTGTTCCTACCTTTCGCACCTCTAAATATCTCTCCTTTACTATCTCAGGTATGGGAACTGTCACTGTTTTAGGTTGTACGGCAGGTGTAGCTACAGCTATATTCGGTCTTTTAGGATTTATTGCTGTCTGTGAATTTTGTACTATTACATCAGGAATACCAACCAAGAGTTTATCATCGCCCGTAGTTTGATAAATTCGCTCTTCAATGGCGACAAAATATTTAGGACGTAGTTGAGGAGATAACGAGTCTGCGATTGCTACTATTAATCTCCCATGTACTCCTGGCGATAATTCCGGATCTTCTAAATACGGGTTCATTCCTGGAAATGGAGAAGGCATAATAAATCTCTCAAAACCAAAATTTGAAAAGTAATTCTCATAGCCCCCTCTTTGCTTGCGGGGGTGGGTCTTTAAGAACAACTACCTCATATCATAGCCAAACAAATTCGGGTCTACTTCTCCTAACTGCAACTCTGCTAAACCATACTCCGCCCATCGCCTTTCTACCATCGCCGCCACATCTGGATCTGATTCCAAAGGTGAACCCCATTCATGGTCTGTTTCTGGCGGAATTTTTGTGGTTGCATCAATTCCCATCCGTCCACCTAAGCCAATCTTTTCACTAGCAAAATCCAACGTATCAAAAGGTGTATTCGGCAAAATAAATACATCCCGTACTGGATCAACTTTGGAACTAATCGCCCAGACAACTTGACGCGGATCACGAATATTTATGTCTTTATCTACAACAATTACAAATTTTGTGTAGGTAAATTGTGGTAAAGCACTCCAAAACGCTAAAGCTGCCCGTCGCGCTTGTCCTGGATATGCTTTATCTATAGAAATAATCGCCGCTTTGTAACTCAAAGCTTCCATTGGTAGGAAGAAATCGACAATTTCTGATACTTGTTGCCGCAGTATGGGAGTATAGATGCGATTTAATGCGATCGCCATCATCGCTTCTTCTTTCGGTGGACGACCGCTAAATGTTGTTAAATAAATCGGATTTTTGCGATGCGTCATACAGTTGAAGCGAATCAACGGGGAATCTTCTACGCCACCGTAATAACCCATGTGATCACCAAAAGGCCCATCTGGTAAGACTTCCCCTGGTGTAATTGTTCCTTCAATGACAAACTCGGAATCTGCGGGAACTTCTAAATCTACAGTTTTACATTTTGCTAACTGCACACCTGAACCGCCATAGAGTCCAGCAAACAGCCATTCTGATAAATCTAAAGGTATGGGCGTAGCAGCTGCCATGATAATTAGAGGATCTACACCAAGTGCGATCGCAACTTCTAATTTCTTCCCACGTTCGGCTGCTTTTCGCAAATGCCTCGCCCCACCCCGCACCGATAACCAGTGAACTGTCATCGTATTTTTAGATTGCAGTTGCAAGCGATACACCCCGACATTTGGTGTACCCGTCTCACAATCTTTGGTAATCACCAGCCCCAACGTAATAATCTTGCCAGCATCACCAATATAAGGGCGTATCAAAGGCAACTTGTTTAAATCTAAATCATTACCTTGAAGCACCACCTGCTGACAAGCGGGGAAAAAGTCCCGCCCTGGTTTTGCTTTTACCACATCAAACAGCACCTTACCAAAATCTATCGCTTGAGAAATCTTCTTAGGCGGCTTTGGCTGTTGCAGCATACTCAATTTTTTCCCCAGAGTTTCCAACTCCTCTGGATGCTGCATATTCATCGCCCAGCAAATCCGTTCCACAGTTCCCATCAAATTCACCGCCACCGGGAAGGAAGCGCCTTTGACGTTTTCAAACAACAACCCTGGCCCACCTTTTTGCAGCATCCGGTTAGAAATCTCAGCAATTTCTAAATCAGGGTCAACTAAAGCTGAAATCCGCCGTAATTGTCCCCTTTCTTCTAAAATTTTAATGAATCCCCGCAAGTCTCTCGCCATTGTTTTATAAAGCTGATTATTTAAGAAGTGTGAAGCGCTTTCTTATATTATTAACCAATTGTCATTAGCTATGGGGCATTAGGAAGAGATAAAAAACTTGTACCCTTCATTTCCCCATCCGGGAAATTGTTGAATTTAATTGTAAGTTAACCTATTTAGTAACTTTTCTTAACTACGTTTTCCAAAGTATTTAGTTATTGTATCTGAGGATACGCAATTATTTTGTAGAAATAAGCGTTAACCAAATCAAACATGGCTAAAATATACTATACCTTCCTGGCAGGGGGACTTGTTATATGTCCCCTGCTAGGTTTATTTGTTACAAATGAGATGTAGGGGCGTACAAATGTACACACCTAATACCAATTCACGAAAATCTTGATACATATAGATTTTTCGTAGGGGTTTAGCATTGCTAAACCCTTACCCACGCATTTGTAACATTATTAAAGTGAAATGGTATAACCAATGTATAAGTCAATACGCTTGGGTTAGAAGCTTATTGGTTTTTTATCTAATAGATATTTGGTATTTCTGAACTCATCGAACTCATGTATATTTAACTTAAATTCATATTTAATCAGCAAAAAGGCTCATGGCTTTCTCAAAACTTCATACTTAGTAAGCAAAATGAGCTTTGGCTTACTCATTATGAGCTTTGACTTACTCAAACCCCAGTTTGCTTACTCATTTTGGTGTTTTCCGCAAGTAAAATGAGCTTTGACTTCCTAAATATGAGCTTTGACTTACTCATTTTGGTGTTTTCCGCAAGTAAAATAAGCTTTGACTTACTCAAACCCCAGTTTGTTTACTCATTTTGGTGTTTTCCGCAAGTAAAATAAGCTTTGACTTACTAAATTCCTTTGTTTGCTAGTTTATTTAAGTAATTCACGCATTCATTCCCCCCTGCAAAATAGTCGAAACCCTTAACCCAAGTGTATTGATGTATAAGTAGTCAGAAAATATTTTATAGCTAACAATTTTTTGCAATACCATTAAACTAAAAATTTTACGCCTAAAAGGTGTGAGATGTTCAAGTAATAATGGTAAGGAATGTGGATTAAATAAAGTGCAAAAGTAGGGTGTGTTAGCGGAGCGTAACGCACCATTCCAAGTTAAATAAGAATTGCACGTTATTAAATTTGCGTTCCTAACCGTTCACCGGGAGTAGAACATTCGTCTAAAAGCTAAATTTCTTGCAGAGCAATAGTTTGGGCAATTTATGCTCGGAACTAATCGTACCTAAAACATCTAAAAAACAATTTGCACACCAATGTAGGACTTTTGACTACTCAAAATAAACTGGAAAAAATCAAATCTAGCCTAGTTTTCGTATTGATTCCATGTGATTTTGTATCGAGCATTTTTTTGACCCCCCCCGTGAACGGTTACTAATAATATTTACTTTACCAGTATCAATATCGTAACAAGCGCCAATAATTTTTAGTTTACCTTCACGGAGCAGTCCGGCTAAGATGGTTGAGCTTTCCTGCAATTTTTCAGTTTGATATTGAATATTAGCTATAACCGCATCCTCGGTTAGATCGCTAGTTGTGAATTTTATCTTTGCTAAAGCTGGTTTGATACCCTCAATAATCAAACCAATTCTGCCAGGAAGTGGTTCGTTTTTGATTGCTTCTGCTACTGCACCGCATCTTCTATGACCCAAAACCATAATCAATTGCGAACCCAATACTGTTGTAGAATACTCTAGACTACCAATAACCGTGTCACTGACAACATTACCAGCAACTCGCACGACAAATAAATCTCCAAGCCCTTGATCAAAGACGATTTCCGCAGGGACTCTAGAATCTGCACAGCCCAATATAGCAGCAAAAGGATACTGAGCTTTAGCAACTAATCGCAGACGTTCTAATGATTGATCAGGATATTGGCGTTTCTGATGGATAAATCTTTGATTACCATCCAGCAAGCGTCTTACAGCTTTATTGGGACTGACTGGATTAGAGTTAACTGGATGAATAGCAGCAACAGCAGTTTGCTCTAGATTCCAAAAGCGATGCCTACGGCGGGCTGGGCCTACACTAAAAGCAGTAGCCGCAACACCTATCACACTTGCGAATTTTAAGAAATCACGTCGCCCTACAAATCCATTAATTCTGCTCATAAATCTACTTGATAACAATAAAACTGTTTTCAAGAAGATATCAAATTTAAGCAAGATGTAAGAGTAGCATCTTACACGATTTAAGAGTCATTTAATATTCACATTACATCGTAATTTAGAACTTATATACTGTACAAATTGGCTATTATCTTATCAAATTTAAAGCCAGAGTTAGCCATAAGCAGGGCGGTTTTTTCTTAAATATTAATATTCTGGTTACGAAAGAGTACAATTTGTGTCAAAAGCCAAAACGATCTATTGTTTATATTTCCTATATTTTTGGGAATACTTAATACAGTATTGGCTAAAGATATGGCTTTTTTAAACAAAATAAACTGGAATTTCCTCCGTAAAAATGCTCCAAATAGCTCTGGGATAGATCCATCTGCCCCAAGCCAACAACCTGTGGTGCTGAAGAAACCTACAACACCATCAACCCTCAAAAGCCTTGCGGAATTAGAGCATGAAATGAAGTTAAAGGGGCGGGTTCTCAAAATATCCCCTCAGCAATTACATAGCAAAGCCAATGGGGGTATAGGTAGTAAACTTATTTGGATAGCAATACTTGTATGCATTCCCGTTGGTGTAATTTGGGTGGCGAACCAGCCTTATCCGGTGATTCGCCGCCCGATGATGCTTCATGCGCCTTTTTTGTTGCTACCCAGCTACATCAGCATGGATAATCACTATCGCCAGGCGTTAGTATCAGTCGAGCAAGCTGAACAATTGATTGAAAAAGCTACTAGCACCGCTGATTTGGCTTTGGGAGAAAAGAAGCTACAAGAAACACAAAAACACCTAGATCAGTTACCAACTTCCTTTGTCAACGATTCGTCACAATACAGATATTGGTGGTATGACTCGCGGTTTAGCATCTACGGTTTTAATACATTTCGGAGTAAAGTTGGGCAGTTAGAAGCTCAGGTTTTTCAGGAAAATAATGCTCAGTCCTTGCTTACCGATCAGATGCTGACCTTCTTAAATGCAAAACAGCAATATGAACGTGCTACAACAGCAAGTGATAAACAAACTGCAATAGCTGCTTGGCAAACGGCGCTTAATCAATTCGAGCAGATTCCTGGTCAAACTCTGGCAGGAAAAACTATACAAAATCAACTAGATAATTATCAGCGTGAGTTTCAGGAAGTTGTGGGATTGGCAGCAGGGAACGATCGCATCAGCGCCTTAATCACCGCAGCGCGGCAATTTTCCTGGCAAGCTGCTAAAGCTGGTCAAAATCCGCCACACGCTGTAACTGAATGGCAACAAATAGAAAGTTTGTGGATGGAGGCAATTGAGCGGCTCAAAGATATTCCCTCAACAGACGTTGCAGGTTATACCGAAGCACAGAAGTTACTAGCAATTTATGAGGCGAATTTAGGTCAAGTTAATATAAGGCGGCAAGCTGAGGCAGATGCTGTGGAGGCAATGGAAGCGGCGCAGCGAGAAATCGAAAGCTTGTTGGCTTCAGATCATGATATGGAGCGCAATCGTGTGTTGAGCAAATTGCAAAGTATTATTAATCAATTAGAAAAGGTGCGAAATGGCACAACAGCCTATCCGAAAGCTCAAGAGTTACTACTATCGGCAAATAATAAACTCAGGCAGCTACAGATTAAATAATGGCGATGCCTACGGCGGGCTACGCCTACGCTTTGGTATGTCAATACCTTCGCCCGTGAAATGGTATAACTCCATTTGTACTATGTGTTTTCTGTTTGATTTCTAGCCAGTTGTGGTGAAGCGGTGATACCCGCGCTACTTTTTTACTGCATCCACCATTTAGGGTGGTTTTGAAAGCGCGGGCATTAACAACTGGCCATTGGGTAGGATTTTTGAGATATAAGGGAATCCATTCCTCATCCAACTTTCTCAATGTTCCTGTAACCCTGTTGATATCTCAATTAAAACTGCAACAGAAAAATTTTTGATGCCAAATTGCCAGAACCACTCAATCTTTTTAGATTAAGGCAACGTGAGCCTTTTCGTGCCATACAAAAACGCCCCAAGTTTTCTCTCGAACGGCTTTGCAAGAGTTGTTAAGACTCAGCAGTGGATCAAAAAATGATGCAGAGCTTGACCATAGACGGTTCAGTAGACATTCCGATTCCGTCAGGTTTCTAGCAGATGCGGATAATTTCCATTTTGGTCACTTTTCCTTGAATGAGCGTCCTGTTTTACTTCTCTACTTGCTGTAGATGGGATTAAGAAACGCCAGGATAATTGGGGAGAATTATTTGAGCATCGAAAATGAAGGTCGCGGCAGTGGCAGGAAATGTTATAGCTTTTGCTATTAGTTAACGTCGGGGCAGCCCGCGTAGGCATCACTATCGCCTGGTGAAGCCCCTAGTATTAAACTGGTGTTGTGTTAAACGGAGAAAACTCGAATTACCAAGAAATGTAAAATTGTTAACAGCAAAATTGACACTCGTGCATTCGAGTTGTCAGAATTTATTATTACTTAATGTCTATTACCTGCTCCTAAATACAGTTTACCCACTTTCGGGTCATTCAATAATTCTTCACCAAGGCCAGAGATAGCATCGCGTCCAGACTCTAATACATATCCGCGATTAGCCATCTCTAAAGCCTTACGGGCATTTTGTTCCACTAGTACGATCGCAGTACCCGCCTGATTAATTTGTTTAATCTGCTCAAACACTTGTGTTACCAGGATAGGGGATAAAGCAGCAGAAGGTTCATCCAAAATCAGCAAACTAGGTGACAACATCAAAGCTTTGCCCATCGCTAGCATCTGACGTTCTCCTCCAGATAGAGTACCAGCACGTTGACGACGGCGATCGCTCAGTCTAGGAAACATCGTAAATATTTTATCTTTGATTGGTTTTAGGGGAACGTTAAGTACAAAAGCACCCATCTCCAAGTTCTCTTCAACACTCAGAGAGGGGAATACATTGGCGATTTGTGGTACATAGCACATTCCTCGCTGAACGATTTGATTCGACTTTAGCCCCACGATATTTTCACCTTTGAAGGTAATTGTGCCTGTATGGGGGATCAAAAGCCCAAAAATTGCTTTTGCCAAAGTAGATTTACCAGCACCATTGGGGCCAATCACTGTTACCAATTCCCCTGGTGCAACCCAGAAATTCACACCTTGCAAGATATCTACATCTTGGATGTATCCCGCGTGGACATTTTGAACGTCTAGTAAATAGTCATTTGTCATTGGTCACTTGTCGTTTGTCATTGGTCAACAGTCAAGTCAAGCATAACTATTGACTATTGACTGTTGACTATGGACTATTACGGAGTTTTTTGCAACTCCGGTCGTTCTTCTGCAAGAATCGCCCCTTCTACAGGGCAAACTTGGAGACATATACCACAGTCGATGCAGGTGGCAAAGTCAATCCAGTACCAATCGTTTCCCTTGACGTTTTTGCCTGGGCCGTCATGAATGCAAGCAACTGGACAAGCATCTACGCAGTCAGCGACACCTTCACAGACTTCTGTAACAATCGTGTGTGGCATATTCTCGATTCCCTCTCTTTTGTATCGGCTATTTCTAGCCTAGCAGGGGAGTGGGGAGTGGGGAGTGGAGATACAGCTGTCAAGTTGAGTCTGCATGAGACTGCAATTTGTATTTATTACTAGCTCATAACTCGGAATTTTCAAATTTACCCTTAGTAGTAACAAAATTAGGATTTTTGGCGTAAGCAAACCGTCTTGGCTATTATAGATTGTAAAATATAAGGCTTACAGGAAATTGTGAAGATTCACAAACAAGTCGTTTTGCACTAAGTATTGCGGTTTTCACGTTTCCGTTACCTGGCACTGTCGTTTTGCACAAGTCAAAGCAAACTGAAAATTTTCAACTAACATTTGCCACTTATCCACTCAAGCAGGTGAAATGGAACCGACGCCAGAGCAGAAAACGGTGATGTACAGAATTTGTCAACAATTAACAAAAATGTACACGCCTATATATTTAGTAACTACCGACACTAGAACAGGCGACTTAATCATTATTGCTGGTGAAGAGATAGAAGCATCAATTAGCCCAGAAGGAAAGGTGAGTTATGAGTCAACCGAAGCCGAATTTTGAACAAATGACTATGAAAGACCTAAGAGAGTACATCTTGGCTCATAGAGACGACGAAGATGCTGTTCATACAATGGCGATACGTCTTCGCAATCAGGGGAAAACAGGTACAGTTGAAGAGTTTTTAGAACACATCAAACAGCAAACTCAGGAAAGGTAAAAGGGAGTGGGGAGTGAGGGAGAAGAATTAAAACAATTCGCAATGCGCTAAACGCGCCGCTACCGCTAACGCAATTACGTTTTGTAACGGAGAGAAGTTTGTGGGGACGGTTTCCGTCCACAAAACTTCGGAGGATTTAACCCCGACACAAAACGTGCTGCCTATAAAGGCAGGGGAATTAAACCCCCAAATTTTGTTAATAACCAATGCCCAATTCCCACTAAGGAATGTGGATTAAATAAAGTGCAAAAGTAGGGTGTGTTAGCGGAGCGTAACGCACCATTCCAAGTTAAATAAGAATTGCACGTTATTAAATTTGCGTTCCTAACGCAATGGTTCAATTTTAGGTGAGCCATCAGCCTTGATCCAAGCAATTTGGGCTATACTGCGATCGCGTGCATACTGGCGGATAGCGTCTGTATCCCTTTGCCCCAAATCCATTTCTACCCGCACCAGATGAGTAGAATCTCTGAGTTTTTGTGCATAGGCAAAGGCGGCGGCGTTAGCATTCGATGTCTCTGGTACTACCAACCAATTACTAGCTGGGGTTGCCTGTGGTAATTGCTGAGTAGATAGCAAAACTTGGTATAAATCTTCGATATTGAGTCCAAAACCAATTCCAGGGATATTTTCTCCTTGGGGATGATATAGCCCCAAAAGCTGATCGTAGCGACCACCGCGCCCTAAAATTCGGGCTTGTGATTCGGTATCCTTGACAACTTCAAAGACGATGCCCGTGTAGTAATCTATGGTCTGGATGAGGCTGAGGTCGAGGGTTAACGGGAATTTTCTTTCAGATTCCAGTAATTCTACTAGGGATTTGAGATTATTCACTGCCTCTCGCTGTTCTTTATCTAAATCCAAACTACTGACTTTTTGCAACACGTCTGCACTAGAGCCGCGTAGATCCAGCATAATTCTGGCTCGATCGCGCAGTTGATCACTTAGGGGTAAACTATCTATAGTAATGCGGTCAAGATGAGCGATCGCACTGCGAACTTTATTTTGTAAATTAGCAGGAAAAGCACTCAGGAGCGATCGGGTAATTCCCGCCTCACCTAAAATTAAATGCCATCCCTGCAAACCTAGTGCTGCTAAACAATCTGCTACCAACAGCAGTACTTCCGCATTTGCTAGCAATCCGCCAGCGCCTAACAACTCCACCCCAGCTTGATAAAACTCCTGCTGGCGATTGTGCCTACTCTCCCAAGTGCGGCGAAATACATTGGCGTTGTAGTACAACCGTTGCGGATAAGTGACACCTGCCATCCGAGTGACAACGGTGCGAGCAATAGACGCTGTTAATTCTGGACGTAGCCCTAATTCATCATCTTCGCCATTTTGTTGTACTTGAATCACCATCTGGCGCTGGATTGCTTCCCCTGCCATCAGGGTATCCATGCGCTCTAAAGTCGAGGTGATAATCCTGTGATATCCCCAACGGTGAAACACCTGCTGTAACCGCTCTTCAATCCAGCGTTTTTTTTCCACATCCAAGGGCAATAAATCCCTGGCACCCGCTGCTGGTTGATACACCATTATTTTTTCTTCCCACCAAACAATCCACCGAACAAACCACTACCAGATTTATCTGGTTGCTTATCTTTATTATTGGGGGATGAAGTCACTTTATGATCACTAGGTTGTTGTCCTAGAGCCTTATCTATTTTAGGTTTCCAATGCAACGCCGTTTGGTCATCAGGGTCTAATTTCAGAGCGTTGTCGAAGTGGATTTTTGCCATTTTTAGCTGATTTTGCTTCAAATACACCATTGCAATTAAGCTATGGCAGTGACTATTTTTAGGTTCTAGCTTTAGGGCATCTTGCAACTCTACCTTGGCTTGGGCAAATTGGTTTTTGTCAATCAAAGATTGAGCGCGACGAACATACTGTTCTACAATCGAGTCTTCTTTTGGTGGTGCTGGTGCTGGTGGTGTATTTTTTGGTGTATTTGGCTCAGATGTACCTGATTGGACTTTGGGTTGAGCAGGTGGTGGCGGCGCTGGGGATGCTTTGCCAGCGCTCCGCATTAAATACACTAAATTCAACTCACTAGCTTGGGCAATGACTTGCAGCGCTTCCTCTAAAGAATCATATTGGGTTTGGGCTAGTTTAGCGATCGCAGTTTTATAGAAATGATCGAGATTAGGGGCATCAGCTAACTGTTTAGCCAAATCGGTGTTTAGAGTCACCGAAGTAGACTCTTGTACCAGGCGCTTGCCAATTTGCGGCAAAACTATTATATATTCTGCACGAGTGCGATCGCCAGACAGTTTTTCGTAAGCTGGGTTAACCAACTTTGATAACAATTCGTTCCCTAGCTGTTTTTGAGCCGCACTTTCAGTAAAACTACTGTCCGGGTGCAAACGGCGGGCGATTTGGAGATAGCGTTTGCGAATCTCTTTGACATCTGCATCAACTGGAACGCACAATATTGCGTGATGATCTATGAAATCATATTTAAATAGTCCACGATCTATTTTGAAAGACATATAGAGGTCTTGCACCAAACGAGCAGTTAGATTTCTATTAGTTTACCCAAAGTCTGGGGGAAACCACCCACCTGCTACACCCAGGCTGACAATGGCGGAACTTGTAAAAGTTCGCTACTGAGAGTGTCGTGAATATAACCATTTGTTGCAAGAATTCTACCAGACTCAATTTTGAAGGGAGTGCCATCGTAGGCGGTAACTTTGCCGCTAGCTTCTTGTAGTAAAATTATACCAGCGACAATATCCCAAGGAGAAAGTCCTCGTTCCCAGTAACCATCGACACGTCCACAGGCAACATAAGCCAAATCTAGGGCTGCTGAACCGCTACGTCTGACTCCTTGGGTAAGATGGGTGAGGTGACTAAATTCTGCATAGTTGTTATCAGAGGTTTCGCGGCGATCATAAGCAAATCCTGTCACTAGTAAGCTTTTACTCAGTTCCGATGTTTTTGAAACTTTGATGGGACGACGGTTGCGCGTTGCTCCTAAGCCAGTAGCGGCACGAAATAGCTCATTGTGGCAGGGGTCATAAATTACACCAACTTGCGGAACGCCATTAATTAGAAGCCCGATAGAGACGGCGAAGAAGGGGTATTGATGGGCGTAGTTAGTCGTGCCATCTAGAGGGTCTATTGTCCAAAGGTATTCATTCTCTTGATTACCTAATTTCCCTGATTCTTCAGCGAGGATAGAGTGCTGAGGAAAATGACGGCGCAAAATTTCTAAAATCAACTCTTCTGAGGCTTTATCAGCAGCAGTGACTAAATCACCAGGGCGTCCTTTTTCAATAATTGCATCTTCTAACTTACCCAAGTAACCTTGCAAAATAGCACCAGCAGCCAAGGCCGCTTCTGTCGCAATATCTAGAAAAGTTTGTAGATTTGTCATTTGTCATTTGTCATTTGTCATTTGTCATTTGTCATTTGTCATTTGTCATTTGTCATTTGTCATTGGTAAAACAACTGACATACCCCACTCCTAACTCCTAACTCCTAACTCCTAACTCCTAACTCCTAACTCCTAACTCCCCACTCCCCACTCCCCACTCCCCACTCATTAGAGATTTTGGCGGCGAAACTCACCGGGAGTAAGACGCATGGGTTTTTCTGGCTTCCAGATTCCTTGTCCCATGAGTCTAGCCCATTGTTGGGCACGTTCTAAACGCTGGTCATATTTGTGGTTAGGCGATCGCCCTACAAACATTGCATTCCCTTGTTTCACCAATTCTTCATTCAACAACACCTTATTTTTCCACACATAAGCTAGAGTTCGCCCAATTTTATCTTTTGCTTCTAAATCAAACTCCAGCGTTACCGATTGTTCTGCACCACCAATTAGATCCTCTAACTGTTCTTTTGCTGCTTCCCCCCAAGGCCTCTGTCGCAAATCTGGTGCATCAATCCCTACTAGCCGCACCTGAGAAATCAAATTTGGTTGTTCAGCCATGCCCAACACTTCCAAACTTTGCCCACTCACTACCCGCGCTACTTTCACCTGAGCCTCATTATTTGGTAGCTGATTTTTACCTTGGCAACTCACCAAAAGCAATAAACAACCCAAAATAGCTATTTTTCGCATCCAGATACCACTCAAGCTTCTCTCTGCGCCTCTGCGCCTCTGCGTGAACAAAATCCTATTCCTCATCTAACGGTAAACCCGCTTTAACTCTCCCCCTAGCAAAATATCGTCCAAACTGGAGTTCATAGACTTCATCTTCGTCTTGCGTCTCCACCTCCAAGTCAGAACGGGGGTAACTCACACATAACAAGGCATAACCTTGACGACGTAAATCTGGCGACAATCCGATCGCCTCCGGTTGGTAAATTTCTCCCGACAACACCCTCACAGCACAGGTGGTACAAGCCCCATTCCGGCAGGAAAATGGTAGTTCCACCCCTTGTTTTTCGGCAGTGTGCAGGATGTAGCGGTCTTCTGGCACTTCTAGGCTGTATATTTTGCCAGTAGCGCGATCGCGAACTCTAATAGTGTATGTACAGGACATCTGGATTTGCGTTTAGGAATTAGAACTTTCAGATTCAATCTAAAATGTCATTCTTTATCTTTGCATTTTCTATGCTTTCATAGTATGATCATAAATCGTGGCACCTGGAGAGGTGGCCGAGTGGTTGAAGGCGCACGCCTGGAAAGTGTGTTTAGGGAAACTTAACGAGGGTTCGAATCCCTCCCTCTCCATTTTTAAAACTAATCTAAATATATAGTTTGAACCAAACTTGTACAAATAGTTGAGTTTTTACACAGCATTCATCTCACACTCCCCGAAGGGATAGATGTAAGGCTTCTGCTGTTTGAGCTAAAAGTCACTGTATTTGACAGTCATACCCTTAACCTACGTCTCCTCTTCATACCTCAGGCACAGTTAAGTGTTAAGTCTGACTGCTAAATTCAATATACAATCTCGCTCGCCCAAAGTAATATTTGTTTATTTTTCACTCATAATCGAGCGATTTTGTAAAGTCGCCAAACTCCTACTTGGCTACGGCGACAGCCTAATGAAGGGATCAGGTAAATTAAGATAAGTAAAGAAAATACTTTTAACTAAATGACAAATCTCAGTTTAGAAGAAATTTCTACTCAGTTAGAAAGTCCGAATCTGCGCGATCGCATGGTAGCCCTGGCTAATCTGCGTCATGTTTCCTCTGAGGATGCAGTCCCTTTGATTAAAAAGGTATTAGAAGACGAATCTTTGCAACTGCGATCGATGGCAATCTTTGCTCTTGGAATCAAACCTACACCAGAATGTTATTCAATTTTAGTAAAAATTCTCGTAAATGACCCCGATTATGGTATCCGCGCTGATGCTGCCGGTGCTTTAGGATATTTGGGTGATGGTAGAGCCTTTGAGGTACTGTCACGGGCATTTTATGAAGATACTGAGTGGCTAGTACGCTTGAGTGCAGCCGTTTCTCTAGGTAACATTAAAGACCCCCGTGCCCGTCAAATTCTGCTTCAGGCATTGGATAGTAAAGAAGTAGTGTTACAGCAAGTTGCAATCTCTGCACTAGGAGAAATTCAAGATATTGAGTCTGTCGATCAGATTTTGCGCTTCGCCCAATCAGATGATTGGTTAGTAAGGCAGCGTTTGGCAGAAGCTTTGACAAATCTTCCCACTCCCAAGAGTATCTCAGCTTTAAAATACCTAGAAAAAGACAATCATTTCAACGTTGCTGAGGCAGCCAGAATTGGCCTCAAGAAGCTTGAAGAAATAGGCAATCAAGCTTAATATTAAAACCTCCTGCTACCTTTTAATAATCATTAAGTGGTAATCTTAACATTTTAATGCAGGGGTAATTTCATTCATGAATATTGAAGAGTTTTTTCAGTTAAGCGCTGGTAAATGGTTTTCTCATCGTACTAGTCAACATTTGGCTTTTAATCAATCTGAAAATGGCAAGTCAGACATTATCATTGAGACGCTAACAGTAGATCATCCAGAAGTGATCAAGCTGTGTCAACAGTACGAAATTAATCCTAGTTCCGCCTCCTGTGGTACTAAAATTACCTGGAACGGTACGATGGAAAAGGATCAAGCAAAACACAGTGGTTCAACTGTATTAGTTTCGATACCTGATGCAGATAACCCAGTTCAAGGCAAGTTACTGCGGGAAATAGTTGATACTGAGAAAACTCCAGTTGCCGGACGCTATAAAATTGACAGTGACGATACTTTGATCCTAACTATAGAAGATGAAACCATGTCATCAGAGGAACGCCTGTGGTTTGCTAGCCCCAATTTGCGAATGCGGGTAAATGTCTTTAAGAGTTTTGGTGGATTTAGTATCACTTCTTTCACTTCTGAGATTCGCATGGGTGGGTTTCCACCAGCCGAGAAGCCATCCGAGGCAGCTAATTCAGTATCGAATTAGTTTTAATAGAACATATTCCCTCTATGAAACAGCTACGGTATACACACAAATCATTGAATTACCCAAAAATCTTGAAAAACTTCACCCTGGTTCTGCTATGCAAAACCTGTCCCTCTCCTCACTAAGGGGAAAGATTTACCTGTGGGTAAAGCGAGAGTGAGGTTTTCATTTATGGGTTTTAAAGTGAGATGCTCCCAATAAATTCCAAGGGGGATTAGTTAAGAATATTAGTAAGTTGGGTTAAGGCAATGCGTTACCCAACAAACCCCGCTAAATGTTGGGTTGCGTTCCTCAACCCAACCTACACATTTTTGTTTTCTAGACTTAACTTGCGGAATACACTGAAATAAGTAAGTCATAAACCATTTGAAGTAAGTCGAATGCCTGATGACTTGCGGAAAACACCGAAATGAGAAAGCAAACTGGGGTTTGAATAAGTCAAAGCTCCTTTTGCTTAAGTCAAAGCTTATTTGACTTGCGGAATACACCAAAATGAGAAAGCAAACTGGGGTTTGAATAAGTCAAAGCTTATTTGACTTGCGGAATACACCAAAATGAGAAAGCAAACTGGGGTTTGAATAAGTCAAAGCTCATTTTGAGTAAGTAATTAGATATTTTGAGAAAATAATTAGGTATTTTGATAAAGCAATCAGCAAATATACGTGATGATTAAAAAATAGATTAAGATTGCTAGACAATCATCACATTACTATAGCGGTTCCCATTCAGATGCGGTACAACGTTAATCCCAAGGTGTAGGGGCACGGCATGCCGTGCCCCTACACCTCACGTAAACGAGAACTGCTATATGTCGCGCCAAAACAACAAGCCAAATGGATGTGGATGCTCAAATATTCCGTTCTCTATAATCATAATTATCTTAGGAGGTGGTTATTGGTGGTTCAGCCAAAAAGGAAATTTAGACATCAACAACCTTTTATCTAAGATTCAACAAATAACTATTCCTATTTTGAATCCTACTCCCACTCTAACTACTTCTTCAACTCCCACGTCCTCTTTATCAAGCCCTTCAACTCTTCCTCCTAATAATCAGCAAGTTTCAGTTAAACCAATAACACTTCCAAAAGCACCATTACCTCCAACTCCTTGGCAGAAAAAAGTAATTAGAGGAATTTATCTAAGTCGTTACCAAGTCACCAATAATGCCGATGAACAAACAATTCGCCAGAGAGTTCGTTACTATCGCTCTCAAGGAATTAATACGATTATTCACGGTGTTTGGGGTAATGGTTGTACGATGTACAATAGTGATGTTATGCAGCAAACTTTAGGGTATAGAAGTTGTCCAAATCTGTTTCAAGATCGCTGGTTAGATTGGTTGATTGATGAAGCGCACATACAAGGAATACAAGTTCATGCTTATTTTGAGAAAGGTATTAAAATAGATAAAAACAGTCCGATTTATGATTTAGCAATTTCTCAGAAATGGATTGTTCCTGGTGTGGATAAAACCTATGTTGGAATTGATCATTATGTTCTTGATGTGGAGATTCCTGAGGTTGCTAGTTTATTTAAAAATATCTTAGTAGAGTTCGTCAAAAAATATCCGAAGATTGATGCAGTTCAATGGGATGATTATCTAGGTTATCATGCTGATTTACCCGGCAAAATTGATCGCACGGCTAAATTAACTAATTTTTTGAACCAAATGATTACTGCGATGAAACAAGCTAATTCTTCAGTTAGTTTTGATATTTGTCATCATAACCCCTACTGGGCTAAACGATATTTTGCAGCTGATTGGCAAAAATGGAATGTTGATAGGGTGTTTATTCAAGCTTATAATGAGGCGAATTTCAAAGAAGAATTAAATTATGCTAAAAATTATGCTGGAATTGCGATTACCGATAAACAATTACATCGTTTAAAAGAATTAGTAGATAACAAGGCAATCAAGAGTATTTTAATTTTCCCTCTGGCTGGAAAACCAGAAGAAACAGCTTCTAGGATAAAAACCTTGACACAAAACAACAACTAAGATTAAAAATCAGCAATCCTATAACAACTGAGTTGTAGACAAAAAGACAATTAGCGCAGTAATTGAGCGATGGGATAAAATGCTCATTAAAGCGCTAGTTAAAAACTAGGATAAACCACAGCCAGTGCTGAAAATATTGTAAAGTTTGCTATTTCTGTGTTGATACTTTTTAAATCTGTAAAAAGTTAGCGATCGCTTGCGGTAATGGCAAAATAATTATAATCAACAAAACCATTGCCAGTAATCCAAAAATGTCGCGTTTGTTATCCAATTCAGTAACATCATTCAGTGCAGGTTGATCACTCAACGGCATAAATAATAAGATAATCGCCCACAACAAAAATTCTTCCCGAACTAAAGCCAGTAACAGCAACAACACGCGAGCAATTTGACCAATTACGAGTGCGGTTCGTTGTCCAAACATCGCATGAACAATGTGACCTCCATCTAATTGTCCCACAGGCATTAAATTTAAGGCTGTAACAATTAATCCGAGAAAACCAGCTACTGCCACCGGATGCAAGTCAAGAGCGGATTGTGTCGTTAATTGGCTTCCCAAAGCTAACTTCGAGAGTAGCGCTACTAAGATGGAATACTTGGGACTAAGGGCATCAGGATTCAAAAGTCGGGTTTTTTCAGTCAGGGAAACCACGTCAGAATGAGCCAAGCCCCATATTATTAATGGCAAGGTAACAATAAAACCCGCAATTGGCCCAGCGATACTAATATCAAACAAAGCTTTGCGGTTGGGAATAGGACTACGCATCTTAATAAATGCGCCAAAAGTTCCTAAGAAGAAAGGCACGGGAATAAAGTAAGGCAACGTCGAGCGAATATTGTAGAATTTAGCTGTCAAATAATGCCCAAGTTCGTGAATACCCAAAATAGTCATCAGTCCTAAGGCATAAGGCAATCCTTTGAATAGGACATCTGGGTTAAATAGGACTTTGAACAAAGAGCTAATTTGCCATAGAGGTGGAAGAGTAACCCCAGCAATTTCCACACCTACCAAGGTAGTAGTTAGCAAAGTCGCTATTAGTAGTAAAAGTGCTAATCCTGGTCGAGTTAACCGTTCCTGTTCGTCTCGTGGTGTATTTGTTTGTTTAGCAGCTTGAGTGTTAGGAACCAAGACAAAGAAAGGTTGGCCATTTAAACCTTCTTGAAAAATTAGCACGAAGCGATCGCCAAATTGTGATTCAATATTAGTCTTAATCTGCTGGTAGGCGTTGCTGGCTTGGGTTCGCAACTGACCACGGCAAATTACAGCTTGTGGTCGATACTCAATATTTTGAACGTAGTATACAGACCAAGGAAAACAATCTCGCAGCTGGATTTCTTCTTTTTGCTCAATGGGACGCAATATAGGTTCTGGGGTAGGCTGGATAGCCGGCTGTGATTCTGAAGCTTCGGCTGGAGCTTGGATTTGTGTATCTCTTGGCGCTTGACGCCCCCATTGAAACAACGTCCAGTATAAGAGTGGACAAATAAATAACGACCAAATGATCAGCGTTGGCGGCGGGGGTTGTTTCGCTCCATACATCAACGTCCATCCGCTCAACAGAAATGCTGGTGTCATTAAAACCAGCCACAACAACCATACTGGCGTGCGAGTTAGGTGAGCAACGCTGTGCTGCATCATTAAATAAGTCGCTAGCCCCAGTAGGGGGATAATTAGAAACCAAAATGCCATGTTATCTTTAGTAATTTGGACAAAACGCCCCACTAGTAGCTTCAGCACCATAGCATTAACTACAAGCTAGACTTCAAACACCAATTTTTTTAACGACGGTTAGCAGTGTTAGTTAACGCTCAAGTTTTAATTCTTCAGAATTTACACACTGTAACCAAATTATCCACAACTCCTCAGTTTCGGTTCTTTGATCATGTCCCCTTTACCTCAAGTTCCAAGTCATACAACTAAGCCACCACGGGCTGTCTTCCCTAAGGAAAGTTCTCTGCTATCGGACTTCGTACAAGAGAGCATTTTTGCTTTTCCACCCAATCGGGACACATTAGGGGGAACCTCTTATTTTATTGTAAGAAATGAAGGCAATATCCTCATAGATTGCCCTGCCCTAGACCAAACAAATCAAGATTTTTTAGGAGCGCATGGTGGCGTGCGTTGGTTATTTCTCACTCATCGAGGCGCTATTGGTAAAACCGCTGAAATTCAGCAAATCTTTGGCTGTGAAGTGCTGATTCAAGAGCAAGAAGCTTATTTATTACCAGGTTTAACTGTAACTACCTTTAGTCAGGAATTTACTCTCGATGCCGCAACACAAGTGATTTGGACACCTGGTCATTCTCCTGGCTCATCTTGTCTATACTACAGTGAGCTTGGAGGTATATTGTTTTCTGGTCGCCATTTAGTTCCTAACCAGCAAGGTCAACCAGTGCCATTACGGACAGCGAAAACCTTTCATTGGCCTAGGCAAATTCAGAGTCTTCGCTTCTTGTTAGAACGTTTTACACCAGAAACTCTCCGCTACATTTGTCCTGGAGCTAATACAGGTTTTCTCAGGGGCAAGCGCGTCATAGAGCCAGCTTATCAAAACCTCACCTGTTTGGATTTACCAGCTTTGCTGCGGATACAGCCCCTACTTTAGATGCCTACGGTGTACACACAAGTCGGAAATAGTAGTCTGTCAAGGAATAATTGACGAGTACATTCTCTGTAGAGAGTGTATTTGAGACTTGGGAAAGAAACCTGTTTGATTCCAGTTCTTAAAATAGCACAGGTGGTTAACTCAGTTCAGTATGACAATCTTCTACCGAAGTGCGTTGTCGCATGGCATTAACTAAAGCCTGGTAGCTAGACCAATTTTCTTGCAGTAGGTTTTTTGCCTGGAGGGTATGAAACCGCAGTTTCTGCTGATAAACAGATTCAGAAAACCCCAAAATTGTCAAGACTCCTATGAGCTTGTTTTTATCATCACTTCCACCCTCAGCATTATTAAAAACTAGAGTTTCAGCGGCAATACCCGCCATCCAAACAGTGCAGTAGCGGTCTAGCATTTGGGCACTGATTTTACCGACTTCTAGTTGAGATGCTAATTCGCCATCATCGAAGGTAACGCCGCCTTGCCCAGGTTGCCCCTGTTTCCAAGCTTCCCAAGCGCTGAGTGTGTAACCAGTAACCGGAATACCCAACAGGTAAGCAACCAAGAAATGTCCTGCTTCGTGGTGGACAATGCGATCGCGGTGTTCACTCGAAAAACCAGCAATCCAATCTAAAAACAGAGTACCACCCTTGCCTTGCAAGCTGAAACTATCTAATGTAGCTATGCCTAAGATGGTGAAAGTAGCGATCGCTGGTACTGCTGGTGATATGTTTAAAAATGGCCCTAATAGTACCGAGAAGGTCATGAGAAAAATAGATATTGCAACTAAATTTAGGGTAGTCTTGCTCATTGAAAGTTTTCTGAAATCTGCTTAAATCTTTTTTCATTATGAGGCAATGTCTACAATCTGCGTAGATGCAGCCCAGTTTTTGTATCAAGCTGGTTGTAGCGATCGCTAGCCAAAAGATCCCTTTCAACTGCTGATTTTTCGATCCTAGAAAAACAACTCGCAGCCGACAAACAACAAAAAAGCGTGGAGCTTATGATTTACAAATTGCGGCGATACCTACGGTGGGCTACGCCTACGCACCGATAAATAACTTAACCCTCATTACCCATAACACCAGAGAATTTAAGCGCGTTAATAATTTGCTGATTTGCGATCGCGCTAATCGTTTAGCTAAATTAGCGTACAACCACTATATTCTCGCGCTCTTGCGATAAACCATTCTATGAATTTGGGGAATTCTGCTTTCAATCTAACTCGAACATCTGGTAGTCCAATAAAGTCACTAAGGCTCATAAATCAAATGCTGCTTTGAATAAATCAATCACAAAAGGCAGAAAATCAAAAACCAGTCTAACTCAATTAGTTGGCAAAAGATATGATGAATTATCATGCCCTATTTCTTAATATATTTATAGACCCACGCCACCAATTGAACAAATAGAGAAACAACTGTTTTCACTGCTGTCACCAACAAGCTTTAAACCACTAAAATCATGTTCAGGTAAAGATGAAAAAAAACTGCACAGTTTTAAATCAGT
>Ga0105044_10002982_pt1 | contig 23149 bp, 19 predicted proteins | sample MAT01_FD_78092 | JGI IMG/M metagenome (GOLD analysis project Ga0105044, IMG submission 78092) | Freshwater microbial communities from Lake Fryxell liftoff mats and glacier meltwater in Antarctica - MAT-01 | ecosystem: Environmental > Aquatic > Freshwater > Ice > Liftoff microbial mat | place...
ACGGCTGCTTGGCCGACATGCCGACGAAGCACCGCGAGAAACTCGCGACGCTGCTGACCCACAATTTCCAAACGTGGGACAACGTGTCACTCCTGAACGGGTAAAGCATAGCAAAGGCTGGCCGAACAAACGCAGGAGCAGACATCGGCCGCGAGATCGGGCACTGTGTCGGTAAGGGACTGGGTGGCCCAGGCTATTCAGCGAGGCCCGACCCACGAATCAGTTGCTATCAGCCACCGCGGCGCGGTGGGTATGAGCGCGACTTTTGGGGAAAAGTGGAAGAACCGACCTCAATACGTCACGGCGATATTCTTGCGCGTGTTCACGGCCCCATGCGGTGTCCGGCATCGCGTCATTTGCCGACGGAAGTCGTCGCCGCCGTTTCCGTCGGCTTCCGGCCTTCGGCCGCTTGGATTTTACGCAGGATGATTTGCTCGAATGCGAAGTCGCGGTGCGGGGCGTCCCCGGCGGGGATCCACTGTTTGTCCGCCGAACGCGGGCTGGAAATCACGTCCCCGCGGCGGTCGAGCGATGTCGCATCCCGGAAGATCGGGGTGGAACTCGTGGCCAAGCTGGTGTTCGGGAGGTCTTCGAGTTCCTTGTAGACCTCGATTGAGACCCGGAAGCCGCCCCGCTCCCCGGCCCAGATCTTGGCCACGGCGTAGTGGCGCATCGTTTGAAAAGTCGCCAAAAGTCGCTGGCGGGAATCGGGCGTGCTGATTTTCCAAGGCTGTTCGTAGCCGGGGGCGACCTGCGGCATCGTTTCGATGGTGCCCGAATAGCGCGATGCGGATTTGATCGGGAAGTAGTCGTCGAGTGAATCGAGCACGCGGTTGTAGATGTCGTCGTAGCCCGCGCCGGTCGGTTGGCCGGGGGAGACGAGCACCGGGTTCTCGGTGGCATTCGGCCCCACTTGGATCAGTGCGGGGTTGTCGAGCGGCGGCCGACTGGCGCAACCGAACGCGCCGAGCACCGAGAGTGCGACCACCTGCATTCGCCAATTCATGGGCCACCCTTCGTGCGTTTCGAGGGGCGGTATGCCCGAAACCAGCGGCGGAGTCAATCGGGGTTGATCGACTTCCGAAGTTGCGTCTAAACTCCCGGCCTACTCAAATTGCCTCGGGGGCGGTCGTGTATTTCAATTCGCCTGTATTCCTTTACGCCTTCCTCGCGTTGGTGCTGCTCGTTTACCACGGTGTCCCGGCGATTTTGAATCTGCGGGGTCGGGTGTTGACCCTTTTCACGAATCTGTTCCTGTTCACGGCGAGCCTGTTTTTCTACGCTTGGGGCGAACTCGGTTACGTTTTAGTTCTGTACGGGTCGCTCTGGGCGAACTACGGCTTCGCCCTGGCCGCCGCTTGGCTGCAAGCCCGCCAGCTTTCGACGGGCGCGCTGGCCATCGCGGCCGTCGCAGTGAATTTGCTATTGCTGATCCGCTACAAATACGCCGCGTTCCTGCTCGGCGAACTGCTGGGATTCGATGTCTCCGGAATGGGGAATCACCTCCCGATCGGGATTTCGTTTTTCACGTTTCAAGCGATCAGCTACGTCCTCGACGTCTGCCGGAAAGATATTCCGGCCGAGCGAAACGTCCTCAAGTTCGGGCTGTACGTTTTCCTGTTCCCGCACTTGATCGCCGGACCGATTGTGCGCTATCGCGACATCGCCGAGCAGTTGACCATTCGACCCGTCGGCCTCGAGCGCTTCGCGACCGGCGTCCGGAGATTGGGCATCGGGCTGGCGAAGAAACTGCTGCTCGCCGATACCTTCGCGGAAGCGGCCGAGGCGGCTTTCGGAACCGCGCTCGGCAGGGTTTCACCGGACGAACTGACGATGGCCGCAGCGTGGCTCGGCGTCCTGTGCTACTCGCTGCAAATCTATTTCGACTTCAGCGGCTACTCGGACATGGCCATCGGCTTGGGGAAGATGTTCGGGTTCGATTTCCTCGAAAATTTCCGCTACCCGTACATCGCGCAGTCGATCACCGAGTTCTGGCGGCGCTGGCACATCAGCCTTAGCAGTTGGTTCCGCGATTACGTCTACGTGCCATTGGGTGGCAACCGCTCCGGGGCGTGGGCGACGTACCGGAACCTGCTCATCGTCTTCGCGCTCTGCGGTATCTGGCACGGGGCGAATTGGACATTCCTGCTGTGGGGCCTGTTCCACGGTAGCTTCTTGATACTCGAACGCCTCGGCTTAGGGCGAGTCCTCATGGCTGTTCCGAGACTGCTCCGCCACGCCTACACTCTGCTGGTCGCAGCTTGCGGCTGGGTCTTGTTCCGCGCAGACGACCTCGCCCACGCCGGGGGAATCTTCCGGGCGATGGCGCGCTTCGACGGCGGCACCCAAGTCTTGGCGGACGTGTGGAATCCGAGGTTGGGTTACGCGCTGCCGATTGCGCTCGCGGCCTGTCTGCCGGTCGTCCCCGCGACACAGCGTTTCTTGTCGATGCGCGGCGAGTGGTGGCACACCCTCGCGGGTCTCTGCGGCACGCTCGGCATCGCGGTGTGTTACCTCGGCGCATCGATGCAAATGGCCGCGAAGACGTACAGCCCGTTCATCTATTTCCGGTTCTGAGGTGCTCCATGGTTCGCCCCCGGCGACGACTCTTCGACCTGCTGGCGATCGGCCTATTCGCGAGTGCCATCGGTCTGCCAATGTTCGGTCTCTTCTTCCGGGATCCGCCGAAACTCGACGAAAACCGCACGCGCGCCGGGTTGCCGGAACTGCCGGCGAAGAAATACCAATTTGAAGCCTTCGCGCCCCGCTTCGAGCTGTATCTGGGCGATCACCTCGGGTATCGAGATGTCTTGCTCGGGTGGCACAGGCAGGTGACGTACGGCATTCTCGGGGAACCGGTGACGAACCAAGCGTGGATCGGCAAAGACGGTTGGCTTTATCTGAATCAATCCGATCCGTTCGGCGGCAATCCGAAGAAGCCGACCCCGGCCGAGCGAGTCGAAAAATGGATCGACGCGTACGAGGCGCGCCACCATTGGTTGAAATCGAAGGGCATTGACTACATCGTCGTGTTCGCGCCGGACAAAGCCGCCGTCTACCCGGAATACTTGAAAGGGTACCCCGCCCGGCACCCGCCCCTCGAGATGGCGACACCGGCCGCCAAAATTCTCAACGAACGGGGCGTGCCCTGCGTAAACCTACTTCCGGCGCTTCTCGAAGAAAAAAAGTCGAATCCGAATCTTCTGTATTATAAAACCGATTCTCATTGGAATTACGACGGCGCGCGGGTGGGCTACCGAGCGATCGCGGCAGCGGTGCGCGAGCGCTTCCCCAAGTTTCAAATCGCCCCCGAATCTTCCTACGCCATCCGCGCCGAATCCGTTGTCGCCGGGGACACGCTGCGGCTCGCCGGATTCGTCGAGGATGCCGAGCCTGAAACGATCCGAAAGTGGACGCCGTTGACTGCGATGACCAATCGTGTCGCGCTACACAACTTCCGAACTCCCGAGGAAAAAGCGACTTGGTCGGGTGTTGACGATCGAATTTTCGAACAACCGCTGGCGACCGGCCCGACTTTGCTTTTCCTCCACGACTCGTTCGGAGGGCATTTGTTCGGTTTCCTCGGCAGCGACTTCAGCCGAGTCATGGCACTCGTCACGTATGGATTGCCACAGGAGGCCGTCCGCGTTGAACAACCCCAACTCGTGATTCAAGTGATCGTGGCGCGACAGCTGTATTCCCTTTCGCCACCGAGTTCGCTCAAGTAGTTCAGGCGGTTCTACTCCCGCGAGCATAACCGATGCTGTAAGATCAAATTACCCCGACTTCCCACCCGGAGTGCGTCCGTGATTCTGCGCATCATTGCCTGCCTGCTCCTGGCTTGTTTCGCTCCATCGGCCTTCGCCCAATCGCCGAAAGCCGAAGTCGAACTCGACCAGATCGCCATCGACACTCTGAAGGAAATGCACAACAAAGGGGCGGAGCTTTACAACGCCAACGACCCGAGCGGTTGCTTGAAGATTTACGCCACGGCGCTCTTGACCGTGAAGCCGTTCCTCAAGCACCGCCCGGAGATTCAAAAAGTCATCGACGCCGGGATGGCGGAGGTCGAGAAGCTCGATGGGGCCAAGGCGCAGGCCTTCCGCATGCACGAACTGATTGAGAAAGTCCGGGCCGATTTGAAGGCGGAACCCAAGAAACCGGTCGTCCCCGAACCGCCGGTCGTCGCGTTGCCGGCGCAGATCTTCGGCGTCCTCACGCTCGATGGGAAGCCGCTTGCGGAAGCAGCGATCACCGTCATCGCGGGCAGACGGGCCTTCACGGCGACGACCGATGCCGGGGGCAAATACGCCATCACCGATGCCCTGCCGATCGGCAAATACACCGTCATCGTGACGGGGGCCGACGCGCCGTCGAAGTTTCAATCGGCCGAGACCTCCGGGTTGACGGTCGATGTCGTCGCCGGGAAAAATATGCAGGACGTGAACCTGAAATCCAAGTAAATTAGCTCCCCTGCCGGGTTCTCCTCCGAGACATCTTCCATGACGCGCTCCCTCCGCTGCCTCGGTATCTTTTCGTTTTGGGCCATCGTGGTCGCCTGTAATTCGACCGGCACCCGGCCGCTGCAAGCCCAGCCGAAGCCGGCCGCGATCCCGCCCTCCTACCCGACACTGACGACGCCGGCGACCTTGGGAACCAAGCCGGGAAATACGGTCGAAGTGACGTTGACGGGGACGAACCTCCTCGACGCCACGAGTGTGTGGACGTCGCTCCCGAGCCAAACAACGATCCTCCCCGATCAAAAAGACGCCACGAAGCTGAAGGTGAAGTTCGTCATTCCCGCCGATGCCGCCGTCGGATTCCACACGTTCCGCGTCGCCACGAAAGCCGGCATGACGAACGTCCGACCCTTCGTCATCGACGATCTCCCCGAGGTTGAAGAGAAGCCGGGGAACACCAAGAAAGAGATGGCTCAAGTCGTCGTCGCGCCGTGCGTGATCCTCGGCAGCGCCGCCGCCGAGAGCGCCGACTACTTCCGCGTGCCCGTGAAAACGGGGCAGCCGATCACCATCGAAGCCGTCGGCCGGCGCCTCGGTTCGACGATCGATCCCGTGATTATTCTGTCGGATGCCAAAGGCCAAGAGATCCCCGGCCTCTACGCCGACGATACGCCCGGTTTGCAGACCGATGCCCGCGTCACGTACACGTCGCCGAGCGACGGCGAGATCATCGTCGAAATGCGCGACACGACCTACCGCGGCGGTGCCGACTACACCTACCGCTTGCGCATCGGCAACTTCGCCGGTGCCACGACGGCGTTCCCGCTCGCTGTGGAGCGCGGCAAGAAGACGGATGTCGGCTTCGCCGGGTCGGGCCTCGACGGTGTCAAGCCGGTGTCAGTGACCGCGGCCGCCGGGGTCGAGGTCGTGAATATCACCCCGCTGCGCGCCGGAGGACAGTCCGGTTGGCCGGTGCCGGTGCTGGCGCACGACTACCCCGAATCGACGGAAATCGAACCGAATAACGAAATCGCCAAGGCGAATGCGCTCCCCCTACCGGGTGGCGTCTCGGCCAAATTCGCAGAGAAAAGCGATATCGATTTCTACAAGGTGACCGGGAAGAAGGGCCAGAAGCTGCTGCTGAGCGTGCTGACTTACGAACTCAACGCCCCGACGGAAGTGTTCCTGCGCGTGCTCGATGCGAAGGGGGCTGAGTTGGCGAAGTCGAACCCGCAACAAGCCGGGGTGCGGCTGGAGTACACACCCGCCGCCGACGGGGATTTCTTCGTCGCTTGCGAGCAGACGAACTACACGAGTGGCCCCAACGAGGTTTACCATCTCTCGGTGCAGCCCTTCGCGCCCGATTTCACCATCACGCTCGGTTTGGATCGCATCGACATCCCCATGGGCACCGTCGGCCGGCTTCCCATCAACACTATCGTCCGGGTCAACGGCTTCGCCGCGCCGGTCGAACTGAGTATCGTCGGCATCGACGGCATCACCGGGACGCTGACGATTCCCGCCGCCGCGAACCCGCAACCGCCGACGCCGCTGTTCATGCCGATCAACGCGAAACCGGGGATGAAACTCGGCGCTTACGTCGGCAAGATCTTGGCGACGGCGACCATCGACGGCAAACCGGTGACGCGCATCGTGGCGTCGATCGACGGGGCCAAGATCGCGCTCGGTGGCATGCCGAACCCGCCGCAAGAAGTGACGACGCAAGTCGCGGTGGCGATCACGCCCGAGCCGCTTTACACACTCGAGTTGAAGCTCGACGCCGTGACCATCGTGAAGGGCGGCGTTCTGAAGGGGAAGATCGTCGCGAAGCGCGGCGACAAATTCACCGAGGAGATCGTCATCGCGGCGGTGACTGTCCCGGCGATGTCGGTGCCGAAGGTGGTTCCGATTAAGAAAGGCGAATCGGAGGCGCTCATCGAACTCAGTGTCCCCGCGACGGTCCCCGCCGGGGCGACGGCCGTGCAGTTCAAGGGCACTGCGAAGGTCAACGGCAAAGACGTGGTGATCAATTCCGCCCCGCTGACGATCACGGTGACGGAGCCTCCGAAGAAGTAGAACCTGTAGGAGATTCGAGATGCTCTATCGCATTCCGCTGATTTTCGAACCCCAATCGGAGGGGGCTACACCGTAACCTCCCCGGCGGTTCCGGAGTTGGTCACGGAGGGCGACATGCTCGACGAAGCCTATGCGAATGTGCAGGATGCACTCGCGGCCGTCGTCGAACTCTATTCGGAGACCGGGCGCACGTTGCCCGTTTCCATGGATCCCACTGTCACCAATACATCGCCGTCGTCGGCTTGATGACCAATTCCGGGATCGACACATTCGCCGGCAGCGTCATCACGAACAGCACGGCGTTGGCCACGTCGTCCGGCTGCAGGATCGTGGCCCGATGGCTCTCGCTGATCGGCGTCGGCCGGGCCGCCAGAATCGGTGTGTCGATCTCGCCGGGGTAGATGTTGCTGACGCGGACGCCGCTGTCTTTCTCTTCGTTCGACAGCACCATCCCGAGGGCGCCCATACCGAATTTGGCAGCGACGTACGCCGCACCGCCGAGGGGGTTGGCCCGTTTGCCCGCGATCGAAACCACGTTGATGATGACGCCGTCTTTGCGGGCGAGCATCTGCGGGAAGGCGGCCTTGGTGCAGTAAAAGGCCCCGTCCAAATTCGCCCGGATCATATTGTCCCACACTTCGGGCGTCAGTTCGCGGAAGGTGCGATCTTTGATGTTCGTGCCGGCGTTGTTCACGAGCACATCGACTTGGCCGAAGTGGGCCGTCGCCGTGGCGAGCAAATGTTCGCACTGTTCGTTCTTGGTCACATCGGTGGGGATCGCGTAGAGGTTTTCCCCCGCCGCGAATTCGGCCGCCACGTCGATGAGTTTCGCCGGATCCCGCCCGGCGATGACGACCTTCGCCCCCGCATCGAGGCAGCGTTTCGCAGTCGCTTTGCCGACGCCGGAACCGCCGCCCGTGATCACCACCACTTTGCCCGCGAGCTGGCCCATGTCCGTCCCCAGTGTAGTTCGTTCAATCCATGCCGTCTTCGGGCAAGTTCTTCGGCAGCTTGACCGTGAACGTGGCCCCCTTGCCGACGACGCTCTCGACGCGGATGCGGCCGTGGTGCTGTTCTATGATTTGCCGGCAGACGCTGAGGCCCAAACCGGTGCCGCCGCGGCCGTATTCGTCCGGGGCTTTGGTGCTGAAGAAAGGCTCGAAGATTTGCCGGAGGTTCTCGGGCGAGATGCCGACGCCGTTATCGGCGATCTTGATTTCGACCGTGTCGCCGGCCGGGTTCTCGCCGACTTCGACCCGCATCCGCCCGCCTTGGGGCATCGCCTGCCTCGAGTTGATCACGAGGTTCACGAGGATTTGTTCGATCTGCCCCGGCACCACCGTCGCCACCGGCCGGCCGTGGAAGCGTTTCTCGAGTTGGACGCGGTGCTTGCCGAGGTCTTTTTCGGTGAGCAGGAACACTTCCTCGACCAGCGCGACAATGTCGGTGCTTTCGCGCTGCGTGGAGTTGTTGCGGGCGAAACCGAGCATGCTGTTGACGATGCCCGCGGCCCGCTGGCTCCCCCGGAGGATCTTCTCGAAGGCCTGGGTTTGCGAGGCGGCGTTCTGCCCCCGGCTGCCGAGCTTCGCGTAGTTGATGATGGTGGCGAGGATGTTGTTGAATTCGTGGGCCACGCTCGAAGCGAGTTCGCCGACGCTGCTGAGCCGCTGCGCCTGGAGGAGCTGCTTGCGGAGGGCCTCGACCTCGCTCGTGGGGACCGAATGGATCGGCGGCGCGAACACATCTTGGCTGGTCATGGAACCCATCCCCGGAACCGCGAGCGAAAAGCATCCGTCTGCCGGATGTATCGGCCGCGCCGGATATATCACTTCATCCGAAGCCGGGAATTATGAAAGCCACAAAAAATAGAGATTGATTGAAGAGTCAACACCAATTCGATCAGGCTTGGGAACGCACCGAACCGGGGATTTGGGGGACTTCGGCGAGCGCCGAAACACGTTCGGGTATCAACAAGAGTTTCTCGGCGTGCCAGAGGCCGTCGTCGCCCGGCACGAGTTCCGACACCGCCGCATTCATCGCCGGGCCGATTTTCTCCCAACCGCCGACATCCCAGCCTTTCAGTAATGTCAGCAGAAGGACCTTGCAGACGATGCCGTGGGCCACGACGACGACGCGTCCGCCGGGGTGCACGGCCATCACGCGATCCCAGCCTTGGTGCAATCGCGATTTCAAATCGTCGAACGATTCCGCACCGGGCGTAGTATACGACGTGTTCCCCTTCGACCATTCCCGCACCGTTTCCGCCCACGGTCCGACCGTCGGGTGGAACGCCTGCCCGCTCAATAGCCCGATGGTACGCTCGCGCAAAAGAGCTTCCTGCGAGTGCGGCACGGCGCAATCGCGGGCTATCGGCAGTGCCGTCTGGACGGCCCGGATCATCGTCGACGACACGACCGCCGTCGGTCGGTGTTCCACGAACCACCGGCCGAGGGCGTCCGCTTGGCGGAAGCCGAGTTCACTGAGGTGCACGTCGGATTCCGATCCGTTGAAAACGTGCGGGGCCGTCGTTTCCGCGTGCCGCAAGAGCCAGACTCGTTCGGGCAGTGCCATAAAGTTCGACCTCGACTGTGTTACTAATTGTCAGATTGTGCATGCCAGCGGGCCTGTGTCGCCGTTAACTCCGCGAACGGTCTCCTTCCGCAGACAATAAAGCTCGGTACTTCGTCAGCGCCTGTACCGTTCGCGGAGCTAACGGTGACACTTTCCCGCTGGCATTGGCAACCCGATTGTCAATAGCCGCGCACGATGGCGACGTTGCAAAAACCGTATACACACGAGATAAATCAACACAATTCGCAGCCGTTGCCGGCGAGTCCAACCAACGAAAGCCTTCACCCCAACGGCCATGCATCCCCGACCTTACCGGTGCGGCCGATCGAATCCGTTCCGCACAGGGAACAGGCTTGCGCCAGCGAATTCAACAGCATCCGCACCTTGATGGGGTTCGAGCGGGTCAACGCTTCCGCCTGCGGTAGCAATTTCTTCGTGCGGTAATTCAACCACCCCGTGAAGACGGGGATCAACTCGGACGGGATCTTGCGGTCCAAATTGATGAACTCGCGGCCGAGTTTGAGAATCCAGCCGCTGCCGCGTGGAGAACGACCGAGATCCATGGCGATCTCCGGATCGGTCAACAGCGCAGAACCGATCACCAGCCCGCGCGGAGTCAGCACAACATCGCCGAGGGTGCGTTGGGCCGCGTCGGGCAGCTCGAGCTTCAACAGGGCATCCGGGCAGGCGACGAGAATCTTCCGGCTCGCCCCCGGTGATTTCTTCGCCAAGTCGAACAGCGTGACCGCCGGACCGATGCTCGCCCAGGGTTCGGAGTTCTTGCCGCGCCAGACGGCGCAGGCCACTTGCAACCGCTTCGGCGTCGGTAACCCAAGGACCATGCTCACCCACGGGAGGTAGTTCCCCACCGCGAGAATATCCTGTGGGAGCAAGCCGTTCTCGAATGCGGACCCGAGCATGAGCAGTTGCAGTCGCGAGGCCTCGCCCGAGCTGAGCAGGAATCGATTCGTGGCGATCTCGGCGAGGTACTCGGCGTAATCGACCGGCATTTCCCCGCGCCAGACGGCGTCGAACAATTTGGCGAGCCCGTTGACTTTGTCTTTGCCGAAGTCCGTGCCGTCCGAAATTTGCAGCGCTTGCGACGCCGCGAGGAGTTGCGCGAAGGCCGGGCCGGGTTCGACTTTCGCCGCCGTCGCTTCGACCAAGCTCTTCAAGATGGAGGCCCGTTCGGCGGGGTTGCCGCGGGCGATGGAGGTCAGGCAGAGCCTTGTGAGGAAGCGGACGTTCGCGTGTGTCGGGCTCAGGAACGCGGCGATTTCTTGCCACGCGGCATCGGCGGCGCGGACGCCCGGTTTGATCGCCGCGGGTTGCAGGAACCGCAGCGCCCCGTAGATGCCCCAGCCGATCAGGGCCAGCAAGATCGCCGTCCCGAAGGGCGGCGGTCGATTCACGATCAGCACCAGAGGCAGTGAGAGGCTCAGAAACGCCCCGGCCACCAGCACCGCCAGTCCGCGCGGCCCCCAGCGTCGGCGCGTGACCGGGAGGATGCTCCGCGCCGCGTCGGGCGTTCCTACATCCACCGTCTGCCGGCTGGCCGTGTCGTGAACCCGGACGCTGTAGCCGTCGCCCGCGATGCGATGGCCCATCACCGCCAAAGGCGGCGGCAACGACAGGATGCGATCCGAGAGCGGGGCCAAGCAAGTCGGGCAGAGGGACTGCAGCGCTTCGGTGGCCGCATCGATCATCGGCAGCGGAATCGCGGTCGCCGCGCGCTGACGGGCGGCCACGGCTTGCAGAACTTGCAGTGGCTCCGATTGCGGAAAGTAATTGGCACTGCTGCGGAAAGCGTCTTCCGGCAGCTTTTCCCCCGGCTGTGCCGACACCTGCACGATGACTTTTTCCACTTCGGAGCGCGGATCGACGGCGTGCCCGCGGTCGAAAATCAACCGGTGCTTGTGCCAGAGGTGCACGATCAATTCCGGCCGCGTCAGCTTCACCCGGCACTTGGGGCACTTCAATTGCACCCGGTTTTCGGCCGTTTGCACCATGCCGTCGAGCGTCGTGCAGCGATCGACTTTGCTCTGCAGTTGAATCATGCGCTCGAGGGTCCGCGACCGCGACAATCCCGCCGTCATCGAACGGACAATCGGCCCGACGGCTTGGATCGAGTCGGGCAGCGAGCCGAGCAACTTACCGGCGACCGCCAAGCGCAACGGCAGCGGATTCGTCCGATCCGGCAACCGCTGCGCCGCCAACAACAGCACGCCCTTCGGGACGGGGTCGGGCATCCGCGCCACGAAATCGAAGGCCAAGTGCGGCCCCGTCGCCCCCGATGCGGAAAGGGTTTGAAACGACGTCATGCTCTGCGGGCCGGGGTAAGTCCGCTGCACGAGTGCATCGAGAATCTTCAGGAGCGCGGCCCGATCCTTCGCCGTAATGGCGAGCCGGATGAGTTCCTCGGGGGTCCGCTTCGCGTGGGGGTCGATCATGCCCGGCTACTTCGCCTCGGCCTTCAGGGTCGACGGCAGCAGGCAGTTCTTGTCGTTGCAGGCCACGACCTTCGCCCGCACCGCCAGCTTGGCCTTACCGTCGTCGCTGCGCTTCACGCTGCCCCGGATGGTGACAGACCCTTTATAGATGCGGTAGTCGGCGAGCGCGTCCTTCTGCACTTCGCCGGGCGGGTAGTCAATCTTCGCTTCGACGACTTGACCATCGATCAGGACTTCGACGGTGGTCGCGCTCTCGGCCAAGTCCTTCCCGAGCGGCGGATTCGCGTAGAGGTGCCATGGTTTCGCTATGGCCAGCGTCACGGTGAAACTCTGCACGCCGTCTTTGACCGCGTCGGCTTGGACGACGATGGCCGTGACGTCTGCGGCGGTTTTCGGATTGGCCGGTGGCGTCGGCGCTTCGACTTTCGGTTCCGCGACATCCGGGGCGAACCCGCCATTAGCCAAGATGGCGTCGAGTGATTCGGCCATCAACGGCACGGAGGTCGGGTTCGTTTTCAGGGTCGCCGCGTAGATTTTCACCACATTCTCGGCCTGGGTGCGGTAGGCTTTGTCGCCGGTGTATGTCGCGAGCCGAAGCAGATTCCGCGCCGCGATCCCGTTGCCGGAGGGCTGGGCGCCGTCGTAGCTGTCTTTGCCGCGGGCGAAGAGTTTCTCGGAATCGTGGGCCGTGCTGAAGTAGCCGCCGCGTTTATCGTCGCCGAACCATTTCGTTTGCAGCGCGGCGAGGGCCTTGGCTTCGTCGAGCCATTTCTTATCGCCGGTCGCGGCGTTCAGATTCAGCAGCCCTTGAATCAAGAAGGCATAATCGTCCAAGAAACCGGGCACGCGGGCGCTCGGCTTTTCCCCCGGCTTGGCCGCGTAGATGCGCAGCAGCCGGCCATCCTTGTCGCGCAGATTTTTCAGCAGGAACTCGGCCGCCTTCGCTGCCGTTTGCGTGTACCTCGGCTCCTTCAGCACTTCCCCGGCTTTGGCGTACGCCGCGATCATCTGGCCATTCCACGACGCGATCAGCTTCGTATCGAGGAACGGCCGTTCGCGTTTGACGCGGACATCGAAAAGCTTCTTCTTCAGCGGTTCGAATTTCTTCACCATCTCGGCATTGAGGGGCTTGGCGAGCCGCAGGATGTACTGCTTCTCTTCGAAGTTCGGTTTCTCCAAACTGTAGACCTCGCGGAAAAGCTTGGCGTCCGCACTCGTGCCTAAGATCACGTCGAGTTCCTTGGCGGTCCAAACGTAGAACTCGCCTTCCTTGCCTTCGCTGTCGGCGTCGAGGGCCGCGTAGAACCAACCCTCGGGCGCGGTCATCTCTCGGGCCACGAAGGCCAGCGTATCGTCGATGACACGCCGGTAGTTCTCGTTCGGTTTCCGTCGGTACGCCTCGGCATACAACTCCACGAGTTGGGCGTTGTCGTAGAGCATTTTTTCGAAGTGCGGTACCGTCCACGTGCGCTCGGTGCTGTAGCGGTGGAAGCCGCCGCCCAAGTGATCGTAGATTCCCCCGGCCGCCATCTTGTCGAGCGTCAGTGCCAACTTCTTGGCGAGTTCCTCGTTCCCCTTTTTCCCCGCTTGCTGTTGGAAGAATTGCAGTGCCGCAACGCGCGGGAACTTCGTCCCCTTGAAGCCGCGGGCTTTGCTACCGATGCCGCCGTGCTCCGGGTCGAATTCATAAGCGTCGGTCGCGTCCTTCACCATTTCGGCATCGAGCGCGATCAGGCTGACGATCCGCAAATTCCGGTCGAGGGCTTCGTTCGTCAACTCCGCGACGTGGTCGGCTTGCTCGTAGATCTCTTTCTTCTTGTCCTTGTGCAGGCCCATCACGGTCTTCAAAATCGAGTTGAAGCCGGGGATCGTGTCTTCGCCGACTTTCTTGTCGTCAGGCGGGAAGTAGGTGCCGCCGAAGATCGGTTTGCCTTCGGGCGTGAGGAACATACTCATCGGCCAGCCGCCACCGGTGCGGGTGACTTGCAGCGCGGTCATGTAAACGTCGTCGATGTCGGGCCGCTCTTCGCGATCGACTTTGATGCAGACGAAGTTTTCGTTGAGCACCTTGGCGATTCCGGCGTTCTCGAAGGTCTCGCGCTCCATGACGTGACACCAATGGCACGACGAATAGCCGATGCTCAAAAATATCAGCTTGCCGTCCTTCTTGGCTTTGGCGAAGGCCTCCGGGCCCCACGGGTACCAATCGACGGGGTTGTGCTTGTGCTGCAGCAAGTAGGCGCTGCTCTCCCCAGCCAGGCGGTTCGGCTTCGGCTTTTCTTTCACTGGCTCGGCGGCGAGCATTCCACCAGCCAACGCCAGCAAAAGGATCGAAGCCGAGATTCGACGGGGGAATCGTTCCATGATCGGCACTTCGCGTGTCTCGGGAGGGGTTAAACGTTTACTATCTTGGAAATGGCCGCACACGCCAGCAAATTCCCTGCATCGATCGGCTTTAGGCAATTTTCGCCGCGTCGCATTCTCGATGTCGGCACCGGCAAACCCCGGTCGCTCCCCGTGGCTCGCGGCGCGCTCTACAATTTCTTCACCGGGGCATGTCGAATCGGAATCGCTCCGCCCATGAAAAACTACCGTTGGCTTTGGATCCTCGTCGCGGTCACCGTGCTCGCCCTCGTGCTGCAGGCGGGGTTGGTCGCGTTCGCCGGGTACGTTGTCATCGGTGTGTATTTGCTCAGCCGGTACTTGGCGAAGAGTTGGATCGTGCAACTCGAAGCGACCCGGAAGGTGGATCAAACTCCGCGCGAAGTCGGCGAGACGGTCGAAGTCGTCGTGAAGTTGAAGAATACCGGAAAGCTCCCCATCGGCTGGCTGCTCGTCGAAGACATGCTCCCCGAGTTCGCCCTGCGCCAGAAGCCGCCGCGGCTGTCGATCAAGGGCCGGCGGATCGCCATCGTGATGATCGGCGCCGGGAAGACGAAGACGGTGAAGTACAAAATCATCTTCAATCAGCGCGGCTACTACCAGCTCGGCCCGACCTTCGCCGAGACGGGGGATGTGTTCGGCTTGCACCGCCGGCACCGAATCTTGTCAAGCCCGGCCTTCGTGCTCGTCTATCCGAAGATTCTCCAACTGGCGAAGTACGAATTCGCATCCAAGCGACCCATCGGCGAAGTGCGATTGGCGAATCGGTTGTTCGAAGACCCGACCCGCACCGCCGGGGTTCGGCCGTACGTCATGGGCGACCCGCTGCAGCGCATCCACTGGCGTGCCACGGCCCGGACCGGGGCGCTGCACAGCCGGATCTACGAACCAACTTCGCTCGCCGGGGCGACGGTGCTCGTCGATTTCCACTCGGGCGGGTATGCCAAGCGCGGCGAACCATACCGCTCGGAACTCGCCATCACCACGGCCTGCGCCATCGCTTACGCCGTGTCGATGTTGAATCAGCAGATCGGATTGGCGAGCAACGGCCGCGATACGGCGGCGCGCATCCGCGATGAAGCTTCCGACAAAATCGACACGACCTCCGAAACGGCGGAGCAGGGGATGGAAACCCGGCAAGAAGCCCGCGGGAAATACGAAGCCCTCGGGCCGGATAAACGCCTGCGCCCGGTCGTCGTCGACACCCGCCGGGGCATCGATCAATTCTCGAAAATCCGCGATGCCCTCGCGCGGCTCGAACTCACCGACGGCATGACCTTCACCGGCTTGATCCTCGATGCCGGGCCGAGGCTGCCGAAGGACGCCACCATTATGGCGATCCTCCCGCAGGTGTCGGTGGAAGCTTCCGTGGCGCTCGGCCAACTCCGCCGGCAAGGCTACGCGATTTCGGCGATCCTCATCGGCATTACCGACGATGACAAACCGGTGTTCCTCGGGCGCCTCGCGGCCGAGGGAATTCGCGATATCCGTTTCGTGCAAAACGAAGAGGACTTGTTGAATCTCGGGGAACGGGCGTCGGGCGGCCCTTCGACCTACAATGTCGCCGTGAACCTGGCCTGAGCACCGACGCCCCGATGAAGAATTCCCGCCCGCTCGCGTTCGCCCAATTGCTGCGCTTGCCGAACGTCTTCACCGCCTTCGCCGACATTTTCATGGCGACCGCCGCCGTCGGCATCTTGGGGGATCACTTCCCCCTCGTCTTCCATTTGCTCATCGCGTCGGGTTGCCTCTATCTCTTCGGCATGGTGCTCAACGACCTTTGCGACTTCCGGAGCGATGAAAAAACGCAATCGTTCCGTCCGTTGCCGTCGAAGCGGGTGAGCCGCCGGAGCGCGATCATCATCGCGGCGGGGCTGGCCGGGTTCGGCTTGGTGTCGGTGGCCATTTTGCCGCACCACGCGCGGGAACTCACCGTCGTCGCCGGCGCATTATTCCTCGCCATCGTGCTGTACGATGCGGTCTTGAAGCACTATTGGATCGGACCCATCGCGATGGGCGCGTGTCGGTTTTTGAATGTGTTGCTCGGCAGCTTCGCGTTCATGCCCGACTCGCCGATCCCGTGGCATCTCGCGTGCGTCGTCGGGTTGTACATCGTCGGCGTGACGTGGTTCGCCCGGACCGAAGAAGGCGACAGCCGGAAGTGGCACCTCGCCGGCGCGGCGGCTGTCATGGCATTGTCAGTCGGGTTGGCCGCGGTCGTGCCATTGCATCTCGCGCCGGGGCGATCCCCCGTTTACTATCCGTATCTGCTCGTGCTGTTCGCGTTCGTCGTCGGCATTCCGCTCGTCGCGGCAATCCGCAACCCGACGCCGAAGACGGTGCAATCGGCGGTGAAACGCAGTATCTTCGGCCTCGTGCTCTTGGATGCGATCCTCGCTTGTGCCTTCGTCGGCTGGCCCGGACTGCTGATCGTTTTGTTATTGTTCCCCGCCATCGCCCTTGGAAGGTGGGTTTACTCAACCTGAGTCCCGTTCATGCACGAAGTCACTTCAAGATCGCGTCCGATAGCTTGGCATCGACATCGCGGACGACTTGCCAATCTTTCTTGTAGTCGATCTTGGCGAACTTCACGCGCTGCTGCGACTGGAATCGTTCGCCGACGCTGTTGCCCTCGAACGAGAAGGTCTCGAAGGCGTCCTTGATCTTCGCGGCGAGTTCGGGCTTCAAATTGTGGCCGATGCCGAACGCCAGCGGCGGGAACGGCCCGGCTTTGTGGATCGTCCGGAACTGGTCCGCCTTGATACCCCCGCCGCCGACGGTCCGGGCGAGCAGGTCTCCGGCGACGCAGGCCGCATCGTACTTGGCGCCCGGCGACTTCAGCGCCGTCGCTTTCTGTTCGGGCGTGCTTTTGGAGTTCGCCAAGATCGGGGCCGCGTCCCGGCCGACGGCGACGCCGTACATCGAGATCACGTGGTTGCCGGTATTCGTGTAGGTGAAGTCTTTGTTCACAACGAGGCCGAATTTATCGCGGAACTCGACGATCGAGGCCTTCCAACCCGAGTTGGATGACAGCGACACGAGCGCGACTTGCTTGCCTTTCAAATCCTTGACGTCCTTGGCCGGGCTATCGGCGGGGACGACGACTTCCATCTCGTAGGAATACTGGCCCGCCGCGGTGGCCGGGGAATACAGGGGCACAAAGCCGCCGGTGTTCACGGCCATTTGGACTTGCCCCGTGCTGAAAGCCGCGATGTGGATCTTGCCCGTTTTCATGTGGTCGATTTGCGTCAGCACGTCGATGCCCGTGGGCGGTGCGGCCGGCGAGCCGTCTTCGTTCGGTTCCCGGGGGGGAGAATCGATTTTCAAGAACTTCACCGGCAGGCCCGTCTTCGCTTCGAGATGCTTGCGGAACGGCTCCCAATTCTGGGCCGTCTTTTCGAGATCGTCCCCCGCGACTTCGGTGAAGATCAACTCCTTCGCATCTTGGTACTTGCCGTCGTTCGGCGCGTCGGCGATCAAGTCGCCATCGCCGTCGGCATAACCTTCGCCGAGTTTGGCGTACTTCTCTTGATCCTTCAGGAAGCCCTTCAGCGCGGCGGTTTCATCCACCGGCGCCGTCATATTGGCGTAATAGAAATAGCCGTAGACGCCGCCGGCGATCGCGATGAGCAGCACGGCGATCAGCAGGAGTCGACCGGTGTTCGCCTTCGGCGCCGGGGTTGGGGTCGGAGTCGGTTGCGACGACATCGCGGATCCTCGGGAAAATGGTTGCGGATGATCTACGAAACAACACTCTGGAGGTTCGAGAAGTTATCGTGAAGACGCTGCCGCGGCAACGAGTTTGAAGGAACACCTGCGTCCGGGCGGCTGAGTATCCCGTCCGCCCGATCTTTGTTGCGCCGAGTATTTTCGCCAACGTGCGGTTGACGGCGCTCGTTTCGCCGATTATTCATATAGAATTGGTGAAGAGACTGGCCGTAGGCCCCATTCCCTTATTCAGGAGTTCGCGTATCCCTCCGTTCGACCGCAACGCTGGCCCGCCGCGGCCGCCCACCGGCCCCCGCATGAATGAGCAAATCCGCATCACCCCGATCCGCCTCATCGGTGCGGAAGGCGAACAACACGGCATTTTGCCCACGCTCCAAGCCCAAGAGATGGCCCGCGAACTCGGCATGGACCTCGTCGAGGTCGCCCCCACCGAGCGGCCGCCCGTCTGTAAAATCATGGACTTCGGCAAACACAAATACGCCCAGTCCAAGAAGACGGCCCACAAGCCGCACCAGCAGAAGCTCAAGGAACTCCGCGTGCGGCCCAAGACCGGCGAGCACGATGTGGACACCCGGGTGAACCAAGCCCGCAAGTTCTTGGAGCACGGGGACAAGGTCATCATCAAGGTGCAGTTCCGCGGCCGCGAGATGCAGCACATCGAAGAAGGCCGGCGGATCATGGATCAGATGCTCGAGAAATTGATCGACGTCTGCAAGATGGAAAAGGCCCCGGCGATGGAAGGCAAGCAGATGACGGCTCTGCTCGCCCCGAAGACCACCGGCGGCAAGTGATCACGGGAGTAGTGCCATGTTGAAACACGAAGGTGTGATCCGCGACGGCGTCGTGGTTCTCGATGAGCCATTGGCTTTGAAGGACGGGACGCGCGTTCAGTTCGAGGATGTCGCGGACGAAACGCCCGAGGCGATTCCTGCGGCGACGTTCGCGGAAAGATATGCGGAGTTCCGCGGGTGCTTGCCCTCCGATACTCCTCCTGAGTTGTCTACCCAACACGAACACGACCGACTCGGAACGCCGAAGCGATGACCGCGTTTTTCGACACCTTCGCATTCATCGCTTGGGCGAATCCCTCCGATCCGGCACATGGTGAAGTCGGGCAGTGGCTCTCTGGCTATCGAGGGCGATTTCTCACGACCGAATGGATATCAATGGAGTTCGCGGACGGACTCTCATCACGGAAACAACGTGCTACTGCGATAGGAATGATCGACCACCACTTCGAACAAGCCGGGTTCCGGGCCGCCTTCCGAGAATGATGCTTGACCGTACCGTCATGATCTCTTCGACTTCACCGGCTTGGCCAATAGCGCCGCAATCGCAGCTTCCAAGTCGGCGAACATGAACGGCTTCAACAGCAATGCTGTCGGGCCACCCCCTTCTTGGGTTGCAATCGCCTCGCTCGAATACCCGGTACAGAACAAGATCGGCACGTCCGCCCGGATGGCCCGCAGTGCCGCTTGGACGGCCAAGCCGTCCATGTCCGGCATCGTGAGGTCGAGAACGACGAACGCGATGCGGTCGGCGTTCCCCCGGAACCCTTCGATGCCGCGCCGACCGCAGTCGGCGGAGAGGACTTCCCAGCCGAGTCGCGAGACCATTTGGACTACCAGCAGCCGGACGGAATCTTCGTCGTCGATGACGAGCACCGAACGGCGCGGCGGAACCGGCTCGCGAACGGCGGTGGGCAACGCGACTTCGGGCACGGTTTCCAAGGCCGGCGCGGCCGGGAAAATAATTTGGAATCGACTCCCCCGACCCGGTTCGGTATCCACGCGCACGGCGCCGCCGTGCGCGCTGACGATCCCGTGGACGGCCGACAGGCCCAAACCGCGCCCGAGGGTCTTGGTCGTGAAGAACGGGTCAAAGATCCTCGCTAACGTGGTGTCGTCGATACCTGAACCGCTGTCCGAAACGGTGACCCGGATCGTATAGCCTGGGCGAACGGCTTTGCCGGACAAGCAATCCACGAACGCGTCGGTGTCGAGTTCGATCCCCTCGGCGTGGACAACGACGGCGTTGGCACGACCGTCTTGCGATTGAACCGCGTTCAGCAACAAGTTGCGAACCGCTTGCCCCATCTGATTTTGATCGCCCATCACTGCGAGCAGACCTTCATCCAAGCGGAGTTCCAAACTGCAGTACGTCGGCAGATCCTTCTCCAATTCCTTGGCCGCGTCGCGGATCACAGAACCGAGGTCGATGCGTTTGTCGAGGAGCTTGCCTTTGCCAGCGAAGGCCAGCAGTTGCCGATTGGAATCGGCGACGCGGTGGGCGGATTCGATCACGCGATCCAAGTGCGGTCGGGCGGGCGAATTGGCCGGGAGCGTGGCGGAGGCCAAGTCGGCATGGCCCAAGATGCCGGTCAGCAAGTTGTTGAAATCGTGGGCCAACCCGCCCGCGATGAGGCCGAGGCTCTCTTGCTTTTGGGTTTGGAACATCCACTGCTCGAGTCGCCGATGTTCTTGCTCCGCGGTATGCCGGGCGGTGACATCGAGCCCGACGGCGTGGAATTGGTCCCCGAGCAACTTGCGTGCTTTCCACTCGATCCAGTGGGTTTCGCCGTCACCGTCGTCGAAGGGGGCCAAGATCGCGTAGGGACCGGGGCCGCTCAGGATCCGCTGCAATTCGACGTGCAGGCTTTCCGCTTTGGGTCCGCGCACCAACTCGAAGATCGACCGCCGTAGCATCTCATCGAAGGTCAGCTTCTTGAACCGGCAACTCGTGTCATTGGCGAAAGTGATCCGGCCCGCCGAATCGAAGCGGAGAATCAAAGCGGGATTGTCATCCACGAGAACCCGATACTGCTCTTCGCCTTGGGCCAATGCGGATCGGATGGTTTCTTGCTCACCCATAACGGCCACGATCGACAAGGTCGTGATGCCGATGGAGGCGAAGAAGGCCCACAATAGGCCGACTGTGGTGTAGTCGGAAAAGCCCGCGAAGACGCCCCAGCCCTGCGAAGTGCCTAAGATTGCCAAAGCACTCACCATCAGAACGCTGTTCGAGGCGACCCAACCTCGGTAGGCGATTGCGGTGAGTGTCAATGAGAGCAGAGGTAAAAACGCGATGGGCAAGATTTGTTCGCCTGCGCCCGGCTGGTGCAAAAACGCAATCCCCGTGCAGAGCATGTTCAGCAGGACGATCACCGTTGAAGTCACGAGCTTGCCGAGTCGGAAATTCCAATGGCACCGTTGGAGCATCGGTAGCAAAACGGGGGCGAAGACCAGCACACCGGTCGCATCGCCTAGCCACCAGAAGAAAACCGTCCGCGGATAGGACGATGCCGGGATCACTCCGTTCAGCGCGAGCCAAAAGGGCCCGTTGAACGCCGAGATGAGCGTCGCTCCTAGTACCGCTATGCCGAGGAATTGCAGTGCATCCCGACGGTGGGGAAAGTGGCTCCGAAATCCGATGCGTTGGAGGCCCCACGCTCCTATCCAACTTGCGAGGGTGTTTCCCACCGATACCCCCGCGGCCATCCAGAATGGCCAGATGGTGGCTTCAATCAGGAATGCGCCGAGGAACACCGCCGGCCAATATCGCCCACCCCGGAGGTAGAGGATCGCCAAGGCCCACCCGGCCGCCGGCCAAAGCAGTGTGATATTCGGGCCAATCACGGCCGCATGCAGGCCTATCCACCCCCCCGCGGCATAACCGAGTGCGATCAACACCGACCAAAGGCCGTAACTTATCCAGCCCCCGTTGGGAGCTCTACGGAAATGGGGGATTATCTGCGAATCGGCGCTCACTCGATAACCTTTGCACCGAACGGGACTTCGAAATACATCTCTGTTCCTAGAACACAACCGTCAGGAATTCGCCGCCGCCACAATTGTTCGCGCGGGCGTTTCAAATTTGAGCCACCAACTCGCGGACGAGTTCGCGCAGCTTGGGTTCCGATTCCCGTGCCACCTCGAGAATCTCGGCTAAGCTCACCGGCTGCAGAGAATCGGGCAGGCAGAGGTCAGTTACGACCGACAAGCCGACGTTGCGCATTTTGGAGTGAACCCCGACGATCACTTCCGGCACCGTGGACATCCCGACGACATCGGCGCCGATGGCCCGCAAGAACCGATATTCCGCCCGCGTTTCGAGGTTCGGCCCCGTCACTGCGACATAAACACCCTGTTGCGCGGAAATCTTCTGCTCCCGTGCGATCTTTCGGCCCAGCGCCAACAATTCGCGGTCGTACGCGAAACACATATCCGGAAAGCGCTCGCCCAAGCGATCGTCGTTCGGGCCGATCAGCGGATTGTCGCCGAGCAAGTTGATGTGGTCTTCCATGAACATGATATCCCCTTTGGAATACTGCGGGTTCATCCCCCCGCAGGCATTCGTGGCGATCAGCACCTCGCAACCGAGCGCGCGCATCACGCGCACCGGAAACGTGATCTGCTGCATCGTGTAGCCTTCGTAGGCGTGGAACCGCCCTTCCATCGCCACAACGGTCTTGCCGCCGAGGGTTCCGCACACGAACTGCCCTTTGTGGCTCGGGGAGGTCGAGCGGGGGAAATTCGGGATCTCTTCGTAGCGGATCTCGGTGCGATCCGAGATTTCGTCCGCAAATTGCCCCAAACCGGTGCCGAGGACGATGCCCACACGGGGCGTCCCGGCCCAGCGGGTGCGGATCGCCGATGTCGCTTCCCGAATTTGCTCAAATAGGGTAGTCATGTGAGTCGCCGGAATTTTATACCAATTCGAGCAATGTATGAGCTTACTTGGATTACGGCCGAGCTTGCCATCTCGGTTGAAACAAAATCCGACGCCCGCTGACTTCCGCCGAATGGCCCGACACCCGAGCGCCTACGGCCCGACCGCCGGCGAGGTGCTAAACCCGGCCACCGTTGCGATGCCCGTGAAGATTGATCCGCAATTGCGCGCCGTGCTCGATCACCCGGACGATGACGCGGCGCGATTGGCCTACGCCGAATGGATAGGGACTTCCGATCCAGCGCGGGCCGATTTGATCCGTCGGCAGTTGAAGGGCGATGCGGCGGGATCGCTGTTGCAAGAACACGGCCCGCGCTGGAGTGAGGAGTTTGCCCCATGGGGAGCGCGCGACATCGTCTATCGCCGGGGATTCGCCGAAGCGATGTCGCTGACAGGCCGCAGCTTGATCAGCCTCGGAGCGACGCTGTTCGACCGGACGCCCCTGCGTGAAGTTCGCTTGATCGCGGTGAACTTCCTGATTGCGGAATTGAGCGATTGCGAGCACTTGGGGAAGTTGGAGGTGTTGAATCTGCGCGGCAACCAAATCGGCGATGAGGATGGGGAACGTTTGATGCGAAGTCCGTGGCTCGTCGGGTTGAAGCAGTTGATTTTGGAAGGGAATGGACCGGCTCTATAATACGCGGCTATGAGGGACTAACGCGATCCGCGAGCCGGGATGCGTGAGCGTCCGGAGTATTGATATCTCCGGGCGCTCACGCATCCCGGCTCGCGGATCGCGCAGTATTGGCCCGG
>Ga0105044_10002984_pt1 | contig 23139 bp, 23 predicted proteins | sample MAT01_FD_78092 | JGI IMG/M metagenome (GOLD analysis project Ga0105044, IMG submission 78092) | Freshwater microbial communities from Lake Fryxell liftoff mats and glacier meltwater in Antarctica - MAT-01 | ecosystem: Environmental > Aquatic > Freshwater > Ice > Liftoff microbial mat | place...
CTATACGCTATACGCTACCCGCTATACGCTATACGCTACAAACTACCAGATATATTCTTTGGCAATTCCCCTCTTATCCTTACCCGACAGAATATGCAGCACCCGCAACTGCTTGAGCTTGATAGGCGATAGTGAGCCCATTGGTATGTAAACTATTCTACAACCGATCCTGGCCGCCATCTGCTTGAAGATACTGCGCGGTGGACGGGCCGCTACGTAGACTACATACTTTTCCAGCGAATAATCCATTGCCGCCATCAGCAGCACTTCTGCCTTGTTTGCCGCACCACGATAATCCGGATCATCCCACACATCCATCATCCGTCGTGGTGGATAGGAAAGCAGCAAGCCGCCATATTCACTACGGCAGATACCGGGCCCGACAATGTTTTCAGCCGGTTCCGTCGCATAAAAGGCCATGTCCGACTCTTGCTCATGCTCCCCCAGCCAGGTCATGCAGTAAGGGTAGTGTTTGTTCCCGCGATCCTCATCAAAAATGACTACCAGTGAACCGACTCCACCTTTGGCACGCTGCTGTTCCTTAACGTAAACAGATCCGGTGTGTATATTGCGCAGCGTTTCACGCATGTCGATACCATCCAGCATGGAGGCGGAAAACTTTTCCGTGCGGCTCTGTTCCTCGGAGAGCTGCATGCACCCTTTGCGTTTAAGAAAGTCACCATAAGCCTCGATAGCCAAATCCTCAGGCGGGTAGGAACAGATCGACGGATCATCAAATCCCTCCAGCCATTCTCCAGGCCGCCTTTCCCGTTTGCGTTTCAGGAACCCCATTCGAGAAAGCCCTTTGTGGCGTTTCTGGCGTGGACGAAAACGGATCTTGTTGCTGCCGCCCCAGATTTCTTCCGGGGTTATGACGATGTTAGGAAGGTCACTATTTTCCAACTGCCAATGGAAATGAGTTGCCAATCGGTAAAAGGCATAGGCAAAGTTATCGTCAATGCAGCCACGGGCCGTTGCCAGCAACTGAAACAGATCGGGCTGAAGCATATTTCCGGCCATGGCATAGTTACGACAGAACTTGAAAAAAGCCCGTTTTTGCCAGATATGCACCGGCTCTCCGGTCTCCTGGCGATAATGCCGGGATGCTTCGCTGAACAGACGGTAGATCATCCGCTGCCGGTCCGGGAACGATCCTTCGCGTCCCAGATGCCGGGCGCTTCTCCTGACCGCATTATCCAGCAGCTGCTCCTCCGGTAATTCCTGCTTGCCACCGTTGATCAGCTCCAGTGCATTAAAGCGTTTACGCAGACCGGTATTCGCTTCAACCGGTTCATCAGGCAATGATTTGCGCCTGTATTCATAAACCGATGAAAGAAAAGGAAACTCTGCCATGATTTCCCGGCATGAGTCCGGGTGCAGGTTCCAGAGATTGACGCCCTTGCGCTTGATACGCTCCAGAGGTGCGGTCTGTGCCAGCTGAAACTGCTGTTTAACCCGCTCGAGATGAGACATACCGCAGACAAAAAGCACCTGCCGGTGTTGATCTGACAACTGCTGCAGGTGCCAGGCCATGCCCTGTTCACGCCGTCGATCTTCAACTGCTGGTGAATCTCCACCAAAGACACTCCGGTATTCCCTGTAATAAGCACCAAGACCAATCCTGCAAATACTGTACGAGTCCGGAAGACGGTCATGATTAATGGGATAGTTGTCAATATCCACATCCACAAAGTGCAGTGGGATGCCATGTTCCAGTGCCAGGCGCCCGGCTTCCACCAGCGGATCTGCCGGCTCAACCAGCAGATATACATCCCGCAAGATATCCTTGCCGGCAGGCACTTGATAACTGATAACCGAAACCTGCGGCAGACGTTCCAGCGCCCTGCGAAAAGGGATTTCCAGCGTTGCCGGTAACTCGATTGCAACGGCATCGGGCAGATGGTGCCTGAACGCCATCCGCACCAGATGAGCAAACTCCAGACGGTAGTGCAGTATGGGCAGACCACAGATATTGCCGAATTTTTCTGTATAAAGACGGTGGGGCATGGCTCAGTCCAGATACCTCAATGCTTCTTCCCCCAAAATCCGCTCTACTGCCAGCCTCAACCGATCAATCGGCGCGACGCTCTCCGCCACACCCATTTTCATGGCATAGCGAGAGATATTAATACCGTCACGTACCGAGTACAACTCATCGGCGGCATGGGCGCGCTGCAGAAAATCAACCACATAGGCCAACACGGCACAATCACCGAACGGCAGATTTTCCTGCAGGATCATCATCTCTTCGTCAGCCTCTGGAAAGTCGATGTAAATCTGCGGCTGCAGGCGGGAGTGAATGTACTCCGGCAGTTCAAAGGTCGAGGCATCCTCATTCATAGTGATCACAATCCTGAAATCACGATGAGCCGGTATGCGCAGGCCGGTGATGATAGATTCCACATAGCGGCGGTCATCCAGCAGAGGTGCCAGGGATGCCCATGACTTCTCGCTCATGCGGTTTCCTTCATCAATAATCAGTACACCACCGGAAATCATGGCAGAGACCAGTGAGGATGCTGCATACTGGATTTTTCCGTCCGGCCCGATCACCGGTGTGATGATCAAGTCCTCCGGACGAGTATCCATAGTTGCCTGAAATAGATAGACCGGGCGCCCCAGCGTCTCGGCAGCAGCATAGGCCAGCGTAGTTTTACCCACACCAGGCTTGCCGATCAGACGCGGATTAAAAGGTATGTCTTGTTCATCAATCACCATCCAGGCTGCCAGCAACTGTTTCAACAACTCATCCTGCCCTACCCACTTCAAAGACAGCTCCACCGGACCGGCCAGAGACAGTGTAATTCCATCAATTGTTGTCTGTTTCATTCACATCTCCTAACCCTGACAAACAGGATATTTTCCTCAACGCCATGCGATTCCGGCTCCACCGGCAGCAGAACAGTAAATGTTGCCCCCCGGCCCGGCTCACTTTCCACTTTTATTGAACCTCCGTTGGCATCAATAAGGTTTTTGCAGACCACCAGTCCCAGCCCGATGCCACGGGATTTGGTTGTGAAGAGCGGCTGGAAAATTTTATGCAGATTCTCTGCGTCGATCCCCTCACCACTATCAATGACATTGATTTCTACAAAATCAGTGTCAGGACCATGAGCTTTTCGCACTGTCACACACAACACTCCCCCTTCAGGCATGGCCTGAATCCCATTGGTAAACAGATTATGAAACACCTGTTCTATCTGCTGAGGGTCGACTTTGAGCATCGGCAAATCCGGTGGAATTACGGTTTTAACTTCAATATTCTGCGGTACAGCACATTTTTTCAGGCTTGTAACAAGCACCTGGGGAATACTTGTCAATTGAAGCTGGGCAGGCTTTTTTCGGGCAAAATCCAGCAAATCGGTAACAATCCTAAGTGAATTGTCGATCTCCTGCTTGATAATATTCAGATATTCCCGCGTGGTTTCATCGGCATCTTTAAGTGTAATTCTAAGCAGGTAAATAGCGTTATTGATTACACCAAGTGGATTGCGCAACTCATGGCTGACGCTACCGGAAAGCTGCCCCAGCATGGCCAACTTCTCTTTGCGAACCAACTCTTCATTCAACCTGCTGATCTCTATCTCATCCTGCTTGCGACTGCTGATGTCCTGCACAAAACCTATGGAGGCTGGACCATCTGCCAGTGTTATACGACTGGCTGTGACCATTGAAATAAAATCTGTTCTATCTTTACGAAAACCCTGCTCTTCAAAAACAACCTCATCATGCTCACCTTTTACATGACTGGATGTAACCTCAAGGAAACAATCCCATGATGCTGGTGCCAACATTTCCTGCAAATCAAGCGAAATCACTTCATCGGCATTTTTATAACCATACATCAAGGCATATTTTGTATTGGCATAGATAACACGCTTATCCCTGACAATCACAATCCCTATGGGTGACTGTTCCACCAAGGCCCGAAATCTGGCTTCACTGTCACGCAAAATTTCTTCGGTCTGTCGTCGCTGCCTGATTATGGCAAGCAGCAGAATAATAATGATACTCAAACCCGTAAAACCTGAAACTATGCTCCAGACAAAGCCTTTATTTTTTTCATAAAATAAAAATGGCCGGTTGATCACCACGCTCCATTCCGGCAGGTCTGATTCATCAATACCGAACCGCTGCAGCTCCTTATAGTCAAACTTATATTTATTGGGACTTACCCTGACAATCGGGATAGCACTGATTTTTGAGCCGTCCAGATAACGAATAGCCATTTCTGCAGCGGTTTTACCCTGATCAAAACCACTGGTCAACATTCCACCCACAATTCCTTTACCAAGATAAAAATCCCAGACGCCATAAATCGGGACTTTGGCCGAAGCCGCTATCTGAGCGATGCTTTGATCATAGCTATAAATCCGCCCCAGACGATCCTTGTTAAAAGTCATCAACAGGATAACATCCCCCCTTTCCAGCAAAGCGACATTTTCCTTAAGTTCGGCCAAGGAAAGATCTTCAAAAAAATCAAACTTGATTTTACCCTCAAACTCCGGCAGGACACTACTGAGGATCTTTTTATTTGCGAGACCTGTAGTGGATTTATCGTTGATAATGACGATCCGTAAGGTTTCAGGATGCAGTCGGAGAACAGTGTTAATGGTTTGTGAGATATCAAATGACTCGATTACACCCGTAATAATGTCTTCCTGACCATGTCTCTGCAACTCCTGGTAATAGTTTACGCCGCAGAAAATAACTGGGGCTTCCGGAAACAGCTTTTCGCGATATTGCAGATAAAAATTATAGGCATCATCGTCGGTTGCAATAACCGCCTTGAAACTGACAGCTGAGTATCTGTGTTTGAGTAGATCAAAAAATTTCTGGAAAAGTTCCTGGTCTGCGGAGGTTTTCGAATTCAGGTATTCCGTATACAGCTCTACATCAGATGTGCGCGACTGAAACACTGACCGGATGCCGTTATCCTCACTGTCTGTCCAGGTTAATCCTTTGTGGTATGAATGCAGCACCAACACATTTTTAATCTCTCGGCATTGCGCCTCTGCAGGGAACTGGAAGGACAACAGCACAAAGGCTGACACCAAAATTAGTGACAGCCTTTTAAATCCTGTTTCAACTTTACCAAAATATTTTAAAACAGACTTTTCCACAAAGGTCATTTGCTTACTCCATCGGCAATATCCAGCAAGTCCGTAATTATCCGGAGCGAATTATCGGTTTCATTTATCGACTTGGCAGCAGGGGAAAAATCACCCTTTCCGGATGAAAATTAATTATATCGCTTTTTAGTAAATCCACCATTGATTTTGCTTGACAGCAGTGATTGTAAATTCCTAATACTCAAAAATCACTTCTTGCAATCTGGTCCGATAGCGATAAAATTATTTATATTCCACAATTGAAGTTAAGACAGCAATTGTTTTGCAGCATTCATCTTTAAAACGATTAAAATACAAAGCATTTCCAGAAGAGGGAGACCATGAATGTTTTAATCGTTGAAGACAATGCCAACATGCGTAAAATGATGCGCTCTACATTTGAGTACCACAAATGCACCGTGACTGAGGCAAAAGACGGCCAAGAGGGACTGGAGCTTGCTGCGTTTTCCAGGCCGGACATAATTATTTCCGATGCTCTGATGCCGCGCATGGACGGCTTCCAGTTCCTCACGGCCCTCAAGGCTCAGCCAAAATTAAAATTGATCCCTTTTATTTTCTATTCGGCCATCTATGATGGAGATCAGGAAGAAAAGCTGGCTCTCTCTCTGGGTGCCGAAGCATTCATCGATAAACCGACCGAACCGGCAGAGCTCTGGCAAAAAATCTGCTCAGTCATGAATTCTACGACGATTGGCTGCACACCATGTAAAGAGCAGCAGCCGGAAAGGGAAGAAGCACAATACCTCAGCGAATACAGCCGGATTGTTGCAACAAAGCTGGAAGAAAAAGTGCATGAACTGGAAGAGGCGCTGCTTCACCAGAAAGAGGCTGAAGACCGGCTACAGCGCCTTAATATGGAGTTGGAACAGAGGGTTACTCAGGAAGTTGAAAAAAATATTAGCCAGGACCGCATCATGGCCCAACAGGCACGTATGGTTGCTATCGGCGAGATGTTGAGCAACATTTCCCATCAGTGGCGCCAACCGCTCAACAACGTTGGACTTATCATCCAGAACATGCAACTGGAATTCGAAGACAATTCTCTGACCACTGAAACCTGTAATGAATATGTTGCTGAATGTATGAAATATCTGTCGTACATGTCCTGCACAATTGATAACTTCCAGGACTTCTACCAACCTGACAACAAACAACAGACATTCAAACCTTGTAAGGTTATTGAAGATATCTTTTCCATGATCCGTGATGACATGACTTTTCAAGGCATTTCTATTCGAAATACCTGTGAGGCCGATTTACTCCTATTCGGCTATAAAAAGGAATTCTCCCAGGTAATCATGAACATCATTATGAATGCCAAGGATTCATTTCAGCAACGCAAGCAGCAGCACCAGTTTATTGACATCTGCTGCACAAAAGAGGATGATTCTGCCGTAATTTTTATCAAGGATAACGGTGGAGGGATTTCCTTAAAAATAATTGATAAGATTTTTGACCCATACTTCACAACCAAATTCATGTCACAAGGCGTCGGTATGGGCCTGTACATGTCCAAAACGATTATAGAAAAACATATGGGTGGCACCATCAAATTAGCTAACACCGATGTCGGGGTCCAAGTTACAATCAAAATCCCTTACACTGTCAATCAGGACCTGATTGGCTGATTCTAGATTGGGCGACCACAAGGGGTCGCCCCTACTATTTGGTGTCATCTTGATTGCTATTTTGAATGAGTCCCCTCAATCGGCATCCAGCACCTCTCTGACTTTTGCAGCCAAGGCGGCCGGATTGATCGGCTTCGACACCAGATTAATGTATTCATTGCCAAGCCCTTTTTGGCTGATGATATCGGCCGTATATCTGCTTGAAAAAATCACCTTGATTTTCGCATTTATTTGCCTGATTTGATCATAGGCCTCTTTCCCGTTTTTCTTTGGCATAATCAGATCGAAGAGAAGAAGTTGAATCATATCCTGATTTTCCAGGTACCTGGCAACTGCTTCTTCGCCATCTTCAGCTTCAATAATTTTGTAACCAAACTCTTCCAGTACCTCCCTGTATAAGCGCCTGACTGCAGTATCATCCTCAGCAACCAAAATTGTTTCCATTCCGCCAATGGCCTCAATTAAAGGTGTAACTGTCGAAATTTCAGTATCTGAATCAGCACACATCAACGATGGTATAAGTTTTGATCGGATTGTCGCCGGACTTGACTTCATCCCCGGTCAACTTTCCCAGAAGGTTTCTGCCAAGGGGTGATTGAGGAGTAATTACTACAATCTCAGACGCCTCTGCGGAGACTTTCAATCCACCGGCATGAGGTCCAAGAAAAAACTTTCTTTGAATTCCATCTTTATCTTCCAGTGTCACCAGGGCGGTCAGCCGGACCGGTGAATCGACATCGAAAGACTGCATCTTGATTGTGCGGTAGTTTTCCAGTGCGACTCGTATTTCCTGGGCTCGATTGGCCTGCCCCTGGGCAATGTAAGAAGCTTCCAGCGCGGTGGTGTCATACTTGTTGTCCGGTTGGCATTCTTCGTTCGTTGCAGCTTCATGGGCGGCACGAGCTGCAGATGCAAACACGGACAGATCAGCCTCCAGGGATTCAATTATGTTTTGCAGTATTTGGGTTTTTAACATAATTAATTAAAAATATCCCGCAACCTGGATATTTCGTATTTGGTAATTACCAGCCCGTCGCGGACTGACTCCCACATGGTATTACCATTAGGGTCAATCCAGATATCATTATGTACAAACGGATACAAGGTATTACGCATCTTTAGACCCGGTTGCCCTGTCGGTGACGTTTCTTCCTTGAATACCGTGATTTTTATTGGGTGAATTCTGATTTCTTCTATATCAAAAGTATGGATTTTAAAGGTCTTGTCGATAAAGTTGGCCTGCATCAGCGGAAAAATATTCAGTGCCGGACCTGGAATAATATTTTCGCTAAACTTCATCTGCTTCTCAATGATTTTACCGGACTTGTCGATTTTGATACGCAGACTCGTATCGTACTTTGCTCCGGTAATTTTTGTGTTAATTCCATTGAGCGTTTGCGCAATATCAAATGAGCGCAGCGCCAGATTTTTATCCACCAGATAGGTTTCTTTAGAGGTGGAGTCCTTTACAAATCCCATCACCTTCAGATTTACACCGCCGGTGGCCTCAATCTTGTATCCCTCTGGAGTTTCAGTGAATTTTTGATTGTAAAATCCAACCCGGTCTTTACCGACATAAATTCCAAACTGATGTTCATCAAGGGGAGGTTTCACTAACCTGTTAAATGATGCTGCATCAGAGGCAACGGCAAAGACAGCCAGACAGACAAGTACCGAAAAAATGGTCATCAGATGTTTTATAAATTTAATTTGCATGATTGATCTCCATAGTAAAAGACGACTGGTCAGGATTATACCAGAGCAAAATAAGTCAAACATGAGGCTCACTATTTACACAAATACTTTCAAGAGAAGCTTCAACAGGTAAACACATAAACCTGATAATCAGAATAAGGGCATTAACGTTCTGTCTGAAAAGCGCAGAACATAACTTCTAAACCACTAATAATCCTCACTAATTGTCTATACATACCATATTTTTTATTTCAAGTCTTTATATTTTAATCTTACCGGATATTGGCGTTGCCGATTTCATAGAAATTTCTTCCAAATAAATCGCCATCTTTTTCTTTACACCTGGTTTTCTGACTTTTTTGTCAGAAAACATTCAGTTGCGTAACCAATTAATGTGGTTATAATTTTTTCTAAGAGGAAATATGCGCATTCTTGTCATTGAGGACGAAAACAAAGTTGCCGTTGCCCTGAAAACGGGCCTGGAATCGGAATATTATGAAGTCGTTCTGGCCGGAACCGGCGAGGAAGGTTTTTTCCAGATCAACAGTCAGGCCTTTGACCTTGTGATTCTGGACCTGATGCTGCCCGGTCGGGATGGTTTTGAAGTTCTCTCAACTATACGCAAGCGTGGCATTGAAACTCCGGTACTGATCCTGACGGCGCGGGATACTGTTGAAGACAGGGTTCGCGGCCTGGACGGCGGTGCAGATGATTACCTTGTCAAGCCATTTGCATTCCCCGAATTAATGGCGCGGATCAGACTGTTGCTGAGACGCGGTAGAGGCAAAAAAACAGGCCGGCTGAAGCTTGCTGACCTTGAAATGGATTTGATCAGTCGCAGGGTCATGCGTGGAGAGCACCAACTGGAACTGACAATGAAAGAGTTTGAGCTACTTGAATTCCTGCTGCGACACGAAGGTCATATCGTCTCGAGAGAGATGCTGGCACATGACCTCTGGCAGATTAAAGACCGATCAACCCCGCTGGATAACGTCATTGACGTTCACATCGCCCGTCTGCGTCGCAAGGTGGATGGCCCCTTCTCTAACAAACTCGTTAAAACAGTACGCGGAGTTGGTTTTGTCCTTAAAGAGGATACGCCATGACAGTGAAGGCTCGCAGCGTGCGCTACCGGCTGACTCTTTGGTATGTGGCGGTCATGGCAACAATTATCATTGTTTTTGCTTCAGGCGCATACGTGTTTCTTCAGGCCACCCTGCTGCGTCAGATAGACAATCACCTGGAGAGGGATTTAGCCACCGTAACCAGAGTCATCTCCCAGGGGGCTCAACAACTCGATGTCCTGGCTCATCACGGCAACGTAACGCTTTTTCATGTTGAGTCCTCCACCAAACTCATTGCAGAGACCGATGGCTGGCAACGCTCGGGACTGCCTGACTTTAAGACTGCAGCTAAAAATGCCCCCTCCTGGACCGAGAAGCTGCAGGACGGCCAGCCTTATCGGACAAAAACCGCTTCAATTGAAATTTCCGGTTCTCCCTATCAGATCGTTGTTGCCCATGATGGAATGACATACCGCCAGAGCATGTCAAGCGTGACCATGGTCCTGATGCTGGCCATTCCTGTTGTGCTTGTTCTGACTGTTGCCGGTGGATATTTTCTTGCCGGCAGAGCACTGGCCCCGCTGGGTGCGATGGCAGTAAAGGCCAGGGTGATTACCGCAGAACGCCTTTCAGAACGACTGCCGGTTGAACATCCGGAAGATGAGTTCGGCCAGTTGGCTCTGGTATTCAACGATACTTTCCAACGCCTGGAAGACTCATTTGAGCGATTGCAGCGTTTTACGGCCGATGCATCTCACGAATTACGAACACCGCTGACCGCCATCCGCAGCGTCGGTGAGGTGGGCATGCAGGAGGCGAACGATGCCGCATCCTGCCGGGAAGTTATCGGCAGCATGCTGGAAGAAACCGACCGTCTGACAAAGCTGGTGGACAGCCTGCTGATGCTCAGCCGGGCCGATGCCGGCAGTGTAACCTTGAACCTGGAAAACACCGACCTGACTGATCTGGTCAGCGAAGTCATGGACTGCCTGCAGGTGTTGGCAGAGGAAAAACTGCAAATTCTCAGCCTCGTTGCTCCAAAACCTGTTCATACCTACGTGGACCGGGCAACCTTCCGTCAGGCGCTGATCAATCTTATAGACAACGCCATTAAATACACTCCGAACAAAGGCTATATACAGATTGCAGTAGAAGCTTCCGATTCTGTCGAGGCACTTATTTCCATCAGTGACAATGGTCCTGGCATTAACCAGGAACATCAGCAAAAAATTTTTGAACGGTTTTACCGGATAGACAAAGGTCGCTCCCGCGAAATCGGCGGAGCTGGCCTGGGGTTATCCATAGCCGCTTGGGCGGTCTCTGCTAATAACGGACGAATAGAGCTGGAGAGTTCTGAAGGGAAAGGCAGTACCTTCAAAATTATCCTACAAACGGCTTTTGAACCGCCGAACACGCCGCCAAAAGTAGGCGCTTCTAAGCGATGAACGCCGAGAAAACCAGGCTTTATAGTAAAAAGTTGATTCACCTTTCAGGTTAAACCATGAGTACTTCCAAGCTTTTGATTTATCGGAGTGCATCAGCCTTTATCGGCGGTTAACTGCTTTTTTAAGGATTATTGTTCCTCTGCCGTTGCAAAACGAAACACATTACATTTAAAGGAGGGTAGCCTGATTTCACTTTTTTCCCATATTAAGATTGTTTGCCACCAAACGTAAAAACAGGAGGTACATGATGAGGAAATTTTTTGTAAGCGTCTTGGCTGGAACACTGATGGCAGGTGTGGCAGCTTTGTCCGGAGCAGCAGACCCAAAAGGTGAATTTGTCGGCTCTGAAAAATGTAAAGGATGTCACTCTGTCGAGTACAAAAGCTGGAAAGACACCTGGCACAGCAAAATGGTGAGGACCAAAAAAGAAGGCATCCTGAAAGAGGTTGTGGAGAAGTGGGCCACTGACGGCACGAACCCAGGACCGACCAAGGGCAATGTAACCGGAACCCCTTACAAGCTGGATGACGTAAAATATGTTGTTGGTTCCCGCTGGAAGCAGCGCCTGCTGGTTGCTAACGACAAAACCGGCGGCATGCAATTCCTGGACAAACAGTACAACCGTTACACTAATAAATGGGAAAACTACGGCAACAAAAATGATTGGAACACTAACTGCGGCACCTGCCATACAACCGGTTATCGCATCATGGAATATGATTCAGGTTTCGGCAAACATGGCAGAACCGTCAAAGACAGCTACAGTGAAATGAGTGTGGGCTGCGAGGCCTGCCATGGTCCTGCTGCCAAGCACATTGCATCAACGAGGGAAGATAAGAAGAAAACCATCTTTAATCCTGCTAACGTGGATATAAAAGCACAATCCAAGGTTTGCGGCTACTGCCACATCAGGATTGAGAATGAAAAGTTCATGACGGCCCAGGGGAATCCCCGCGAAGACCTGCCGGCACCGAAAGTCGGCGACAGCTACAAAGCCGGTGACGATTGGACCGCCTGGTATCCGGAGCAGGCCATCATTCCTGGTATCCGCGCCAGCCAGCCAGCCGACAAGGAGTACACTGGCGACCTGAAAGGTCTTTTCAAGCTCGATGATCATGCCAAGAAGAATGGCGTTTTCGAAGAATCCAAGCATCATCAGCAGTATCAGGGCTTCCTGCAATCCAAACACTTTAAGAGTGGTGAAATGTCCTGCATCACCTGCCATTCACCGCACGCCGGTAAAGGCAAGCTGAAGAAAGTTACCAAAGACGCCTGTATCAAATGTCATGACGCTTCCTACACCGTAGAGAAGTATATGCCCAACACCGGTCAGACAGCCGGCAACCTGTTCATGCGCACGCATACATTCGGTAAAAACCCTCGTAAGGGTGGTGCTGGTGTAGGTGATATGGGACCTGTGAACTATTACGAATAAACCGGTTAGTGTTTAATAACAAAGGGGCGCGAATAAATTCGTGCCCCTTTTTTATTAATTTAAGTACTATTTTTCCAATCAAATCTTGCTCGTAGCCAGCACCGCACCGAAGACAAACCAACGAAGACAGGGCCTGATATGGAAATGAAATAATACCAATTCCAAATATAAACAGCCTTATTATGCAGGGTTGTCTGTGGTGGTTTTGCCATGCCGATCCGCGAAGGAAAAGCCGAAGAGATTTATATCGTCTGTTCCGGCGAAATGATGACCATGTATGCTGCCAACAACATCTCAAAAGGTATTCTCAAATACACCACTTCCGGTAAAGTCCGGTTGGCTGGCCTAATCTGCAACGCCAGAAAAACCGACAAGGAGTTTGAGCTCGTCAGCGCACTGGCTGCAAAACTCGGCACCCAGATGATTTATTTCGTTCCTCGTGACAACCAGGTACAGCGAGCTGAAATGCGCCGCATGACCGTCATTGAATATTCGCCTGAACATCCACAGGCGAATGAATATCGTACTGGCACAGAAGATCAACGACAACAAATTGCTGGTAATTCCGACACCGCTGGAAATGGAAGAACTGGAAGAGCTTCTGATGGAATTCGGCATTATGGAAGCAGACGACGAGGATAACGTCGGGGTTGCTGAGGCAGCTTAACAACTTATTCAGACTGATCCTGGTTTAAATCGGGCTGACGGCTTTTATATAGCTGTCGGCCCGTTATTCTTTCTGTCCAACTAAATCAACCTTTAATTTAATCTGACATGCGACATTATCATTACTGTTACTTTTGCCCTGTGCAGGTTATCTGCTCACCAAAGACATCTCAGGATAAACATTCTAAAGCTTGACATACTGCCGCTAAACCGCTATTTGAAACAATCCCGAACAACATAATGCAAAACAAAGGAGTTATCATGTCCAGAGCAAGTGCCCGTCATATTTTAGTTACAACTCTTGAAGAATGCGAGAAATTGAAAACAGAGATCGAAGCAGGAGCCGATTTTGCCGTCTGCGCAAAAGAGCATTCAAAATGCCCTTCAGGAAGAAGCGGCGGCGAGCTGGGAACCTTCTCCCCAGGCCAGATGGTAAAAGAATTTGATGAAGTCGTTTTCACCGGCGAAGTCGGCAAGGTTCTCGGCCCGGTCAAAACCCAGTTCGGTTACCACCTTGTGGAAGTTACCAGCCGTTCATAGGAATTAATTTGTAGATGCACATAAGGCGGCCATTTGGTCGCCTTTATTTGTTTCCGCCGTTTATTTTGCGCCGCCTTTATAGGTCTTTCAATGCTCTTTCCCAGTTCATTAAATGTGCCCTTTGTTGAAGACATCAGGCTAGCTTAAAGTTACCCATACCAAAAGCGGACAGTTTTCCAACATTCAAATAAGCCCCCAGCTTCAAAAACGGCATAATGCCTTCCAGATCTCCCATAAAGGTTCCGCTGCCCACAAGGCCGGACAACTTGTTCTGTCCTGTTAATTCAAAACTGTTTTCACTACAGGTTACATTTGCAACCTGGCGGGAAAGGTCCGTAAAGTCAGCTTCAAATTCATAGTCACCATAATAATAGGCCAGCGAGGAAACTCTCCGCATGACTGATCGGGTAAACAGAGCAAAATCAAAACTGCTGGTCTGCTTACCACCTGAAAGTAGCTTTAGGGGGGAACTCAGGATAATTTCAAGATGATTATTTCGATTGAAGCATGGTTCCATAATCCAGGAGGATGAAAGCAAGGACAGGTTCCCATTAATCAAGGGCTGGATATCACCCTGCAGGTCACGGGAACAAATCTCTTTAACAAAACAACCTGTAAGCAAACCGCTTTCCGTTAGCAATGAAAACCCGGCCAGCAGCATCTCCAGTGAATTAATTGCCCTGCCTATAACCGTCAACCGAAACTCAACCACCCCTTTGACTTTTTGCCCAGTACCAACATCATGCCACGGAAAGGAAAATGCAAACGGCAAAGCCGGTTTCTGGTGCCGCTTCAAAGCAAATGAATCTTCGGTACAATTTTGACTGAACACAAAATACCAGTCACAATTACCCCGTTTTTTACAGAATTCACAGCTCAGGTCAGGCGTTTGGCATGCAACAGTGCGGCAACAAGCTGCAAATTCACTGCCTAAGTTCGGAAACAGCAAACTGACGCGCTCTTGATCATCAGCCTGGACCTTTATGCAAATGTCTATGACATCAAAATCCATGAACTTTACCTGTCAAATTCAATGCCCCAGAATTTCGCCGCGCATTTTACCAGGCGGTCTGATGAACTCAAGAAATCGTTCCTTCAGACTGTCAGCCATCTGGCTATCACCGCTGTTGCGCAGAATCTCGATAACGCATTCGGCAGTGCAAAGCCCGGATTCTTTCTGATTTTTTCTCAGGTTATAAACCGACTTTTCAGTTGTTTTCAGACAAATACGACGGATTTTATGCAGATAGGGACTGCGATGATGAATCTTGCGGGCCTCCGGCCAGGTAGAATCAATCAGAACCACATGACTGATACCTGTCAGGTCGTCACTGGTTGTATCAGCCGCACCCGGGAAAAGCAGCGCCACACCACCAGCCTCTATCTCTTCCAAAAGACCAGCGGGTGGATTCATACGACTCCAGCGAATCTGTTCAGCAGCACTCCCCAAAACTTCAAGCACAACTTGACCGGTATTGGACCGCTTACCAAATTCTCTTTCATGTGTTAGCAGGGTAAATTTCATCTAAGCGCCTTATCTTACACTTTTAGTAACTTTAATCACAAAAACAAAAGAATATATTATTCCAGCAGGGTAACATATCAAATCATGATTGAAAACAGCTCTCCCATGCCTTCTACCGCTTGACTCATGAGAACAATTTCCGTATAGTTACAAAATATAGCAATTCGATAACCGATAATACTTAACCTTTCGCGAGAATGGGGCGGAAAGCCTATAGGGTCTCTCTGAGACAGCCGGGATGCCGAAATATCAATTTCGGTATCCCGGCTGTTTTTTTGTTTAATGAGAATTTAATTCTCACTTTAAATATCTTATGAAATCAATGGAAGGAGATCACATGTCCAAAGCAACCGCCCGCCACATTTTTGTGCTTACGCTGGAAGAGTGCGAGCTGCTTAAAAACCAGATTGAAGCCGGTGCTGATTTTGCCCGATGCGCCATCAAATATTCAATCTGCCCCACCGGAGTAAATGGTGGAGAACTTGGAGAACTAAAGCCGGGACAGCTGATAAAAGAATTGGATGAGCAGATCTTTAAAGAAACTGTCGGTAAAGTGTTGGGGCCGATAGAATCACAATTCGGGTATCATCTGGTTAAAATAACCAGCCGCTCGTAACAATTTATCTCACCTGAATTAGCAAAGGCGACCAAACGGTCGCCTTTCTTTGTTGGCAGAAACAACAGAAAGCTGAGGTTCACATCGTGCTAATCATGGCTTCAACCGCTTCAAAATATGCAATTTTATTGATCGTCATGATGTTGTTGTGATCTAGATGATCAGTTGTTTTGGTTCATTGGCCCACTCAAATAGCCGTTCCGCATGGTTTACATCAAGCAGATCGTCGTTACGAGAAGCTGTTACGATCTTTCCCACATCAGCCAGCATGGAAACCAGAGCAGGTGAGCCACTGGACATGCCGTAACCTCGATATTCAGCCAGAAACAGATTGGCACCCAGAGCAACTATCTTTTCTTCAAACTCTCCCACATAATCAGCAACAGTTTCACCGTTACCATGAAAATGAATAATTGTAGGTGCATCACTGCTGATCTTCCGGTAACGGCAACCAAGATGAAAACCATCACACTGAACATAAAACGGGTCTTTAAAAGGGTTGGTCCATGGGTAAAAAAGTCCGCCTGAAAGAACCGGATGATCCAGTGGAGAACGCAAAGATTTACTCATCGTCAGCCCCCTTGACTACAGTCCCTGAAGTTTATCCTGAACGCTTTTGACCTTATCTTCCATGGTCTGATCACGGTCAGTCCTGGTACCTAGTTTTATGGTTGTTGTTATGCGTGGTGCACCCATTTCGTGAACAACTTCATGACAACGCTTTATTGCCGCAAAAACGTCATCCCACTCACCTTCTATATTTGTCCCGTAAGAATGCAACGAGATTTTCAGCCCGGCTTCCGTAAGAACTTTCTCGCAAGCCGCAATATAGGCTGACACTGATACCCCGACACCGATCGGTACGACACATAAATCAACCAGTACTTTCATACTTTATTACCCTTTATCTATTATTTTAACTGACATTTTCAATCAAATGTTATTTTAATGTTTATTTCAGAAATTCAGTAATCTTATTTATTCCACATCTGCATACATTCAAAAATCTACTGAAAAGCTATCGTCGACTCACCCTCGGTGTAAACCTGAATTGAGATTTTATCCTTCTGCACAATCATATCGTTAAGTCGTAACGCCCTGATATCGCCTTTCAGGAACACATTATCCGCCAGCTGCATTCTTTCCAGCGCTTTGCCGGCCATCTGCCTGGATTTTTCCAACTGCTCCGTCAGGTTCATATTCAGCTTTTCCTGAATCATACTCCTGATTGTCCCATGTAGCAGCCAGTCGCCGGACTTGAGCAGCAGGCTCTGGGTCTGCATGTCGAAATCCACATCAACCAGAGAAAAGATATTGGTTTGCGGATCAAAAGCCGGTTTGGCGGTCAGATAAAAGATACCGTCCAGCGATCCTTCGGTCTGCAGCTTGACAACCAGCTTGTCACCATTGCCATACAGGTCGAAGTCCTTGATGACAATCTTCTTGCCGTCATTTTCAAAGGGCTTGTTAAGCAGCAATGTGGACGCGATCGAACACAAATCTTTATAGAAGAGATCGGTGTGCAATGCTATACGAAAAGTTTTGTCAAAGGCATTGATCTGTTTCAGATTTGGCAAAGCGGACGGTGCCTGGCCAGCCGGTTCCGGCCCCACAATCAACTCGGCAAAGGTGCTGATGCCAACGCTCAACTTGACGTTGTTGTTATGGGCTGACATGGGATAGAGCATGACTTCGCTGGGGGTCAGCTTAAGCCAGGCGTTGTAGCTTTTATCCAGTAATACCGGTTTATGAGCCGTATTCCACACATTGGCAATCTGCGTTTTAAGAGGAAACAGGTCATTGATATTCTGTGAAATTTGCGCCGACAGCATTTGCTGTAAAGGCAGGGTAACATCATCCACAATCTTGCGTGGCTTGAATTTAACAAAACCGATGCCAATCTCTTCGGCCATCAGATCACTCAGCCCGAGATAATGCACATCGGTTCTAACCCGCCAGTCAGGAGTAACACCCGCATTGACCCTGAATTTCAGCTTCAGGGGAACAGACGGGGTTTCAAACATGCGGTAGCTCAATGACATGGTGATCGGGACAGTAATATACAGGTAGTTATCGGAAGCACTAATGGAAATATTACCATTACGAAGCACATCCGCAGTCAAGCCACTGGTATGTGTGGAGCCTTTGTAAAGTTCATTACGGAGAGTTCGGTTGAGAACCATGGCAAGGTCATCGGTCGTTGTTTCAATAGGTACATTAAGTGTTGATACATTGCGTTTCAGCTCCATGCGGAAAGCCTCCTCAAAGGGCCGTTCGGCCACAAGCGGCTTGCTGGCGCAGGAAATGGTGGTGGCAAGCAAAGAAGCTGCAAACATTGACAACAGACGTTTTCCAACAGACATTATGGTGTTCCTTTCGTCACCCCATCCCAAGGCTAACCTTGAGTTTTCAGTCCCTTCCCCTTCAAGGGAAAGGTTAGGATGGGGATGGGGTTATTTTTTTGTAACTAATTGAAATGTCAACAATCTGCCCCATCCCCACCCCGGCCTCCCCTTGAAATGGAGGGAGAAAAATCAAGAACATTTCTGCTTACATTAGCGCATATGCTATGAACGGGTGGGGACAGGAGCGGTTTAAGCTCCAACATACCCATCTAAATATTTTATCTGCCCTATTTCAGTGCTCCATCCAGCATTGGTACTTTAGCCGACGACATGGGTAACTGTTTCGGTATCGGTAACGGGCTTAAAAGCCCTCCACCATGTTTTGGACAGTATTCATAAGGTTCTGTTCCAGCTATAAAAAACTCATCCTTTTTTGTCGGACAGGCCGGTGCTGCCAGCTTGCCGGTAGTCGGATCAACCAAAACTGACACAACCGTTTCCGGTCTCTGGAAATCCACCACCGGTTTACCGGACTGGGCCTGTCGCATGTACTGACCCCAGATCGGTGCTGCGATAGCCCCGCCGGTGAATCCCCTGCCGCCGGATTTCGGCTTGTCGTGACCCACCCAGACCCCGGTAACCATCTGGGGAGTATATCCTACAAACCAGGCATCCTTGTAGTCATCCGTAGTTCCTGTCTTGCCGGCCGCAGGGCGTTCCTGGCTGAGTTTTTTCAGACTTTTAGCCGTGCCGTAGGTCAGGACATCTTTAAGGATATCAGTTGTTACAAAGGCCGTCGCCGGTGAAATCGCTGCTGTAACTACCGGCGGGGTTTCAGTCCAGGCCTGCTTATTATGATCGAAAATACGGATAATTGTCCGCACTGCAGGACGAGAACCGTTGTTGGCCAGCGGAGCATAGGCCGTAACCAGCTCACTAAGGGTGACATCCTCCGTACCAAGTGCTAAAGAGAGGTCATTGGGCTTGCGCAGCGCCAGCCCAAACTTGGCGGCATAATCAACGAAATTATTAACACCTATAGTGTCCAGCAGCCTGACTGTAATAACATTATTGGAATTGGCCAGTGCCTTCCTGATCGACAGATCACCATACTGCTCACCACCATAGTTAAGCGGTTTCCAGACTTCACCATTGCCACGGTTGTAGGCCACCGGAGTATCATTCATAACTGTTGCAGCTGTAAACCCGTTATCCAGTGCAGCGGCATAGATCAAAGGCTTGATGGAGGAACCGGGCTGGCGTTTGGCTGTAAAGGCCCGATTATAAGGACTTTTTATATAGTCAACTCCACCGACCGCTGCCAACACATCACCATTTATCGGATCAATACTGACCAGCGCACCCTGCAGATCCGGAGCAATCTTCTTTACGCCAGCCGCAAGCGTCTTTTCTGCAAGCAGCTGTAATTTGAGATCCATTGCTGTGGTGACTTCCAGCCCACCCTGATCAATAATACCGGCACCATAGGTTTCAACCAGCTTGCTGCGTATATGAGCAATGTAATACATAGCCTGATTATGTGGCACAACCTTTACGGCGGTGCTACGCAGCGCCTTGTGCTGCTTGGCATCAATCCATTCCAGATCCAGCATCCGTTTCAGAATCACGTCTTTGCGCTGGGCAACTACGGCCGGTTTACCCAGCGGATTATAACGGCCCGGATTTTTGGGCACACCGGCCAACATGGAGCATTCAGCATCGGTCAGCTCCTCCGGGTATTTATCAAAATAAATGCGTGCCGCCTGAGTAATGCCCCAGGCACCATTGCCGTAGTAAATTTCGTTAAAATACATCTCAAGTATCTGCTTCTTGCTATAAGTCTTCTCGAACTCAAGCGCCATCTCGGCTTCCTTGATTTTCCTGTCAATAGTCTTTTCGCTGGAGAGAAACTTATTCTTGATCAGCTGCTGGGTAATGGTCGACCCACCCTCGGCCATCCTCCTTTTGACAACATTTTTGACCATTGCCCGCGCAATTCCTCGATAATCAATGCCGGAATGTTCATAAAAACGGGAATCTTCAACAGCAATCAACGCCTTTTGCAGAAAAAATGGAATTTTGTCGATCGGTGTCCAGTATCTTTTATCGGAAAGAATTCTTCCTGCAAATTTACCCTGATTATCGAAAATCTTGATTGAACTATAGCCAACCGGTGAGAGTGGGTAGGTAGCGAAAGGTTCCAGGCCAAAGGCTGAGGTAGCAAGAACCAATACCAGCAACAATCCAGACAAGACAATACGGGGCCGCTTTATCAATTTTAAATCTGTGTGAGACATAAAGGTTTTCTCAACTCTCTAATGGAGATATTTTCTGAGGATTCTGTCACAACTCCTTCATTGCGGCAAGTCAAAGATAACTTGGTTAAACGGACCATCTGAATAATCAAAAACATCTTGTTTGATAGTAATACCAATTTCAAAACAAAGAGGCCACCAAGGCGGCAAGGATTGAGGCGATGAAGGCGTACAAGCAGTACGTTGAGGAGCCGAAGACGAGCCAACGAAGGTGGGGCTTTGATCTGGAATTGGAATAAGATTAGATATCCTGAGTATTTGCGGTATACTGATCAAGAAAAAGGAGAATCAAACTTGAAGAAGTTTCTGACATGGTTATCAGTTGGCTTATTGACAACCGCCCTGCTCGACCCTATCATTTATTCAATGCTGGAAATGCCGATTCCATGGCTGAGAGACTTAGCCATGGCCGCTGCCGGTTGCGGAGGGTTGTCTCTGCTGTACAAATACCGTCACGATCTATAGCAGGTAACCATGAAAACCAAAGACAATTCTTACCCAAATATATCGTCCATCGGCATTGACTTGAGTTGCACAAAACTGAAGAACCGGCTGGGAGACTCGACCGGTGTTTTCAGCGCAGCCTGGATCGGCCAGAATTGAACGAAGAATCCCTGGAAATACCGCTAGACAGAATCAACCCGGAAACCCTGCGAATGATGATTGAGGAATTTGTCACTCGTGAATGGAGTGAGCTAACCGATTCTGATCACACTTTGGATGAAAAGGTTGAACAGGTTATGCAGCAACTAAAAAACAAACGGGTCCGTGTTGTTTACGACAACATCTCCGAGAGCTGGAACATAATCCCATCACAATAAATCATCTGGAGGAATAACATGAAAATACTAGCCATCAACGCCAGCCCACGCGGCATGCAAGGCAACACAGGCCGCCTGCTTGAGGAGGTGCTGAACGGGGTCAAACAGACCGGCGTCGAAGTCGAAATTATCAATTTGAAAACTGTGACTGTTCAGCCTTGCGTTGCCTGCGACATTTGCCACAAAACCGGCGTCTGCGGCATCAAGGATGATTACGAGATGATCAAGGAAAAACTGCTGGCCTGCGATGGTTTCATAATTGCCAGCCCGAACTACATCTACAGTGTAACGGCACAATTAAAGGCACTCTTTGACCGCTGCAACGGTCTGATGCATTGTATGGCGCTGGAGGGGAAATACGCCGCCGCTGTCGAAACTTCCGGCGGAGGCGAGGATCAAATGGTACTGGATTACATGGGACGCTTTATCAACATGACCGGAGCCCTGAATGTCGGCGGTATCGGATCAGCCATGGCTGGCGTCAGGAGTTTCCCTGATGAGGAAAACCTGTACGCCCGGGCTGGCGAACTGGGGCAGGAACTATGCAAATGCATTCGTGACAGAAAAAATTTCCCGGAGCAGGAACCTTTCAGACAAGGGTTCAAGTCCCACATGGCCGGTCTGGTCGATGCCATGAAAAAAGACTGGATTTTTGAACACGAGTTTTGGGCCAGTAAGTGATCAGATTCGATTCAAAGAAAGGAAGAAAACATTATGAAACTTTTTTCAAATTTCCGGATTGGCGACACCGAACTTAATAACCGTGTGGTCATGTCACCGATGACAAGATCAAGAGCACCAGGCAACCTGCCCAACGAGCTGATGGGCGAGTATTATGGCCAGAGGGCCGGTGCCGGTTTGATAATTACCGAGGGGACATCACCCTCCCCCAATGGCTTGGGATATGCCCGCATACCAGGCATCTCCTCCCCAGAGCAGACTGCAGGATGGAAGCTGACAACCGATGCGGTTCATGCCAAAAACGGGAAAATTTTTATCCAGTTGATGCATGTCGGCAGGGTCGGCAGCTTTTTCAATCTAACGAAAACGGCAGAGCTGGTTGCACCATCTGCCATAGCCGTCAGTGGCAAGATCTGGACCGACAGCCAGGGTGAGCAGCCATATGACATGCCCCGCGAAATGACTACGGGAGACATCAGACTGACTGTCCAGGAATATGTCAAGGCATCAAAGAACGCCATTGAAGCCGGTTTTGACGGAGTAGAAGTACATGGAGCCAACGGCTATCTGATTACCCAGTTCCTTGATCCCGGTTCAAACACCCGAAGCGATGAATACGGCGGAGACCTGATCCGTCGCAACCGCTTTGCACTTGAAGTCACAGCAGGAGTTGTTGCCGCCATCGGCGCCGGTCGTGCCGGTATCCGTCTCTCCCCTTACGGTGTCTTCAACGACATGAGCGGAACCTATGAAGGAATAGCACAACAATATACCAAGCTGGCTGCGGAGCTTGGCAAACTGGGATTGGCCTACATGCACCTGGTCGACCATTCTGCCATGGGAGCACCCAAGCCAGACCCCTCAACTGTCAAGGCCATGTGTCAGGCATTCCGGTCTGCTGGCGGGAAAGCGATCATCCTCTCCGGCGGTTATAATTGTGAACGCGCCGAAGCCGATCTGCAAAGCGGCGATGCCGATCTGATTGCCTTCGGTCGCCCATTCATCTCCAACCCTGATTTTGTGGAAAAACTCAAAAACGGGGACGCACCGGCAGAACCGGACCAGACGACCTTTTACACACCTGGTCCAGCAGGATATACGGATTATCCGGCTAAGGCCTGATTTAAGCCAGAGCAACGGGGAATATATGTCCAAAGGCTACAAAGCAAACAAAGAACGGATGGAAGAGATCAGCACCTTCGGTAAAAGCATTGGCAAAAGGGCCGGCTTC